>OHAI01002286.1_pt1 | contig 14189 bp, 10 predicted proteins | sample 1577091 | NCBI WGS metagenome assembly OHAI01 (sample SAMEA3541548, study PRJEB24748) | human gut metagenome | biome: human gut; feature: human-associated habitat; material: faeces | place: China | collected 2012
TTTTCTTGGATGGTTGAACTCTGATACAAACCGGCAATATCAAGTGCTCCCGACATACTTGCTGCTTTTGCATAAAGATCTGGTCGGCTTAAGCCTAAATACCATGCGCCATAACCTCCCATGGAAAATCCGGCAACATATGTCTTCTTGCGATCTTTGCTGACAGGAAATACTCCCTGAATAAATGTTGGTAATTCTTCTGTAAAAAATGTTTTGTATTTTTTACCACTCCTAAGATCCTGATAAAATGAATTCTCAGCTGATGCCATAACAACAACAATCCCTCGATCTTGTGCATACCTGTCAATGTTACTGTAACGAATCCATGAAAAGGCATCGCCGTAGGCACCATGGAGCAGATAAAGTACAGGAAGTCCTGCTTCATAATCATATTTTTCTGTATGATTGATTTCTGTAATTTCCTCACTGCTTCCCGGCGTTGGAACAAATACATTTAATGTAATGTTGCTTCCTAATGAGAAACTATAATAATGTGTTTCCATCAATGCCATTTTTTTCACCTCCTCTATTTTTATCGCAATTTCTTTTTCTTGTCTCTTGCGTTTCTGGGAAAATGGTAGCAAAATGGCAATAGCAAAACTACACCATTTTTGTTTTGTGCGTGACATTTTTTTACAAATCTTGTTGTTTCGCGACAGATCTGTAGATAAAACTAACAATTTTTCTTATGATGATGCCAAGTTTTTGGGTAAAAATTTGGGTAAAAAGGAGGTCAAAAATGATCGATCGTGCCGCTATCTTAATGGAACAGGGTGCCTCCATTGCCTGTCATCGCGTGGAGGGCATGAATGACAATATGTCACATTCCCATTACCATACTTACTTTGAACTCTATTTTTTAGAGGGAGGCGAGCGTCACCACGTCATGCAGGATCAACAGTATGAGACCAAGATCGGCTCTTTTATGATCTTTGCACCTTATATCATGCATTATTCTTTTTCCGATCATGATGTATCTTTCAAGCGGACAGTCCTCTATTTTAAAGATGAGGCAGTCGCATCCCCGGTGCTTCTGGATCTTTTAAAAAATGGAAGCGGCTTGTATGAACCGGAGCAGAAGATCTCCTCCTCCATTCATTTTTTATTAAAAGAACTGCAAAAAGAGCAGGAACGCATCAAAGTATGGCTGAAAAGTGAAAAGCAGAACGCTCCGGATAAAAACAGTCGGAAAATTTCTGTCATTGTGCATCATCATACAGGCGAGGAGCAGCTGCAGAAGCTGAAAGAGAATTTTAAAGAAACAGCAGCCGGCCTGGAGTTTGAAGTGTTTGCGGCAGACATTGAATCAAAACAAAACACCTCATTTGCCGAATTCTGCAACGAAGCCGCAAGAAAAGCAACGGGTGAGTATCTGTTTTTTCTGGATGAAAGCGTACAGCTGGCATCCGAATGTCTGAATGCCATGCTGCTTGCAGCAGAACAGAACGAGAAGGCCGGGGCTGTGGGAGCAAGGATTCTCTATCCTGAATCTGAGAAAGCCATTTCAAAGTTCGCTGCGGTGAAGAGCTGCGGCATTGCCTTCCACAAAAAAAACCGCAACAAAACCTGGTACTGGCAGCCGTATGATCTTCTGGCAGGCGAGGAGACTCTGGAGGTGGATCTTCAGCCGTCCGTTCAGAAGGCTGTTCGTGTGGATGTGATGCTTGTTTTGCGGGAGCGTTTTCTGGAAGTACGTGGTTTTGATCTGGCTTACCAGTCCATCCATGTAAAAAAAGATGAGTTTTCAGAGACAGACCTCTGCCTGAAACTTTCAAAAGCCGGATATCAGAATCTTCTGGCACCGGCTGCACTTGCTTTTCAGAGTGCAGAAGAAAAGAGCAAACCGGATCAGGCAGAAAAGGATCGAAGACTTTATAATCTATATGTTTATCAGGGAAAATGGCAGAGCTGTCTGACACGGATGTTTTCTGAGGCAGAGGATAAGCCGATTGTGCCGGATCCGAAAAAGATTGATATTTGTGCACCGATGCCGGATGACGAAAACAAAAAGTTCTGGGGGGATTATCATTATGCCCTGGCAATGAAAAAGGAGCTGGAGAAGCACGGCTATCAGGTGGATGTACGCCCTTATCAGAGATGGTATGAAAGTACAGACAGTGCCGTTACGATTGCTCTGCGTGGAAACCGGCCATATTATCCGAAAGAAGAACTTATACAGAAAAATATCATGTGGAATATTTCTCATCCGGCAGATATTCCGGAAGGTGAATATGAGCGATTCGACCTGGTTTATTTTGCATCAAAGAAACTGTGCATAAAATGGAAAGATAAGTTAAAAACGAAATGTGATGTTTTATTGCAGTGTGCAGATCCGGATGTGATGAAGAGTACTGCCGGCGAAAAGAAATACGATCTGCTCTTTATCGGCAATTCCAGGCGTGTTTACCGTCAGATCGTGCAGGATGCCCTGACACTGGATTATCCGCTCACCATCTACGGAAGACACTGGGAAGCATTTGAAGAAGCACAGAAGTGTGTCAGAGAACCATACATGCCAAACGATCAGGTTGGTCAGGCATACCGCGATGCGAAGATCGTGCTCAATGACCACTGGGATGATATGAAAGAAACCGGTATTGTCTCCAACCGCCTGTTTGATGCACTGGCAGCAGAAGCGTTTATCATCAGTGATGAGATGCCGGAGATCGAGGAGATCTTTGAAGGAACGGTTGTCACTTACAAAGACTGCAAAGATCTGAAAGAAAAAGTGGATTATTATATGGAACATCCAAAGGAAGCAGAAAAACTCGCCGAAAGAGGCCATCAGCTTGTGCTGGAAAAGCATACCTTTGCAAAAAGAATGGACAAACTGGTGCAGGATCTTTCCAGTCTTTAAGGAGAAACAGAAAAACAGCAGCCATTGCTTTGAAGCGATGACTGCTGCTTTATTAAGTAAATATCAGGAAAGTTCTGCATCGGCACAGTCGAGTGCGGCAGCGATGACCTGATCCATATCGTAATATTTATAATTGCCAAGTCTTCCGCCAAAAATCACACGCTCTGCCTTTGCAGCCAGTTCCTGATATTTGGCTGCCAGAGCGGAGTTTTTGGAATCATTGATCGGATAATACGGTTCGATGCCCGGTTTCCATTCCGAAGAATATTCTCTGGAGATGATGGTGAATGGCTGTGTGCCGAATGTAAAGTGTTTGTGTTCGATGATGCGTGTATAAGGAACTTCACGGTCGGTGTAATTTACCACGGCATTTCCCTGATAATTGTCACATTCCAGACGTTCTTCCTCAAAACGTACGGAACGATATTCCAGAGATCCGTAGCAGAATCCGAAATATTCATCCAGCATACCGGTAAATACCGTCTTGTGTGCCAGGGCGGAGAGTTCTTCTTTATGGGCAAAATAGTCGGTATTTAAGCGGATATCTGCACCGGAGAGCATTTTTTCTACAATGGCTGTGTAGCCTTCAACCGGAATGCCCTGATAGCGGGAGTTGAAATAATTATTATCATAAGTAAAACGAAGCGGAAGACGCCTGATGATAAAGGAAGGCAGTTCCCTGCAGGAGCGTTCCCACTGTTTTTCTGTGTATCCTTTGATCAGCTTTTCGTAGACATCCGTTCCGACCAGAGATAAAGCCTGTTCTTCCAGGTTCTTTGGCTCTGTGATGCCAAGATCTGCGATCTGTTCGGCAATTTTGGCTTTTGCCTGAGCCGGTGTCTGGATGTTCCACATTTTACTGAAGGTGTTCATATTAAAAGGAAGATTATAAAGCTCATCTTTATAGATGGCTACCGGTGAGTTGATGTAGTTATTAAACTCGGAAAACTGGTTGATATAATCCCAGATTTTACGGTCAGAAGTATGGAAAATATGGGCACCATACTGGTGGACATGGATTCCGTCTACATTTTTACAGTAAATATTTCCTGCGATGTGATTTCGCTTTTCTACAACAAGGCAGGATTTTCCATGTTTTTTTGCTTCATGAGCAAAAACGGCACCAAACAGTCCGGCACCGACAATCAGGTAATCGTACATAGTATACTCCTTTGGTTATGATATAGTCGTTATCCTGGGGAAATTGCGTTCACCCAAATCTTAAACAGAGTGTAACATAAAAGCGGAAAGTTGTAAAGAAAAGCAGAATACTTGATATTGAGTGTAAAAATGTGCTATACTCGTGAAGCAAAAGAAATTCACGTATCAGGTTTTGCGTGTATTTGATTGAATAAAGGCGGTGTTACCGAGAAATGAAAAAAAATAAGGGGAACCTGTGCAGAATGTTGCGATTCTGTATATGGTACTGCATGATAGTCGGAGTGATATGGGGGGTATGTCATCCGCTGAGAGTTCATGCAGATATTTATGATGCATCAGATCTGATCTATGCAGACTGGGAGGCAATCGGTGAGCTGGAGACTTCTTCAGCAAGAGGATGGCCCCAGTCTATTTGTGTTACGGACAAGTATATTGTATGTCTGATCAACGGGGCAGCAGCGGAAGCAATCCCGGATACGCTGATCGCGTTTAACAAAGACGATTACAGTTATGCGTTTGAAGTAACGGAACGAGATTATGAGCATGGAAACGGCATGACTTACAATAGTAAGACCAATGAGATCTACGTGATGCCGGGACCATGTCTGGATAAGGAAAATGAAGGCAATATTTATGTGGTAGATGCGGATACACTGCACTGGAAACGGACCTTTCAGTCCTCCAGCGGGCAGAATTTCGGCGGGATCGAGTATCTGGAAAGTACCGATCAGTACGTGGTATCAGGCGGAAACGGAAGTAAGTTCCGTCTGATGAACTCGGATTTCGAGATTCTGAAAATCATCGCTCCGAGAACCAAACCGCCAGGATCAACGTATCAGGATTTCTGTGTGACAGGGGATTATATTATCTCGCCGTGTTATGACGGAGAGAGTAAAGTAGATAATTATTTTGTTATCTATTCCCTTTCCCAGGGAGAATATCTGAATACGTTTTATGCGGATCTTCCGGGCGATGATGAGAAAAAGGAAATCGAATCCCTCTGTGAGATCGAGCCGGGCAAAATTATGCTTGGTGTGGGGATTAGCAATCCAAGAAGAGTCCGCCTTTATGTGGCAACGCTGCGTGCAGCTTATGACATCACTGCATCGGCAAAAAACGGAACGATCAGTGCCAGTGAGGAGACGGTGGAGGGCGGAACCGACTATCAGGTAAATTTTCAGCCGAATGAACATTATGAGCTGTCACAGCTGATCGTAGACGGAGAACAGGTAGAAAGTGATCCGAAACAGACAGAATACACGTTCCGTGCGGTGTCCGGTAATCATTCGGTGCAGGCGATTTTTGCAGAAATTCCACAGTATAAGATAAAAACAAAGGTGATTGACGGTAAGATTGATGAGACAGCGAGTGTTTACCGGGATGAAGACTGGACGGTATCTTATAAACCAAAGAAACACTATGAACTGAGTAGCATCTGGATTGACGGAACAAGCATCAATATTGAAAATGCGAAAGACAGTTATACGTTTACCAATATTCAGGGCAAACATGATATTCGTGTGAAATACACGGAGATTCCGTCCTGGGCGATCAGTACCAGTGTCAAAAACGGAACCATATCAGACAGCATACGCAAAGCGTACCGCGGCAGCAGCCATACGATCCAGTTTGAAGGAAAGAAAGATTATGTGCTTTATGAAGTCAAAGTGGATGGCGCAAAAGTGGATAAAAAGCAGTTTACGGATTCGTATACTTTTGCAGATATCAGCGGTGCACACAACATACAGGTTGTATACATATGGAAATATCTCTGGGTATGTGCCCTTCTTGGAGCAGCATTTGCAGCATTTCTGATCTTCTATATCCGCATCCGTATCATCCGGAGAAAGAAAAGAAAGAAACGTCAGGAAGAGAGAGAACTGCGGGCTAAGGAGCTGGCTGCAAGAGAACTTGCGGAAAATGAAGACGCAGATGATATCACAGAAAATGCAGAGAATATGACAGAAACTGCCGATGATAGTACAGAAGATACAGAGGATATGACACAAACTACAGATGATCATACGGAAGACGCAGTCAGTGAAGAAAAGATAACAGATTCAGAAGAAACAGGAGAGCCAAAAATCTTTACTTGATTTAGGCGGTTTTATGCCATCTTCGTAAAGTTCCCGTGCAACAATATGAGTACCTTTACCCTCATTTACGTACTTATGAAAAATTAATTTGACAACTTCTGCCTCACTTTCATTAACAGACAATACACCGTCATTAATATCAAATCCGACAATACTGTTATTTCCGAACACAACACCGTTTTCCATAGCACGTCTTTGTCCCCATTTCACACGTTCTGAAATTTTTCGGCTTTCTTCCTGTGCAACAGATGCCATAATCGCCAAACGAAACTCGCCGTCATTTTGACGTGTATCAATATTATCGTTGATGAAAAATATACCTACATCATATTCCTTTAACATACGAGTGTAATTCAACGTGTCAACAGTATTTCTTGCAAAACGGCTGACTTCCTTTGTTAAAATCAAGTCTATTTTTTTGTTTTTACAATCGTTAATCATACGGTTAAAACCTTTTCGTTTCTTGGTTTGAGTGCCTGTGATACCCTCGTCAAAATATACTTCGACAAACTCCCAATCGTCCTTTGACTTTATGTAGCTTTCAAAATACTCACGCTGATTTGTAAGTGAATTTATCTGATCATCCTTGTCAGTCGAAACACGCGCATATGCCGCCACTTTAAGCACCGCCGACACCTCCCCGTTGTCACTTATTTCATAAGCAATCTCTTGTACTGCTGCTCCGTTATCATTTTTCTTGAATACAGTTCCTTTACAATCCCACGTCTGTAACTTGCTTTTAATTCATCATTGATTTTAATTTTCCCTTTCACTGAAACCACCCCATTTATACAGTATATAAATAAGGATAAGCTGTATTGCCATCGCATACAAAAAAAGAGCCAACCTTTACGGTTGACTCTACGGTGTTATTTATCTCCAGCCTTTTCTTGATTCATAAGCGGTTATAGTTTCTTTGTTCTTTCTTTCGTAATCGTTGAACATACTTTCACAATCCGACATTGATGTACCTCTTGAAGAATACCACGGTTTTGAGCTAAAGAACTGTGCATATTGTTCGGTGGTGAATGTATAGCCGTAATGTGCGTACATTGCATTTAAAAGTGTTCTGACTTCGTCTTGACTAAGCTTATCAAGAATTGTGTCCGATATATAATACTCGTCCAAATTATAATCATCAGTATCTATAATACCAATGTCGCCGTTTTCAGCGGTTGTAGCAGATGTTTGTGCCGTACTGTTTTGAGGTGCGCTATTTTGTGCACCGCCGTCAATTTCGTCCGTAATATCATCCAAATCAACAGTAACTCCGGCATACTCATATGCTTTTCCAAGAAAAGCTAATATATTAGTCAACTCTTGATCAATATCGTTTAATGATAAAGAGTTGACTTCAAACGAATCGTCATCATTTACCACAAACTGAATTTTCGCCTCAACTTTTTTATCATTATACATGCAATTTCCGGTACATTGTACAACGTCCATATTATCTTCACTCTTAAAGTATTTCCAAGTGTTTGTATGTAAAAAACTATCAATCGCAGGACCTACAGGTACTTCATCAGAAAATGAATAAATATATCCGCTTTTTACCGCTATTATTTTGTTTGTTTCATCCATATTATTTGAGTCAATAAAAGATGATGACTTTGGTTCATCTTGTTCTGTTGCACACCCGCCTATTGAAAGTGCCATACAACCTACTAAAATTAATGTAATTATTTTTTTCATAATAAATTCCCCTTTCCGAAAATCAGAACATTTCATTCTTACCCTTGATAAAGTCATAAAATTCCGCATACGTTGTTTTCATAATCGGCAACGAATAAAAACCTGCAAAACCAAGTGTAACTGTATTTAATATATACCAACCGATGAATGACAAATCAAGTTTAAACCAAGCCATTTTATTGCCTTTCATCAATTTAATACTTTCAGCCATAACTTTTATAAACGACATTCCCGGTTTGTCCTTTGCTATGTAGAAAACAGGTCTGAACCAATATATCGGGAATATTATCGGAACAATTAAAAATATAGCAAATACATAGCACATAATACTTCTTATTATCGTAATTAAAAGCACCTTAATCGGCATTTTTGTGATGCCGTCAAAAACCGATTGAAACTCCGGCGTTTCTTCTCTTGCCACATTTAAAGTATACCATTCACTTCCCACAGGCAAAAATATCAAAAGCAACGTTGTAACACCCGATATGATATAGCCTCCTATTGACCCATTCTGTGTACTCAAAGATCCACACATAACAGCAATCACTCTCAACCCCCATAACATTGCCTCTATAAGTGCCGGCGTCATACCACACTGTTTTACCAAACTCTTTGCACGTAATTTCATTGCACTGATATCAAAATTCATTATTTTTTCTCTCCTTCCGCTAACACATTACATTTCTTTTTTCAATAAATAAATTCAATTTAGAAACAAGTTTTTTCGCCTCGACAACTTCATTGGATTCAACATATCTGCCGATTTCCTCAATAGTACCCTCAATCTTGTCCTCAAGCTCCATACTGTTTACACTGCTTTTTCGATTACCGTATTTAATATTGTCAACTGCCTTTTTTAATTCAGTTTTTAAACCGTCGTCATTGACGCTTACCAAAATCAAATTTATATGGCGTTGACTTTCGGTATAGAAACTATATTCTCCGCTTGTCTGATTTTTTTCTATACTGCCAAACGCACCATACAATATAAGCTGAGCAATACCCATCAAGCATAAAAGAACAACACTCATTGTAATCATTGGCGTCATTCTGATAACCGTCTTAAACAATATAAACTGAATAATTAGATATACTCCGTAAGCAATGATATAAGGCACTCTTAAAAATTCCAAATTGTTTTTAAATTTCAAAACTCCCCAAGGAATTATCTGCAATACAATCGCAATGTCTAAAAATATGTATCCTATAACAAACGCCGGTGTTTTTATAGTATGCGTAAACAATGTCAATGTAGATAAAATAAGCATTATAAATACTATACCGGAAGATATAATCAAATTTTTCTTCATATTATTAATTCCTTTCTTATTCGATTTTTATATTATTTAAAATATATATCATCTATAATTCTTCTTTGTATATCGGAAAGCATTTCTGCCATTAACTCTGATCCTCCCGACCAATTCACAAACCAATACTCCGATAATTTAAAACCACCATCCGTAGTGCTGATTTGCATCAATAAAAAGTCATACCAGCTTAAATGTACTCTTTTGGAATCGGCTTTTAAATAAATTCCGTCACTGCAAATTGCCAATCCTTTTTTTGCTTTTCTTAAAGATGTTTCAAAAATCATATACGTTTCCACACCCTCAGGTATTCCAAGCAATTCTTTATATTTTGCTCCGTATGGTATACTCATAATATTTGACTGAACAGGAATCATTCCTGCTGCAGATAACTTTCTTGTTCTGCACATATTTAATGCCCTTTGTGCACAAACTTCTCTGTTTCCTGCTGTATTTATGTATTCTTTAATACGTGGTGCATTTCCAATTATGAGTTTAAACATGAAAAAATCAGTTCCTCCATCAAGAGTTAATCCCACCCAATATTCACCTTCATCAAAAGAACCAATCGGCTTTTGATATGTAATGGTAGTATCTCCCTTTTTTAATTCTGTTTTAATCATATCTTCTGCTACAATCTTTCGTGTTTTAAATGAAAAGAAAGCCAACCTTGCATTTTCAATCGCATCTTCTCTTACTGCATCGAAATATACTTTAAATTTTAACGCTCTTTTTTCACCTTTTGGAATTGCAACACATCTCTGTCGATTTGTATAATTACTGTCTGTTACATAAGTATCTACCCAATTTATTCTATATTTAGATTTTTCTCTTACTCTTTGAGTTTGTGTCTGAGTTTCTTCTCTTTTCTCTCCTTTTACTTCACTTCCGCAGTAATCGCAAATTGTATCATCATAAATTGACACACCCTCTAACGGTGCTCCGCAGTGTGGGCAAACTCTTTCACTCATTTAAAATCACCCCTATTTGAAAATCTTACTTTTTATAAATGCTTTTTTTGAATTTTTCATAAGTTGGTCAACGTAGTCCGCATTTATGTCCAGCTTATAATCATTAATGCTCAAGTCACCCGTATAAACATAAGAAATATTTAGCTTACCGTTATCCGGCAAAAACATAATCGGTCTGTTTCCGAAGTCAACAATATCGCCTTGTGTATTAAATTTCACAGTCATTGATTGATCGCAATATAACGCATTATTACTCGCAGCCTCACGAAAACCGATTAGATACATAATTTTTGAAACAACACGCAATGCAACAATAATTTTTTCACCGTTTGCATTGTTGGTTGTGAAATATCCGCCGTCAACTTTATCATAATTTTTACCTACAAGTTCAACATATAATTGAGGATTTAACACAGCGATTTGCTTTGTCCCCTCTTCTTTTTGTTTTTCTTCTTGCTCTTTCTTTTGCTTTTTTTCCTCTGCCTTTTTCTTTTCCGCCTCGGCTTTTTCGACTTTCTCTTTCTCTAATCGCTCTTTCTACGCCTTTTCTTTTTCTGCTTTTTCTTTTTCTAATCGTTCTTTCTCTGCCTTTTCTTTTTCTGCTTTCTCTTTTTCTAATCGCCGTTGTTCTTCTGCCTTTTCTTTTTCAAGCCGTTCCTTTTCTTCCGCTTTTCTTTTTTCAGCCTGCTCATCAAACTTTTTGAAAAACTTTTCTTTTCTCTCTTTATATTCATCACCGAGTTTTATAAGCTCTTTCTTCTGTTCAATCGGTGCATAGTCAACCGCCCTTTGAAAATACATATCATTTACCGTATACGGACGGCACTCCTCCGTAAATTCCGTACACTTGTAATCAATGGGCTTTGATACTTCCCACCATATACGCCAATCTGTTTCAAATTCCGTAGACAAGTCAATAAGTAAATCCTGTGCTTTCAAATAATATGTAGGTTGATTTTCCGTATCTGCATATTCCTTTTTATTAAAACTTGTATCGTAATAAAATTCAACCTCTTCCAAAGCACTGTCAACCTTACTTTTCGGTTCATTCTTCGGTGTTTCATTTTTTACTTCCGGTTGTTCTGTCGGTTTTACCTTTTGTACTTCCGGTTGAATTTCTTCATATTTCGGCACTTCTATTTTAGTACCGCATTTTAAACAAAAGCAAAAATCTCTTGATTTATCAAGCGGAAACTGAAAACCGCAATTTGGACAAATTACATTTTCCATTATATCATTTCATCTCCTACTGTACCTTTTCACCGCATTCAAGGCAGAATTTTGCTCCCGGTTGAATTACAGCGCCACATTTTGAACAAGTCTTTTCAAGTTTTTCACCGCACACAAAACAGAACTTTGCCTCTTCGGGCAATTCGGCATTGCACGATGGGCAGATTTTTTTACCTTTCGGAACTATCTTCTGACCGCAACCTAAACAGAATTTTGCTCCCTCCGGCAACTTTGCACCGCAGTTTTCACAAACAATACCGTTATCCTCATGCGGTTGTTCCGGTTTTTCCTGCTCATTATTTTGAGGTTTTATATTGTCGTTGATTGCCTCATTCATTGCTCCGCCTACTGCATTTCCGACATTCAAACCCATCCCGAGTCCCATTCCGGCACCCATCACGGCTGACGAAGTACCCTCGTTTGACGCAGCTCTGTCAAGAACGTTGAACATTCTTTCCTGCTGATAATTATATCCGAGTATATCCATCTTTGCTCTTTCGGACTTCGCCTTACGAAGTTCCAAATACGCGGGGTCGTTTTCGGGAACGGATATTTCATTTACGTTGAAATTGACAAGTTCCAATCCGTATTCCGTAAATTCCGCTCTCAAATCATCGGCTATTGTGTTTGATATTTCTTTCAAATATGATTGTATTTCAAGAATTGAAATTTCTTTCTGCACAAACATTTTGGCAACATAATCTCTTATGTTTGTAAGCAAAATCCCCTTAAAACAATCGGATAAAGTTTTCTGATTAAATTCACGAGTCGTTCCTACTAATTTAATCAACAGCTTTTTACTCTCCGCAACCTGTATCGCAAATTGTCCGAACATTCTTACAGGTATCATAATACGATATTTTGCGTCTTCAATTTGAAGCGGCGTCGGTGTACCCCAACGAATATTCATTGATACGGTTTTATTTATAAAATATACTTCACAATGGAACGGCGATTCACCGTTAAACGGTAAATTAACCAATCTGCGAATAAGCGGTATATTCTGCGAATGTAATGTATATCTTCCCGGTCCGAACGTATCAAGCGCTTGTCCGTCTTTAAAAAATATTGCCTCTTGTGACTCATGTACAATCAGTTGTGATAGTGTATTAAAATCCTCACCCGGAAATTTCCACACAAACACGTCGTTTCCGCAATCTTTACCGTCACATTTAATTACTTTAAAAATGTCCATATAATTTCACCCCATATAATTACTTCTCATTAATAATTGACAGTTCCTTGTATTTTTCAAGCAATTCTTCACACTTTAAAATGCTGTGTTTTTTTTCCAGACAAAACATAATAATGCTGTCGCGTGCAATTTTTGAATAAAGCACACCTACGCCCGCTAATTTCAAAAGTTCATTACTTTCATCTATATCCAGTCCAAGTCCGAAACAAATCTGCAAGGCTTTATTTCGCGTCGGTGACTTACGTTTTCCCTCACCCAATTTATACAAATATGACGAACTCATATGTGCCTTTCTTGCAACATCCGCAATTTTAGTCTTTTTTTCTTCCACAAGTTCATTAATATATTCTGCTAAAGATACATTCGGAAGTAACTCATTGTCATCTAAAAAAACATCTATATCTGTTGTTTGTTTTAATATTTCAGTCAGCTCCTCTGTTTTCAATTCTGACATTTTTTTTGCCACACTTTTCACACTCCTACCAGATTATATTATTCTATATTTTATCAAAATGCGACACAAATGTATCGGACTGTCAGTGTTAATCTTAGAGTTTGACACTCCCCGTATCAATTTGATAATTTCATTATAATCTCTTGCAATCGCTTTTGCAGTTCCTGGCAGGGTTAATTTGTTTGTGTGTTTTGTACAAATATCTTGTTGATATATGAAGAAATTAATGGTATACTTAGTATATAGGGGGGAATATTTATGATAAAATACAGAATTATATGTCCGTTAAACGACAATCTTACTACATTCAGAGTAAAATGTACAGAAGATGACAAACTATACATTAAGAAAATACTTGACAGACCACAATTTGAAATATACAAAATAATTCAAGAAAAGGATTATGACGGTGTACCTAAAATCAAAGAATTATTTTACAGTCCCGAAAACGATAAATACATATTATATGAAGAATGTATACAGGGCTACACAATAGAATCAATGCTTAGTAAAGGTACCTGTTTCGGCAAAAAGTTTGTTATCAAAATGGCAACCGCACTATGCAACATATTAAAACCGATTCACAACGATAACTTAATTCACAGAGATATTTCTCCGAATAATGTGATGTATTCGCAAATAGAGGACAAATTTTATCTTATTGACTTCGGCAATTCGAGATTGAACAAAATCAACACACCAAAAGATACTGTTTTTGCCGGTACGCCGATTTTTATGGCACCCGAACAAGGCGGAGTCGGAACTCAATCCGACAATCGAACGGATATTTACGCAATCGGTATGCTTATGAAATTTATGCTTACAAAAAATACCACCGATAAAAAATCAAAAATTCGCGGAAGGCTTGGCAAAATAATAAAGAAATGCACGCAAAGTGAAATAGCATCAAGATACAAAAATGTTGATAAACTAAAATTTAAACTTTCAATGATTAAAGTTGATGATTTTCTGTTCCCTTTCAAAATATATCTGTACATACTGATTGGTGTAATATTTATCCTTCCGACTATAATTGCTGTTTTCTTTGACCTTAACAATATGATACATATGTATACAGATATAAGACGTTACAATCTGGTTAATCCGATACAAGAATCTACCGGCTATGTCCGCAGCAACCGTGAGCAAGAGCAATATATGAGAGGGAGGTGCGGACATATTCTTGGACTATTTTATGCTGTTAATCCAAGACTATGTCT
>OHAI01002295.1_pt1 | contig 14162 bp, 9 predicted proteins | sample 1577091 | NCBI WGS metagenome assembly OHAI01 (sample SAMEA3541548, study PRJEB24748) | human gut metagenome | biome: human gut; feature: human-associated habitat; material: faeces | place: China | collected 2012
GGTCCCGAAACTGACGTACCTGCAGGTGATATTGGTGTAGGTGGCCGCGAAGTAGGTTTCATGTTCGGTATGTACAAGAAGCTGGCTCACGAATTTACCGGCACATTCACTGGTAAAGGCCGCGAATTCGGTGGTTCACTGATTCGTCCGGAAGCTACAGGTTACGGTAACATCTACTTCCTGATGGAAATGTTGAAGAGAAAAGGAACTGACTTGAAAGGTAAAGTTTGTCTGGTTTCTGGTTCTGGTAACGTTGCTCAATATACAATCGAAAAAGTAATCGAACTGGGTGGTAAAGTAGTTACTTGCTCTGACTCTGACGGTTATATCTACGATCCGGACGGTATCGACCGCGAAAAACTGGATTATATCATGGAACTGAAGAATCTGTACCGTGGTCGTATCCGTGAATACGCAGAAAAATATGGTTGCAAATATGTAGAAGGAGCTAAACCTTGGGGTGAAAAATGCGATATCGCACTGCCTTCTGCCACTCAGAACGAATTGAACGGCGACCACGCCCGTCAGTTGGTAGCAAATGGCTGTATAGCTGTATCTGAGGGAGCAAACATGCCTTCTACTCCGGAAGCTATCAAAGTATTCCAGGACGCTAAGATTCTGTACGCTCCGGGTAAAGCAGCTAATGCGGGTGGTGTATCAGTATCAGGTCTTGAAATGACTCAGAACTCCATCAAGTTGAGCTGGAGCGCTGAAGAAGTAGACGAAAAGCTGAAGAGCATCATGAAGAATATCCACGAAGCCTGCGTTCAGTATGGTACTGAAGCCGACGGATATGTAAACTATGTGAAAGGTGCTAACGTAGCCGGATTCATGAAGGTTGCCAAAGCTATGATGGCTCAGGGTATCGTATAATCAGCAAGATATAAGAAAGCTATAGTCATTTTTAAGATAAAGGCTCCCGCCTTCCGAAAGGAAGGACGGGAGTTTTTTATATTGTACCGCAGTGGTGAAAAACAAGTAAAAGAGTGCAGGCAAACATGTAAAAGAGTGAGTGACAGGAAGTACTTCATTCTGGCAAATGATGTAGAAGAAAAAGGTAAAAGAAGTACATGACCCGGGTGAAAGATGTACTTGAAATAAAAAATACCGGAGGTTTTAAAGATTGTTCATAGTTATTCTCTATCTTTAGATAGAAATTATCAGTTTGACAAGCAAGCAAAATCGGTCTATCTTTGTTACATATTATAAACCCGGACAGAAGAGTAAAAAAGACTTCGGTTTATTTAAACTTCGCCTCCGACTAACATCTATTTTATGGAAGAAAAAAAACTAACTGCCGCGAACGGTCGTCCCATTGCCGACAATCAGAATTCGCAAACCGCAGGTCAACGCGGACCTGTCATGTTACAAGACCCATGGCTTATTGAAAAGCTTGCTCATTTTGATCGTGAAGTGATTCCGGAAAGACGTATGCATGCCAAAGGTTCGGGAGCTTACGGCACATTCACCGTCACTCATGACATTACGAAGTACACCCGTGCAGCTATTTTCAGCGAAGTCGGAAAGCAAACTGAATGTTTCGTCCGTTTCTCTACCGTAGCCGGAGAGCGTGGGGCGGCAGATGCCGAACGTGATATCCGCGGTTTTGCCATGAAATTCTACACCGAAGAGGGCAACTGGGATTTAGTCGGAAACAACACTCCTGTCTTTTTCTTACGTGATCCTCTTAAATTTCCGGATTTGAATCATGCCATCAAGCGCGACCCGAAAACGAACATGCGCAGCCCTAACAGCAACTGGGACTTCTGGACACTTCTGCCCGAAGCGCTTCATCAGGTGACAATCACTATGAGCCCTCGCGGCATTCCCTACTCCTATCGCCACATGCACGGATTCGGAAGCCACACCTATAGTTTTATCAATGCGGACAACCAGCGTATCTGGGTGAAATTCCACCTGCGCACCTTGCAGGGAATCAAAAACCTGACAGATCAGGAAGCGGAAGCGATCATCGCCAAAGACCGCGAATCTCATCAACGCGACCTTTTTGAAAGCATCGAAAAGGGAGATTACCCAAAATGGTTATTCCAGATTCAGTTAATGACGGAAGAGGAAGCGGACCATTACCGCATCAACCCGTTCGACCTGACCAAAGTATGGCCGCACAAAGACTTCCCGCTACAAGACGTCGGAATCCTTGAACTGAACCGTAATCCGGAAAACTATTTCGCAGAAGTAGAACAAGCAGCTTTCAACCCGATCAATACCGTAGATGGCATCGGATTCTCACCAGACAAGATGTTACAGGGACGTCTGTTCTCTTACGGCGACGCACAGCGTTATCGCCTCGGAGTGAACGCCGAACAAATTCCGGTGAATAAACCCCGTTGCCCGTTCCATGCTTACCACCGTGACGGAGCTATGCGCGTAGACGGCAACTACGGTGCAACCAAAGGCTACGAACCCAACAGTTACGGAGAATGGAAAGACTCTCCTCACATGAAAGAACCGCCTCTCAAAGCATCCGGCAACGGAGAAATATACAATTATAATGAACGCGAATATGATGATGATTACTACAGCCAGCCGGGAGATCTGTTCCGCTTGATGCCGGCGGACGAACAGCAACTTCTGTTTGAAAACACGGCACGTGCTATGGGAGACTCCGAATTATTCATTAAACAGCGTCACACCCGCAACTGCTACAAAGCAGATCCCGCATACGGTGCCGGAGTCGCCAAAGCATTGGGTATTGATCTGCAAGAAGCATTGAAAGAATAAAAGAACAACCAACCATTTGTCAAAGAAAGAGCATATTTCCCGACGGATTTATGCTCTTTTTTTCGACAGAACAGTAAACAGATGTATATCAGCAGAATAAAAATCCTTTTTTATTCCTTTAAAAGGAACGTCCCATTGGTTTTAAAGAAACAGGCCGTTGGTTTTAAACCAAGACCCCGTTCCTTTAAAACCAACGGGACTATTTAAAAAAAAGTTCTGCTTTTCCAATGAGAGCAGAACTTTTTTGTTTCATTTATTTATCAACCGGAAAGAGATCAGTCAATCCCCGGCATCAGAACAACGCCGAGCTTCTTCTTACCATCCATCTTGACTACCATCGGCTTTTCAAAGCGGACATGACGCAGGAATTTCGTTTCTTCCACCGCAGGTTGGGCATTGAGGAAATCCTGATTGTAGACTCCGTCATTCATAAAGGCATTGATCGTAAAATAGCCTACGCCGAACGAAGTGAGGTTCTGGAAGAAGTGAGTTCCCTGACTCGGGTCTACACGATAATTGGTCAGTCCGGCCTCCACTATCACACGGGCGGCGGAGATATGCGGCCACTTCACCGGAATGCCCAGCCATGTATCACTGCTGCCCCAACGTCCCGGACCTACGAGCACATAATTCCTTCCTGCATTGAGGAATTGCAGGTTCATTTTCTCTATTTCCCAGGCAATGGCCTGATTGTTCGAAGCACTGTATCCATCCGTCTTGACGTAGACGATATCATAAATTTCGTTCATGACGCCATGCCCCAATGAGTTATTGGAACGGAGCACCACGTCTTCATCCGGTATCAGCGTCAAGTCTTCGTCCAGCATTTCTTTGCTGTCCACAATCGGGCGGATTTGCAACAGGTAGAATGTACCCGTCTTATCTTGTTCACGACTCAAGGTCGCGGCAAACTCAATCTCCACCGGGCGCCGCATTTCCTGTTCACCGTACTTCAAAACCAGTTGCAGGATGCGTGCCAGCGGGAATACATCGTGTTGAAGGATATTGGCAAACGTGATTACCTTGCGTCCACCGGGATACAAACCGTCACGGATCACCTGATCATACGGATCGTAAGTAGAAGCGATATAGCGTAACGAACCGTCACTTTCGGCTTCCTTCACATGAAGTTTCAACAGGTTAAAGCCGTCGTCGATAGAGAAATCATGCCCTGCGTTTTTCAAGTCCAATGCGTAGAAACGGGTCTGTGTTTCTTTCAGGGCTATTTCCATTTCACTGGTTTGCAACACTTGATTCGGGTGATAAGGAGAGAAACGGAGCGTCATACCTCCGTCTACAATATATTTTCCTAATCCAAGAGCCAGGTTCACCGTGCCTTCTTCGGCTTTTTCATCTCCCAAGGGATAATAATTGAGCGAACGTGCCACGCCGGACATAGACGGGTAGTAACGGTCTCCGTATTGATTTCCCACAACTTCCTGCAAGATGACTGCCATCTTTTCTTGGTCGATCACGTTCGATGTAGCCTGCATATAGGCTTTACTGTCTCTGAAGTAAACCGATGCATAGACTCCTTTGATCGCATCGGAAAGCATACGGAGCATTTCGTAACGGTCGTCCAGATAAGGAATCATATACGTATTGTATATTCCGGCAAACGGCTGATAATGAGAATCTTCTAACAAAGAAGATGAACGGATGGCAATCGGGGATTTCACCACATCAAAGAAGGTGAAGAAGTCCTCTACCAACCGGTCGGGCAGTTTCGCCTTCAGGAAATATCGTAGAATCGTATCATCGTCGGCATCCGATAGAGCGATTTGATAAAGATTATTGGTCTCCATAAACTCGTCGAAGACATCGGTACACAGTACCACTGTCTTAGGAATTGCCACCCGTGCATTTTCGAACTCTTCAAATTCGGGATAACGCTTCACCATATTATCAATGAAGGCAAGGCCACGGCCTTTTCCTCCCAACGAACCGTCGCCGATACGGGCAAAGTTGGAGTAACGGTCGAAACGGTCACGTTTGAAGACGGCAACCACTCCCTGATTTTTCATCTTCCGGTACTTCACGATCGCCTCGAAGATAATCCGGCGGTGTGCATCTACGTCCTGAAGACTGGTCCACGTGATCGGCTTCAGAAACTCGGCTACCGGAAACATGGCACGCGAATAGAGCCAGCGCGAAACGTGATTCCGGCTGATATGATACAAGAAGGACTCGGCAGGCACGGCAAACAGGATATTCTGCAGCTCTTTCAGGTTCCGCACACGGGCAATCTCTTCTCCGGTCTCCGGATTGCGGAACACAAAGTCACCGAACCCGAAGTTATCGGAAACGATGCGCCGCAGGTCAACGTCCATCTTTTTAGAATTCTTATCGATAAAGCTGGCACCGTATTTGGCGGCATACGAAGAGTTTTCCGATTCGGAGGATTGGATAATCAACGGTACGAACGGATCGTTCTTGCGTATGGCGGCACAAAGCTTGATACCTGCCAGACCGTCTTTCTCGCCCCGTTCCACTTTCGGGAAACGGACGTCGGTAATGACTCCTAATATATTATTCTGGTATTTGCGATAGATTTCCATCGCTTCCTGATACGTACGCGCCAAAACGATTTTAGGACGCCCACGCATACGAAGCGTGCGCTGGTGCGCATTCAGAGCTTCGGTAGAAAATTCCTGGCTCTGCTTCAACACGAATTTATACAGGTTGGGAAGAATGGAAGAATAGAACCGAATGCCATCTTCCACCAAAAGTATCATCTGCACGCCTACTTCCTGCACATCATGTTCGAGGTTCATCTTATCTTCCATCAGTTTGATAATAGAAACCAACAGGTCGGTATTGCCCAGCCAGCAGAATACGTATTCAAATGCGCTCAGGTCTTCGTTGATAATCCGCTTTGTAATACCGTGACTGAAAGGAGTCAGGATAACGATCGGAATATGTTCGTATTTCTCTTTAATATGCCGCCCGATATCAAAACTGTCATTGTCTCCCGTACTCGGCATACAGATCACCAGATCGAATGACATATTCTCCAACTGCGTCAATGCTTCCTCTTCCGTAGAAACCTGTGAGAAACGAGGCGGATAACGAAGTGACAAGGATGTATATTCATTAAATATCTTTTCATCAATGCGTCCGTCATCTTCCAGCATGAAAGCGTCATACGGGTTGGCAATCAACAGAACATTGAAAATCCGCCGTGTCATCAAATTGGCGAATTGCGTATCTTTGAAGTAAAGCTGGTTTAATTTATACTTGCTGAGCATAGTCTCTTTCTATTTTTTATTCCATAATGAAATGATTCATAGTACAATCTACTTGACGTTTACCCTGCAAAGTTAATTTTTTAAATCTCATTTGCTATCATCTTCTTTATAAAGTTTATAATAGGTAATAAGTAATAGGTAACAAGTAATAGGTAACAAGTAATAACCATGCGGTTTACAGCGCAGCTTATTACTTATTACTTATTACCTATTACTTGTTACCTATCACCTACCACTATCATTTTATCATTATTTAATCAAAATATCACCATAAAACCAATCATATTTGAAAAATTTTCCTATATTTGCAGTGTGAACAGTTTACATTTTATCAGAATAACCTTTTAAAATATGATATCATGAACATCCAGAAAATCATGTCCTCTTTGGAGGCAAAACACCCCGGTGAATTAGAGTATCTTCAAGCAGTAAAAGAAGTTCTTCTTTCGATCGAAGATATATACAATCAGCATCCCGAATTTGAAAAGGCCAAGATCATAGAAAGACTGGTAGAACCTGATCGTATCTTCACTTTCCGTGTCACTTGGGTAGACGATAAAGGGGAAGTTCAGACCAATCTCGGTTATCGTGTACAGTTCAACAATGCAATCGGTCCGTACAAAGGCGGTATCCGTTTCCATGCTTCCGTCAACCTCTCCATTTTGAAATTCCTCGGCTTCGAGCAGACATTCAAGAATGCGCTGACTACCCTTCCGATGGGTGGCGGCAAAGGCGGTTCGGACTTCTCACCCCGTGGCAAGAGCGATGCTGAAATCATGCGTTTCTGCCAGGCGTTTATGCTCGAATTGTGGCGCCATCTGGGACCGGACATGGATGTACCTGCCGGTGATATCGGTGTAGGCGGACGCGAAGTAGGTTATATGTTCGGTATGTACAAGAAGCTGACCCGCGAATTTACGGGAACCTTTACCGGAAAAGGACTGGAGTTCGGCGGTTCGCTGATTCGTCCGGAAGCTACCGGCTTCGGCGGTTTGTACTTCGTTTATCAGATGTTGCAGGCAAAAAATATAGATATCAAAGGCAAGACAGTCGCTATCTCCGGCTTCGGTAACGTAGCTTGGGGCGCTGCCACCAAGGCGACCGAATTGGGTGCCAAAGTAATTACGATCTCCGGACCAGACGGATATATCTACGATCCGGACGGCATCAGCGGAGAAAAGATAGATTATATGCTCGAACTTCGGGCTTCGGGCAATGACATCGTTGCTCCTTACGCCGAAAAATATCCGGGTGCAACCTTCGTAGAGGGCAAGCGTCCGTGGGAAGTAAAAGCAGATATTGCACTTCCTTGCGCTACTCAGAACGAATTAAATGGAGAAGATGCACAAAATCTCATAAAAAATAACGTTCTTTGCATTGGAGAAATTTCCAACATGGGATGTACGCCGGAAGCAATCGACTTATTTATCGAAAAGAAAGTAATGTATGCTCCGGGTAAGGCAGTCAACGCCGGTGGTGTTGCCACTTCCGGACTGGAAATGTCTCAGAACGCCATGCACCTGAGCTGGAGCGCTGCTGAAGTGGACGAAAAACTCCACGCCATCATGCACGGTATCCATGCACAATGCGTGAAATACGGCACAGAACCCGACGGATATATCAATTATGTGAAGGGAGCTAACATTGCCGGATTCATGAAAGTAGCTCACGCAATGATGGGACAAGGCGTTATTTAAAAGAGACTTTGTTTAGTTGTATTTGTATTTGTGGTTTGCGCTGCTCGCCTCCTGTGACAGGACGCGGGTAGCGCTATTTTTTTGAGATTAACATTATTTTCTTCAATGGAATTAATTATCTTTGTAGCATTATACAGTAATAACAATAAAAAATGCTACAACCCGAATTAAAACTCCGCCGCGACAAGATTCGCAGTCTGATGGTGTCACAGGGCATTGATGCCGCCCTCATTACTTGTAATGCAAATTTAATCTACACCTATGGCTGTGTAGTCAGCGGCTATCTTTATCTCCCTCTTCATTCACCGGCACTGCTGTTTTTCAAGCGGCCCAACAATATCACAGGCGAACACTCGTTCCCCATCCGCAAGCCGGAACAGATCGTCGATATTCTGAAAGAAAAAGGTCTGCCTTTGCCCACTAAACTGATGCTGGAAGGCGACGAACTTCCTTATACCGAATATGTTCGTCTGGCAGGTTTGTTCCCGGACGCTGAAGTCGTGAACGGGACACCGCTGATCCGTCAGGCACGCAGCGTGAAGACAGCTATCGAAATCGAAATGTTCCGTCGTTCGGGCATGGCACATGCCAAGGCATACGAACAGATTCCGTTCGCATATTACCCCGGAATGACAGATATCGAGTTCTCGATAGAAATCGAACGTCTGATGCGCCTTCAAGGTTGCCTCGGCATCTTCCGCGTGTTTGGACGCAGCATGGAAATCTTCATGGGAAGTGTGCTGACCGGAGATAATGCCGGTTATCCTTCTCCCTACGATTTTGCTTTAGGGGGTCGCGGACTCGATCCTGCCCTGCCCGGAGGCGCTGACAAGACTCCGCTGAAAGAAGGACAAAGTGTTATGGTCGATCTGGGAGGCAACTTCAACGGATATATGGGCGATATGAGCCGTGTGTTCTCTATCGGCAAATTGTCGGAAGAAGCATATACCGCTCATCAGGTTTGTCTGGATATTCAGGAAAAGATCGCTTCGATCGCCAGACCCGGCATTCCTTGCGAAATGCTGTATAACACTGCAATCGAAATGGTTACCCAGGCAGGTTTTGCCGATAAGTTCATGGGAACGGGACAGCAAGCCAAGTTCATCGGTCACGGCATCGGACTTGAAATCAACGAAGCGCCTGTACTTGCTCCGCACATCAAACAGGAACTGGAACCGGGCATGGTCTTTGCTCTCGAACCGAAAATCGTTCTTCCCGGTGTAGGCCCTGTAGGTATCGAAAACTCTTGGGTAGTGACAAACGAAGGAGTTGAGAAACTGACTAACTGCAACGAAGAAATTATAGAATTGTCATAAGGGACTGACTAAAAAGTCGGTTCTACCTCTATTGGGGCTGACTAAAAAGTCAATAGTATCTCCATTCTCCTCCTTCGGGAAGGAGGAGAATAGAGATAGAATCGACTTTTTAGCCACTCCAATTTGAACAAGAAAAGCTATTTTACAGGCTTCAGTCCCATCTTCGCCGCCCGTTCCAGCATAAAAGCATGGGCTGCCTCATACTCATTGGGGATAACTCCATCCAGAATAGCATCCTTTATCGCACTTTTCAAAGCACCGACTTCACGACAGGGCTGTAAGCCGAAAGTTTCCATGATCTCTTCTCCACTCACCGGAGGCTGGAAATTACGGACACGGTCTTTTTCTTCAAGGTCTTTCAACTTTTGGCGAACCAGCTGGAAGTTATTCAGGAAACGCTGCTTGCGCTCCATGTTTTTCGAAGTGATGTCCGCTTCGCAAAGTGTCATCAAGTCGTCGATATCATCCCCCGCCTCAAAAAGCAGACGGCGTACGGCAGAATCTGTCACTACATCATCCGCTATCACAATGGGACGCATGTGCAAGCTGACCATTTTCTGTACATACTTCATCTTCTCATTCATCGGCAACTTCATCTTCCGGAAAATATTCGGAATCATCTTCTCACCGATAAAATTATGATTATGGAACGTCCAGCCCGCTTTAGGCTCCCAACGTTTCGTTGCAGGCTTGGCGATATCGTGCAGCAAAGCTGCCCAACGCAACCAAAGATTATCCGTCTTTTTGCTGATATTGTCCAGCACTTCCAGCGTATGGTAAAAGTTATCCTTGTGCGACCGTCCGTTTCGTGTTTCTACTCCCTGCAAGGCAGCCAGTTCCGGAAAAATTAACGGAAGCAGTCCGCTTCGTTCCAGTTCTACAAAGCCTTTTGAAGGGATAGGCGAAAGAATGATCTTGTTCAGCTCATCCGCAATCCGTTCACGGGATATGATTTCAATCCGGTCTTTGTTACGGCAGAGCGATTCGAACGTATCGTCATCGATATAAAAATTCAGTTGCGTGGCAAAGCGAATGCAACGCATCATGCGCAGCGGGTCGTCACTGAACGTGATATCCGGATCGAGGGGTGTGCGGATGGTCTTTTCCTTCATGTCCGCCATGCCGCCAAACGGGTCAACCAGTTCGCCAAAGCGTGCTTTGTTCAGGCAGACAGCCATCGCGTTAATAGTAAAGTCACGGCGGTTTTGATCGTCCTCCAATGTTCCGTCTTCCACGATGGGCTTCCGTGAATCCCGTTGATAGGATTCTTTGCGGGCACCTACAAATTCGACTTCCGTAACTTTATATTTCACTTGTGCCGTACCGAAATTCTTGAAAACAGAGACGTGCGCACCACGCCCCAAGCGTTTTCCAAGTGCTTCCGCCATTGCGATCCCGCTGCCTACTACTACTACATCTATATCTTTGGAAGGACGTTGCAGAAAAATATCACGAACGTAACCGCCTACCACGTAACACTCCAGTCCGAGTGCGTCAGCGGTTTCGGCAATGTGTCCGAAGATCGGTTCGCTAAAATACTGTTTCAGTTCCTCTTGAGTCAACTCTATCATCTTTTTAATGCTTAACGACTGGCAACAGACAGTTAAATAGTTGATGAAAACACCGGTCGGGCGGTCCATAATCATCAAACACTTATTGCCAATACAAGTTTTGAGGGGGCAAAATTACAAAAATAAGGGATATATTTGTATTTTTGTCGCTATAAAGTAAACGATGAACGGGCGAGGAACGGTAAACGGCAAGTAACACGAACGGCAAACCGCAAGTAACGAACAGTTGGCGGTAAGTCGTGAACACTGCACGTCCCATCTCCATCGCAAATCGTCTAATAGTAAAATGTAAATGGTATGATGAAAAAACTGATTATCTTCTTTTGCGGCACGCTGGCACTGACAGCCTGCGGAAACGGCATCGAGAAAAAAGCCAATGAAAAACTGACGATTGCCCGTGCTGCCTACGAACGTGGCGACTACGAAGAAGCAAAGACACAAATCGACAGTATCAAGATTTTGTATCCCAAAGCATTCGAGGCCCGCAAAGCCGGTCAGGAATTGATGCTGGATGTGGAACTCAAGGCTCAACAAGAGATTCTGGCCTTTCTGGACAGTGCTCTCCAGGCAAAGCAAGCAGCGTTTGACGCCATCAAAGGCAAGTACACCCTGGAGAAAGATGCCGAATATCAGCAAGTGGGTAACTACATATGGCCTACACAAGCCATCGAGAAGAATCTCCATCGTTCCTTCCTTCGCTTCCAAGTGAGCGAGCAGGGAATTATGAGCATGACTTCCATTTATTGCGGAGCCGGCAATATCCATCATGTAGGCGTCAAAGTGATGACTCCCGACGGCAGTTTTGCCGAAACTCCGACTTCGAAGGACAGCTACGAAACATCGGATATGAACGAGAAAATAGAAAAAGCCGATTACAAATTGGGAGAAGACGGTAACGTGATCGAATTTCTGAACCTCAACAAGGACAAGAATATCCGTGTGGAATTTATCGGCGACCGTAGATACACAACGACGATGAGTCCGACCGACCGACAGGCAGTAGCAGGCGTTTACGAACTGTCGAAAATCCTTTCCGCCATGCAGCAAATCAAGAAAGAACAGGAAGACGCCAATCTGAAAATCGGATTTATCAATAAGAAAAAAGAACGGAAAGCGATGGAAGAAGCTGCCGAAGAATAAAGGTTCTTTCGGAGTAACGGCTTTCCGGAAAAGTGATAAAAGCGCTATCGGAGAAGAATAAATCAAGCAGTCCGAAAAGGATAAGTAAAAAACGGTAAGCGATGAAAATTTGTGTTTATCAGAGATAGCACATTTATTTTTTCATCGCTTACCGATTTTTATTTCAATTCAAGAGACTGTTCTCCGACTTATCATTAGGCACAAATAGTAATGATATTTCATTCCAACTTTAAAGAGACGCAGCATTGTTTTCTTGCTCGCACCCTTTTACCTTGGAGAAACGGCGTAAACCAGCATCCTAAAACGGCGTAGCCTGCCTACATAAAACGGCGTAGCCTGACAGGTAGAAAGGGCGCAGTCTCCAAAGGCTTATTTCACTCTCCTATTCAACTGATTATTAGCCTTCTCCACCTTTGACTTACCTATCCGTTTCCCCGTCCCTTTCTTTTTTCCGGCAGCAGGCTTCGCCTTTCCGGCGAACGGATTGTTACTTTTTTTGATTGGCATAACTTAACAAAGTATCATTCTCCTTCGTAATACTCGCCCAAAAACCAGCGGGCAATAAAGTCCCAGTTTTCGTGCAGCAGCTCTTTCCCGTTCTCGAAAGGGAATTGCGCTTCCGGCAGCAGGTCATGTTCCATGCCGTACTTCAGCAGATCGAACGGGCACAGCCCTTCCTCGCAGAAAAGTTCGTACGCCTCTTCCTCAGCCATTTCCGCATTATACAGCGGATTCCGTTTGTCGGCAAAGTAGCGGGCTACGTCCGGACCTATCAGCAAACCTTTCGGATTAGCGTACATCACGAAATCCGAAAACTCCTTCAAGTCGGGCAACAGAGCATCTTCCTCGTCCTCCCATTGCAGGGCCTGCACAAAGAACAGTTTCAAAGCCTCATACGAATCGAAGAACATCAACGGCTCGCCACCACTCGCTTTCAGAAAGCGTTCCACATTCACGGGCAACTGATCGCCCGGCGAGGCAACAGGCAAAGCAGTCCGCTGCTTCTCCATCAGCTCCGATTCCATCAGCCAGTCTCCGGCAAGTCCGTCGCTGATAGGCGCTTTCTCGAAAACATCTTCCAACTGCGCATAGATCACATCGGCAAACTCCAGCAAGTCCGCATCCAAGGGATTCTCCACACCGTCAAAGTCATCGCCTACCGGCGAATTAATTCCCCACAGCAAGAAAGCGATATCCTCTTTATTGATCTCGTCGGTGAGATAACCTTCCGACAATTCATAAAACGGCAGGTAACGTCCGTAATTCCTTTTATGCCAACGGATGAACTGGCGCCAGTTGCCTCCGTCCGTCACACAGTCTTCCAGATAAAGAGTCAGCATCAGAGTCACCTGATTCTGGCTTTCCTGTGTCTCCGACTTATATAAATAAGATTCGCTGACGACAGGCAATAAAAGATTGGCAAATTCAAGATACCAGTGATCCGTCGCCAACACCTTTGCACGGCCATGAAGATCCAGCCATGCTTTCATATAAATTTTCCCTTGTTTCATTATTATTCTGTTGCTTGTTTTAGTTTCTCCACGCCCTATTACTTATTACCTATTACTTGCTACCTTTTTTACAGTCTTTTCAAAGCCAGTTTTATTACTTTCTCCACCGGAGCATCCGGTTCTTCCTTCAAGATAGCCAGTACCACTTTCTGCGAAGGCGCGGCGGCAAAGCCAAGCATGGTCAGAGCGGCTACCGCTTCCTCCTGCACTTCTACGCTGGCAGATTGCAGCAGCATTCCGGCAGAAAATCTGGCGCAGCGTTTGCTGTAGCCCTTTGGCATGAGCTTGCGCGGGTACTATCAGGTTGGCATGATGCTGTGGCGCGGTCCCGTACCGTGTTACAGTGAGACACGTGTCGCTAATAGAGCGCCGTCAAGAGGGGCACATGTAAGTGACCCAGGCAATCAACGAGGAAAGGAACGTTTCCATGCGTATCGCCATTGGCTCCGACCACGCCGGCTTTGAGCAGAAGCAGATGCTTGCCGCATACCTTGCGGACGAGCTCGGTCATGAGGTCATCGACCTGGGGCCGGACACGGACGACCGCGTCGATTATCCGGATTACGGCGAGAAGGTCGCGCGCTGCGTGGCTTCTGGTGAGGCGGACCGCGGTGTTTGCGTGTGCGGCACCGGTATCGGTATCGCTATTGCGGCGGACAAGGTCGCCGGCGTGTTTGTTCCCGTGGTGCTGGCGATCGCCGCGGTGACGTTTGCCGCATGGATGATTTTCACCGGCGACGTCAACGAAGCCCTCACCGCAGCGGTCGCCGTGGTGGTTATCAGCTGCCCGTGCGCGCTTGGCCTGGCCACGCCCGTCGCCATCATGGTGGGTACCGGCAAGGGGGCGGAGATGGGCGTGCTGTTCAAGAACGCCGAGGCGCTTGAGAACCTGCGCGGCGTTGGCACCGTGGTGCTGGACAAGACCGGAACCATCACC
>OHAI01002297.1_pt1 | contig 14157 bp, 10 predicted proteins | sample 1577091 | NCBI WGS metagenome assembly OHAI01 (sample SAMEA3541548, study PRJEB24748) | human gut metagenome | biome: human gut; feature: human-associated habitat; material: faeces | place: China | collected 2012
AGTGATGTAAGCATAAAAATTCCTCCGTTTTCTCGCAGCAGGACATTTTGAATTCCAACAAAAAAGGCTGGACCCATATTTTTCTGTGACACTGCCTAAGCAGTAACCGGATCAACAAAACAAGAAAACAGTGAACACTGTATGGAGTAGATTCATTAAGTGTTCACTGTTTTCTTGTTTATACAGATTTAGACTTATACAAATAGTAAAAACAACCGCCAATTAGTCAAGTGGTTTCAATCCCATTTTCGCAGCTCTTTCCAACATAAAGGCATGAGCGGCCTCATATTCATTCGGGATAACTCCATCCAATATAGCATCTTTAATCGCACTTTTCAAAGCCCCGACTTCACGGCAAGGCTGCAAACCGAAGGTTTCCATGATTTCCTCCCCACTTACCGGAGGCTGAAAATTACGAATCCGGTCTTTCTCCTCCAAGTCTTTCAATTTCTGACGAACCAACTGGAAATTATTCAAGAACCGTTGCTTACGCTCCATATTCTTTGAAGTAATATCCGCTTCACACAGAGTCATCAAATCATCAATATCATCTCCCGCCTCAAAAAGCAGACGACGAACAGCCGAATCTGTCACCACGTCATCCGCAATCACGATTGGTCTCATGTGCAGACTAACCATTTTCTGTACATACTTCATCTTCTCATTCATCGGCAACTTCATCTTACGGAAAATATTCGGAACCATTTTTTCACCGATGAAATTATGGTTATGGAACGTCCAGCCAGCTTTTGGTTCCCAACGTTTAGTGGCAGGTTTGGCAATATCATGCAACAAGGCAGCCCAACGCAGCCAAAGATTATCCGTTTTCTTGCTGATATTATCAAGTACTTCCAACGTATGATAAAAGTTATCCTTATGCGAACGGCCATTCCGTGTTTCTACCCCCTGCAAAGCAGCCAGTTCGGGAAAGATTAACGACAACAACCCACTACGCTCCAAGTCAATAAAGCCCTTTGAAGGAACAGGCGAAAGAATTATCTTATTCAATTCATCTGCAATACGCTCACGGGATATGATGTTGATCCGTTCCCTATTACGGCAAAGCGATTCAAAAGTGTCATCATCAATGTAAAAATTCAGTTGCGTAGCGAAACGGATACAGCGCATCATACGTAACGGATCATCACTAAACGTAATATCCGGATCAAGAGGAGTACGAATCGTCTTCTCCTTCATATCTTCCATACCGCCGAACGGATCTACCAGTTCCCCAAAACGTGCTTTATTCAGGCAAACGGCAAGAGCATTAATCGTAAAATCACGACGGTTCTGATCATCTTCCAGTGTTCCGTCTTCCACTATCGGCTTGCGGCTGTCGTGACTATACGACTCTTTTCTGGCACCGACAAACTCCACTTCCGTGTCTTTGAACTTCACTTGTGCTGTTCCGAAATTCTTGAAAACAGAGACATGCGCACCACGTCCCAGTTTTTTGCCGAAAGCTTGAGCTATTTCTATGCCACTGCCCACCACTACTACATCTATATCTTTAGAAGGGCGATTTAAAAATATATCTCGTACATAGCCACCTACCACATAACATTCCAATCCCAATTCATCGGCTGTCTCGGAAATTAGGGCAAATATTTTGCTATTAAAATGTTCTTTCAATTCCATACTCATCTTAATGAGATGCAAAATTACATTTTTTGCAGCACTATACCAAACGTTTCCATAGATACCTATTGAAAGGATAAAGAGGATGTCAAAATAAGTATTGGGGTATGGGAACATTGGAAAAGAACCGTTTGATTGTTGAGGGAGCATGCTTGGCAAAAGCGGAATGACAATGAGAAAATGAACTGCTGAAGAACTGTTAGTGAGACTAAAAAAGGTCATTGTGCTACACAATGACCTTTTTGATATTAACAAATATTCCTTTGATATCATTGAATAGACTATTGTTTTTTAGGGGCTGTTTTCAGATTTATGAGAATACTATTTTCTACTCCTTCTTTGGTTACATACACTACTCTGTACGATTTTATACCTTCTTGCTTTTGAGAAAGAGAAGCGCTTTTGAGGGTGGAACCAGGGGCTTTTTTAGCTATAGCGTCTTTGATGGATTGAGGGACTTCTTTCAAGTCTATTGTTTTAAATCCGTCTTCAACGGCAATAGTATCATTTTTAATTTGCATAGTATTATCGGCCATAACAGACATTCCGATACCAAAAAGAAAAGCAAGCGATAAAAATATTTTTTTCATAATGGTTAAATTAAAATGTTTGTTTGATATATAGAAACAGAAAGAACCTATCATATTCTTTTGTTGGTATATACCCGTAAATTTAAATAATAAGTATAGACAAAGGAATATCGGAAACTAAGTTATTAATAATGGAGGTATGAGCCAAATATATAAACGAATGTTTGTAGAAATAAATATTTTTTTAAGCACTCCTTTGTTTGTGTGCAGGTTATTTCTCTTCATTGTTTATCGCTTATATATTTAAAGAATAACTGGGTTTTATGTTTTTTTGCTTGTGAATAGGAGAAGTAAAGCAATTTAATTGTATTTTTGTCCTCATATAAAACGTTTAAATACATGAAAAAGATAGGATTAGTGGCATTATTTGCCTTATTACTGGCGGCTTGTGACGATGGCGGCGAAAAGAAGGCTCAACTGCATTTGCAAAAAGCGGAAACGGCATTGAAGCAAGAGAACTTTAATGAAGCCAAGTTGCAGATAGATAGTATCCGTATTTTATATCCAAAGGCTTTTGAGGCCAGGAAGCAGGGAATTAGGTTGATGCAACAAGTTGACTTGAAGGAACAGCAGAAGAGTTTGGTTTATTTGGACAGTATGATGCAGGTGAAGCAGGCTCAGTTGGATTCAATCAAAGGCAATTTTGTATTGGAAAAAGATACAACCTATCAGGAAGTAGGTAATTATTTCTATCCTACGCAGACAGTGGAAAAGAATATCGGTCGTTCTTTTCTTCGCGGACAAGTGAATGAGCAGGGCGAGATGTCTATTACCTCTATTTATTGTGCCGGTGGAAAGCTTCATCATGCAGCAGTGAAAGTCAGTGTGGGCGATACTTTTGCCGAAACTCCCGCGTCCAAAGACAGTTATGAGACGACGGATTTGGGGCGTGCCATTGAGAAAGCTGATTATAAAATGGGCGATGACGGTGGCGTTATCGGGTTCATTGTTGCCAATAAAGATAAGAATATCCAACTTCAATTTATAGGGGATAAGACTTATAGAACAGTTATGCATCCCAATGACCGTAAAGCAATTGCCGAGTTGACCGGGCTGGCGCGTATCTTATCGGGTATGGAGCAGATTCGGAAAGATAAAAAGGAAGCTATGCTGAAAATAGAATTTGTTACCCGTAAGATGCAGGAAGACAAACCGGAAGAAGATAAATAGATATTAAAGCATTTTGTTGTAGCAGCCAACACGTGGAATGCCACTACAACAAAATGCTTTGCCACACTTCTCTTTTTATAATCTTTTCAGAGCCAGCTTAATGACTTTTTCAACAGGGGCGCTTGGTTCTTCTTTCAATATGGCTGCCACTACCTTTTGTGAAGCAGCCTGTGCAAATCCCAACATAGTCAGTGCAGCTACAGCTTCATCGTGAATTTCCGAGTTGGCAGCGCTTGCAAACATTTCACTGTTGACCGTTTCCATGCCGGAAGAGGCTATCTTGTCTTTTAAATCGACAATGATGCGTTGGGCTGTTTTCAGTCCGATACCCTTAACTGTTTTCAGCAGTTTGTCGTTTCCCGAACTGATTACCCCGCATAATTCGGAAGGAGAAAGGGCCGATAAAATCATTCTTGCGGTATTTCCTCCAATACCCGATACCGAGATTAACAGTAAAAACAGTTCTCTTTCCTGCTTGGTAGAGAATCCGTAGAGCACGTATGCGTCTTCACGGATGGCTTCATAAATATAGAGTTTGGTACGTGTTTGATTTTGAATGGCCGAGTAAGTATTCAGCGAGATATTGATTCCATAGCCCACTCCGTTGCAATCTATCACCGCCATTGCCGGAGTAATCTCTGCAATGTCTCCTTTAATATATTCTATCATGATTCTTCTAGTTTGTAATTTACAGTTCTTTGCAAAAATAGGATATCTATCTTTCAAATTATAAGTTAGGCAAGAATATTTTTAAAATATTAGGTTTGGAAGAACAAAAGAATGAGGCAAAATGTTTATTTTTGCAGCTAAATAAAAGATAATAGTAAACTAAAACCAATAAAGATGAATAAAATTAGAGCAGCCGTCGTTGGATACGGTAACATTGGTAAGTATGTAGTGGAAGCTCTGGAAGCAGCTCCCGATTTTGAAATCGCAGGTATTGTTCGTCGTAATGGAGCCGAAAACAAACCGGCAGAACTGGAACCATACGCTGTTGTTAAAGATATAAAGGAACTGAAAGATGTAGATGTTGCTATTTTGGCTACTCCGACTCGCAGTGTAGAAAAATATGCGAAAGAAATTCTGGCTATGGGCATCAATACGGTAGATAGTTTTGATATCCATACACAGATTACCGCACTGCGCCGTTCGCTGGACGAATCGGCCAAAGCAGGCAATGCTGTTGCCATTATTTCGGCAGGATGGGATCCGGGAAGTGACTCGGTAGTACGTACCCTCTTGGAAGCAATTGCTCCGAAAGGTATTACTTATACTAATTTTGGTCCGGGTCGCAGCATGGGACACTCTGTAGCTGTTCGTGCTATTGCAGGGGTGAAAGATGCTCTGTCTATGACTATTCCTGTAGGTACAGGTATTCACCGTCGTATGGTTTATGTGGAACTGGAAGAAGGAGCGGATTTCAAGACTGTTGAAGCGGCTGTTAAGAACGATCCTTATTTTGTCAATGATGAGACACATGTTATTCAGGTGCCTTGTGTAGACGACTTGAATGATGTGGGACATGGTGTTAATCTGGTTCGTAAAGGAGTGTCGGGCAAGACTCACAATCAGTTGTTTGAGTTTGATATGAAGATTAATAATCCGGCTCTGACAGCTCAGGTGTTGGTATGTGTAGCACGCGCTACAATGAAACAGCAACCGGGATGCTATACAATGATTGAAGTTCCGGTTATCGATTTGATGTATGGAGACCGCGAGGAATTGATTGCACATTTGGTGTAAAATATCATAATATATAAGGAATAAGGAAATCTCTTCTCTGATTTATTTCGGGGAAGGGATTTTTTTATTTCCTTTGTGCTTATATAAATAAACAAAGAAATAAAACAATGATAGCTAGTATTCTGTGGGATGTAGATCCCGTATGGTTTAAGGTTGGCAGTTGGGAAGTGCGTTGGTATGGTTTGATGTGGGGACTGGGATTTATCTTGGCTTATGAGATGGTCGGTCGCCTTTTCAAAAAAGAAAAATATCCTGAAGACTGGGTAGACAAGCTTTTTGTTTATTGCATTGTCAGTACGGTGATAGGGGCCCGGTTGGGACATTGCTTATTCTATGAATGGGATTATTATTCGGTGCATCCGGCTGAGATATTAAAGATTTGGAAAGGCGGACTGGCAAGTCACGGAGGAGTCTTTGCCATTATTCTCGCCCTTGTCTGGTATTCTAAGAAAGTGACGAAGAAGAGTGTCTGGTGGTTGTTTGACCGAATGATTCCGGCAGTTGCGGTGGTGTGCTTCTGTATCCGTTTCGGCAACTTGATGAATTCCGAGATTTATGGTTATCCCACTACTTTACCGTGGGGCTTTGAGTTTGTGCGTTCGCGTGAATGGCAGGAATTGTATAATCAGAATGGAGTGGCGCAGGCTTGTCATCCTACTCAGATTTATGAGATGCTTTACTGTCTGGTGGCACTGGTCGTATCGTGGCTTATGTATCACAAGCTTCATTTAGGAAAGCGTGTCGGACTGACTACGGGTGTTTCTTTGTTAATCTTTTTCGGTGCCCGGTTCGGGTTGGAGTTCATGAAGAATCCGCAGGTAGCTGAAGAAGTAGGCATGACGTTGAACATCGGACAATGGTTGAGTGTACCATTGATATTGTTAGGAGTATATCTGATTGCAACCAGCGGAAAAAGGAAAGAAGCTTTTTAAAAAAATACGTGCTGTAATTAGTTGAGAAGTAGTATATTGTAAATGTTTCCTCTTATTGTACTTTTGTTTCTTTGTAACAAAAATGCAATAGGAGGAAACATTTTTTATGCTTATGCTAAAAGATGAACGGTACATTTGCAATGTTGTTTTTGATAAGAAATCTTATTAGAAACGTGTATCTATGTGTTAAATGTTGAACTTAATTTTAATGTAACAATGGAAAGCATGAAAAGAACGTTCTTTCTTACGTGCCTGTTCTTGATGGCATGTTTGGGTATGCAAGCACAAAACTTGCAGGTGTCTGGAACTGTTATTTCCAAGTCTGATGATTTGCCTGTTATCGGGGCAACTGTATTGGAAAAGGGAACAACAAATGGTACAATTACCGATTTTGACGGTAAGTTTTCTCTCACAGTGAAGCAAGGGGCTGAAATTGTAGTTTCTTATGTAGGTTTTAAACCCCAAACTTTAAAGGCTAATTCGGTTTTGAATATTGTACTGGAAGAAGATTCTGAAATGCTGGAAGAGGTGGTTGTCACTGGTTATACAACTCAACGTAAAGCCGATTTGACTGGTTCTGTGGCTGTGGTTTCTACCGATGCGTTGAAAACGGCTCCGGACCCAGATCCGATGAAAGCTTTGCAGGGAAAAGTAGCTGGTATGACAGTTACGACCAACGGTTCGCCGAGTGGTACGGCTACGGTTCGTATTCGTGGTATCGGTTCTTTTAACTCTTCTCAGGATCCGCTTTATGTGATTGATGGTGTGCCTACTAACATGTCTTTAAATTCATTGAATGCCAATGATATTGAGAGTATGCAGGTATTGAAAGATGCGGCTTCCGCTTCTATCTATGGTTCACGAGCTTCTAATGGTGTAATCATCATTACTACTAAGAAAGGAAAGAAGGCAGACAAGGTGAAAATAGATTTCTCTGCCAATCTGACTGCCCAGTTTTATTCTTCTCAGTCATTGATGAATGTTTGTAATTCATCGGAATATGCTACAGCCATGGCACAGGCCGCATTGAATGACGGATTGGATCCAGTGGCGTATGCCAGCAACTATGGTCTGAACTTAAATGCAGCTTCAGGTACACCAATTACAGTTTGGAACCCGAGTACCAGCCAGTATGTGAATTATACCGTCAACGGATTGTATGACGGATACATCAACAGCAAGAAGACGATGCGTTATTCTGATACAGACTGGTTGGATGAAATTTCAAGAGTCGGTTTTTCTCAGAATTATGACCTTTCTCTTTCTCATGCGAATGACAAACATTCTACCATGTTCTCATTGGGTTACAAGAAAAACAACGGTATCTTGAAATATACAGATTTTGAGAATATCTCTGCCCGTATGAACTCTTCATACAATGTGAACAAGTATGTGACTATCGGTGAGAACTTCACAGTGACTTATTCAAGCCAGGTAGATTGCGCTCCGATGGAAAATGCATTGAAGATGGCTCCAACCGTACCAGTATATGAAGAAGATGGTACTACTTTTGCTGGTCCGGTGGGTGGTATGAGCGACCGTCAGAACCCGATGCGTGAATTGTATCACAACAAAGACAATCATTTGGACTACTGGCGTTTGTTTGGTAACGGATATATAGATATTAAGCCTTTCAAAGGTTTTGTATTCCGTTCTAACTTCGGTATTGATACGTATAATTCAATCATTAATTCAATGACGCACACTTTCCATTCTGATATTGTCAACAATGATATCGCTAAGACTACCTTGTCAAATAAGAATGAAGTGAACTGGACATGGTCGAATACCATCAACTACAATTTCAATGTGGCGAAGAAACATGATTTCAATATTTTGTTGGGATCTGAATTGTCAAAGCAGAGTTCCATCGATTTTTCTGCTTATTCAGAAGGATATGCATTGGAAGATGTGGATTATATGTGGCCGAATGCTGCGACAGGCGTCATGAAGAATACCGGTGCAAAAGTTGGTTATCGTCTGGCTTCTTTCTTTGGTAAGATTGACTATAATTTTGACGACTTGGTGCTGGCTTCATTCACTATCCGTCAAGATGGTTCTTCTCGTTTTGGTAAAGGTCACCGTTGGGGTACTTTCCCAGCAGCTACATTGGGTTTGCGTGTGTCTAAATGGATAAAAGCAAGTTGGATGGATGACTGGAAAGTGAGATTGTCTTGGGGACAGACTGGTAACCAGGCAATTGATAACAATGCACAGTTTGGTTTGTATGTAGTGGATTACGGATTGGACCGTGTGACTTCTACCGCATACGACTTGTATCTTCAGGGATCAGGAACCTTCCCTTCAGGATATCGTGCTACTCAGCTTGCCAATCCTAACTTGAAATGGGAATCTGCTACACAGTATAACGTGGGTACAGATTTTACACTCTTGAATGGTAGTTTGTATGGTACTATCGATGGATATGTGAAGAATGTCAGTGATATGTTGATTAATCCGGCTTACTTGGGTGCCATTGGTGAAGGAGGTGCTTCTTGGTTGAATGGTCCTTCTTTACGCAACTGGGGTATGGAATTCAACGTAGGATACCGTAAGTCACTGGCCTGTGGACTAGGTTTGGATATCAATGCCAATGTAGACTTCTTCCGTAACAAGGTTACTTATCTGCCGTCGACTACGACAGGAGCTTACGCCCATACTTCTAGAGAAAACTTGGTACAGTCAGGCATGCCTTATGGTTCTTCAGTAGGTTATATTGTAGAAGGCTTGTTCCAGACTCAAGAAGAAGTAGATAAATCCGGACAGGCTAATGCTCGTGTAGGTGGTTTAAAATATAAAGATGTAGATGGAAACGGAATCATTACTCAAGATGACCAAGAGTGGATTTATAATCCGGTTCCTGCTTTCTCTTATGGCTTGAACATTGCGTTGAACTACAAGAACTTCGATTTGACAATGTTCTGGCAGGGCGTTTGCAATCAGGATGTATATAACAACCAGAAAGCACAGACAGACTTCTGGAGTATTGTAGATGCTGGCTCTAACAAAGGAACCCGTTTGCTGGGTGCTTGGAATACCAACAACACCAGCTCTACTATTCCGGCTTTGACTACCAATAACACTGCGGATGAAGGTAGAGCTTCTAGCTACTATGTAGAAAATGGTTCATATATGAAATTGCGTACCCTCCAATTGGGATACACAGTACCTGCTACTTTCTTATCTAAGTTTAAGATGTCTAGCGCAAGAATCTATCTGTCAGGTCAAAACCTGCTGACTATTAAGAGCAAGAGTCTGACTTGTCCGGACCCGGAAAACCCGAACTGGAATTACCCGCTTGCAACTTCTGTATCATTTGGTTTACAAATTGGTTTCTAATTTAAAATAATGAATATGATGAAAAAATATATATTGCTGGCAGCTTGTGCATTAGGTTTGTCATTGAGTAGCTGTGAAGATTTTTTGAATTATACTCCGACTGCAGTAGTAAACGAAGATAAGGCCTTCTCTGATCCAGAGAAAATGGTGAATGCGGCTTACGCTATGTTGGGCGACTGTTGGTACACTTATCCGTTCAACTTGTTTCCTTATGGCGACGTGAGTTCGGATGACTGTCTGAAAGGTGGTTCAGGAACTACGGATACAGGTTATCATGCTTTTGATATTTGGACTACATTGACAGCTACCACTCCTGGTGAGATGGATGAATTGTGGTATCGTTTGTATGTAGCTATTTCCCGTTGTAACCGTGCATTGCTTGCGCTGGAACGTAATGGAGACCAGTTGGGCGAAGATGTGAAAACGCAGCGTGTAGCAGAAATGCGTTTCTTGCGTGGACATTTTTATTTTAAATTGCTGACGGTATTCCGTCAGATTCCTTGGATTGATGAACAAGTAGTGGAAGATAATTCGTATGAAAAGGTCAGCAATACAGCTTTGAATTACCAGCAGTTGTTCCAAAAAGTCATTGATGATTTCAAAGCAGCTTATGATGTTTTGCCGGTGAAAGAACCAGGTGAAGATGGTCGGGCTAATAAGATTGCAGCAGCTGCTTATTTGGCTAAATGTTATCTGACTTTAGCATGGGGAGACGGATATGAAGCTACTACTGGTGAGGGACATATCAACTCTGAATACATGCAGAAGGTGATTGATTATACGGATGATGTGATATCTTCTGGTTATGGATATTTGGAAGATTATGGAGATATTTTCTTGCCGGCCTACAAGAATAGCAAGGAATCTGTCTTTGCAGTACAGTGTTCTGATTATGAAGATGATAATACAACCTATGGACGTGCTAACTGGTCTAACATGCTGAATGGTTGCTGGCAGATGTGGTCTTGCGGATGGGATTTCCACAAACCTTCTCAGAATTTAGTGAACGCCTTCAAGACCAAGAACGGCCTTCCGATGTTTGATGATTATAACAACGAGATTGATTATCCGATTAATGGTCAGCCTACCAGCCAGAAATGGGATCCGCGTTTGTTCCATACTGTAGGCATGCCCACTTTCCCTTACAAGTATGAGGCTGAATATACGATGACTACTGCCAATTCACGTACACCGAATACGTATGGATACTATACTTCGTTGAAGGAAGTTCCTCAGCGTTCTGAAGGAGAGACCTATAATGGTTCATGGCAGGCTTTTGCAATGAATGATTATGTATTCCGTTACACAGACGTGATGTTGATGCGTGCGGAAGCATTGATTGAACAGAACAGACTGAGCGAAGCTGAGAAGATTGTGAATGATATCCGTGACCGTGCAGCTAAGTCTATTGACAAGCATATCAGCTATGCAAAAAATCAGTGTGATATTGCGCTTTATCCGGACAATTATTTTTCAACTAAAGAAATTGCTCGTAAATGTTTGCGCTGGGAACGTCGTTTGGAAATGGCAATGGAGAATGGGCGTTTCTTTGATTTGCGCCGTTGGGGAATTGCATCGAAAACATTGAATGCCTATTTCCTGACCGAGCAGAATGACGTTTACGAAGGACAGACTTATGGGCAATATTATAAAGATGCTCATTTTACTGCAGGTAAGAATGAATTCTTTCCGATACCTTATAATCAGATGTATTATATCCCTGGGTTGTACACTCAGAATAAGGGATATGAATAATGAGATGGATTTCCCTTTTTCTTCCTTTGTTTAAATAAGGAAGGAAAAGGGAATAATATAGCAATATATACTAAAAACTTAATTTTATGAGAAAGTATGCATATACAATGAAAGTAACCCTGTTGGGACTTTTTTGGGGAATGGCGTCAGTAGTACAAGCTGATTCTTTATGGACTGTTCGTCATTTGGTAAGTGAACAAAACATTGTTTCTTTGGATGTTACCGAAGATTATTTGCTTCTTCCCATACAAGATGATGCACCTGAAGGTAAAATTTGTGTTGTAAAAGATAACGAGCAGAAGGGTACTCTTATGAATGTCCGTTTGGCTCGCGAGAGAGTGGATTCATACGTTCCGTTTGCTTTGTCGGCTTATAAAGGGCAGCATATTTCTATCGATATCCAAGGTGTTCCTGCAAATGCACTTTGCTGGAAGGAACTGAAAATGTCAGATTCATTCGACATGACGAACAAGGAAATGTTCCGTCCGGTTTATCACCATACTCCGGTATATGGTTGGATGAACGATCCGAACGGAATGTTTTATAAAGATGGGGTATATCATTTGTATTTCCAGTATAATCCGTATGGGTCTGTTTGGGGCAATATGCATTGGGGACATTCTACCAGTACCGATTTGATGCATTGGAAACTTTTTCCAGAATATTCTCTTGTTCGGCATAATTCTTCTGGCTCATGTAAATCATGTTCAGATATACAAAGCAGTCTTTTTCTTGTGTGCTGTCACCTGATTCCAAATAAATATTGAAATATCTTTTGGCAACATCAAGTTTTTTCATGTTAAAAGCAGATACAGCTGCAAAATAGACCACAGAGTTATATCGGTCGTCCTTAGGCAGCAATTCGCTTCTAAACATAGGCATGTATCGGATGTCGATATATGCTGATGCGAAGTCGAGTGCCTTGGATGTTTCCTTTTGTTCGTAATAGTACAATGCGGCATTTAGAAGATACGGATACATGGAACGTAATCTGTTTTTAGTTCCATTGATGTAACTGGCATTGTTTTGTTCTTTAGTTACCTGTATGAAATTATTGTATGCTTCCAACAGGTAAGTATACATGCTGTTTGCATTGGCTCCTTTGTCTCTTTCGCTTTCGAAAAGCACATATTGCTGGTTTGCTCTTTTGTAGGCACTGCCTGCATCTTGCGCTTGTACACTCAAAAGAGAAAAGAGGACCATTGTGTATAAAAATAGAATTTTTCTCATCGCTTAATAAAGTTAAAAACAGAAGAACTGGAAAAAACTTTCAGTTCTTCTGTCGTTTGTATGATGGTAGTTATAGTTTTTCCCCTAATTATTTTGTAGCAGGAAATGCATCTACAATAACAAATTCAATGTTGATTTTTCTATATTCACCACCACGTTCTTTTGCTACCTCTACGTGATACTCAAATTCGTTGTTTGTGTTTTTTAGAGTCGTAATGTTGTTCTTTACATAGTCCATTACGCCTGCAGCTCTCAGCAAAGCCAGCTGTTCATTTTGGGTGATTCCGCTTTCCTTTGTTACCGTAATATTGTCGAGGTTTCCATCTTTATAGTACGGTTCATCAACAAATTCGCCATATTGTCCTTTATAGGCAATTTTACTTCTGATAGGACTAGCGTCAGCTGAACCTGTAATTACAATCTTTACCTGTTTATTTTCACCCAGATATGAAGCGAATTCTCCTTCAAATGCATTCTTGATGATTTTCATCAAAGACATTGCAGCATTTGAACTTTGGATATCATATCCACCAGAAGGGAAGTCTTCTTTTGCAGAGAACTCTTTGTTGATAACTTCATACTGATATCCCACTTTATAATTTAAGATCTTCTCTCCATTGGCATTTACGTCAGGAATAACCTCTGTCTTGACATTAATCTGAGTGTTGTCAGTGATGAGCTGATCTTGTTTATTCTGTTCGACGACATCTTTTTTGATAGCTTCCAGTTTAGCTTCTTCCTGACTGGCTTGCTGCATAATTTCAAGAGGTACAAAGTTGCTGTCATCCTGAATGCTTGTCATTTTCTTTCTTCCAAGATTATCATAGATGTAGACTTTGTTGGTCGTTTCATTTCTTACTTCCACATAGGCCAGCTCGAATTCATCATTATCATTCAGGTAATATACGGCATTATCAAATGAAAGGTCTTTGCTGTCCTTGAACGATCCCAAATCTTCTACTGGTACCTCAATGGCAATAGGAGACATGGTATTAAATCCAACGTTCAACATACCGTTGGTTGCATCATAATTGCCAATGAATGGATTTTCAAGCGAGATTCTATCACCTGCTAATTTGGTTGCAGCTTCATTTTCGAACAATATTTGCTGTTTCATTCGTGTTTCATCGTTCACACGAATAGCATATTCTTCCATTGATTCACCCTGCATCATTTTTACCCATTCATTCATTTTGGCATCCACTTCACTGCTTACCAGTTTACCATAAAATGGGTTTAATCCGTTAGCATCCCAGAAAACTATAGATTTGCTTTCTCCGGAAACTCCGTACACGTCTTTAGTTTGATTATTGGTGAAGAACTTAAATTGCATCAAGCTGTTGTTCTCATTGTCGATTTCTTGCTCAATTTTGTTGTTCTTCAGGTTCATTATGACAATTTTACTGTTGTCTTTTACTACTGCAATGTATTTGCCGTCTGGATGGAAATACGGATTTTTCAGTTGTCCAGAGATGCTGTCAAACGTATGCTTCAGAGTCCAGGTTTTGGTGTCATATATCATCAGTCCCTTCTTGTCTGTAGTAACAGCAAAAAGTGAAGCATCTTTAGAGAAGGCATCCCCTGTGATTTGACCTTCTATCTCTAATTTTGTTCTGAGCTCTTTGGTCTGGAAGTTCCATATATCAATTTCATTCTTATGTTGTGAAGCAATAAAATAGTTATTGGAACTCATTTCCAGTGAAGAGGCCGGTGAGTTAGTCTTTATATAGGCTTGTGGCAGGTATTCTTTTGTATCGTAG
>OHAI01002301.1_pt1 | contig 14149 bp, 7 predicted proteins | sample 1577091 | NCBI WGS metagenome assembly OHAI01 (sample SAMEA3541548, study PRJEB24748) | human gut metagenome | biome: human gut; feature: human-associated habitat; material: faeces | place: China | collected 2012
TCAGAGCGCGTATCGGAGGTACACCGGATCATCCGGTTCTTGAAAATGTGCAACGATATGTGGTCAATGGCGGAGAATTCGGCTCTAATTACTTCTTTACGATCTGCAAGGGGGACAGTCTGAACCTGTTGTTCGGCAATATGGGATACGGGGTATACCGCTTCAATGAAACGATCAACGGATTGGAACCGCTGACCACTCATAAGTATGAGAATATGAACTTGAACAAGGTAGTACCTATTATAAAAGATGATGCGGACAATTATTTGATCGGTACTACTTATGGAGTCATCAAGTATGCCTCAGAAAACTCTTATCAACTGTTTAATGCGAAAGACGGTTTTCTGAACAGTACTATTCATGCCATTCTGAGGCATTCGTCCGATAACTTCTGGCTGAGTACGAATCAGGGATTGATTAATTTTGATACCAAAAGAAATGTATTCCGCTCTTACGGCTTTGGCGACGGGCTTAAAGTCGTCGAATTTAGTGACGGAGCTTCCTACAGAGACCCGCAAACGGGTATACTGTTTTTTGGAGGAATCAACGGCTTTGTAGCTATTCAGGCAGACGGACGTCCCGAACAGCTTTATATGCCTCCCATCTACTTTGACAAACTCTCTATCTTTGGAGAACAATACAATCTTGGAGAGTTTATCACCCGTAAAAAAGAGAATGAAGTACTGAATTTGAAATACGACCAGAACTTCTTTGCCGTTTCATTCACCTCTGTCGATTATCTGAACGGAAATAACTGCACCTATTCCTATAAACTGAAAGGATTGAGTGACCAGTGGATTAATAATGGTAAAGAAAGTTCTGTCTCTTTCACGAACATGGCTCCCGGTGAGTATACGTTATTGGTGAAGTACTACAATAGTGTATTCGATAAAGAAAGTGAAGTCTATTCTTTGTTGATACGGATCGGTGACCCGTGGTACGCCTCTTGGTGGGCGTATCTCATTTATTCTTTATGTCTGCTTATGATAGCCGCCATGCTGGTACGTTCATTCATTCTCCGCACCAAACGGAAAAAGCAGGAACTGCTGAATGAAATAGAGAAACGCCATCAAAAGAATGTATTTGAGTCGAAACTTCGTTTCTTCACTAATATAGCTCACGAGTTCTGTACCCCGTTGACTCTTATCTACGGTCCTTGCGGACGTATCCTTTCATCAAAAGGACTCAGTAAATTCGTAGTCGATTATGTTCAGATGATTCAGACGAACGCGGAACGTTTGAATAACCTGATTCACGAACTGATCGAATTCCGCCGTATCGAAACCGGAAACCGGGAAGTGAGGATCGAAGCCCTGAATGTATCTTCCTTAATGAAAAATACGGCAAAGACCTTTGTCGATATGGCTAAATCCCGGAATATCACGTTCCTGAGCAAGATACCCGAGCAAGTTTCCTGGAACTCAGACAAAGGTTTTCTGAATACTATTATTATCAATCTGATATCCAATGCCTTCAAGTATACTCCGGATGGGAAAAGTATCAAAATAGAAGTGGATACCAACGATGAAAACCTGCTGGTTCTCCGGGTTGCCAATGAGGGAAGTACGATTAAAGAAGAAGACTTTCAATATGTTTTCAACCGTTATGCTATCCTGGATAGCTTTGAAAACCAGGATGAAAAGAACTTCTCCCGTAATGGGCTGGGACTTGCCATTTCCTACAATATGGCGAAATTGCTGAATGGTACGCTGAAGGTGGAAAATACGCCTGACGGCTGGGTATTGTTTACTTTGTCATTGCCTCCGCTGGAAGTGACTACCGGCGTATCGTCTTCTAAACGAATCACTTCGGAATACATTCCAAAAATAGAGTCGCAACTGGTGCTGAAACTTCCTCACTATGAATTTGACAAGATGCGGCCTACATTGCTGGTGATTGATGATGAACTGGAAATGTTGTGGTTCATCGGGGAAATCTTCTCTAACGATTTTAATGTGGTCACCCTGCAGGAGCCGGAACGGGTGGAGCAGGTATTGAATGAAGTTTATCCGAATGTGATCATTTGCGATATCATGATGCCGGGAATTGGCGGTATCGAATTGACGAAACGGATTAAGTCGGTGAAGGAAACGTCACATATACCTATTATTATGGTTTCCGGCCGGCATGAAATGGAACAGCAGATGGCTGCACTTTCTGCAGGAGCCGAGATGTATATCACCAAACCGTTTAATGCCGAATATCTCCGTATCTCTGTTTGTCAGATGTTGGAACGTAAGGAAGTACTGAAGGATTATTTCAGTTCAGCAATCAGCTCTTTTGAAAAGACAGATGGTAAACTGACACATAAGGAATCGAAAAAGTTCCAGCAATCTGTTCTGAAGATTATCAATGACCACATTCAGGAGAAGGAACTGACTCCCCGTTTCATAGCCGATCATTTGGCTATCAGCGTTCGCAGCCTTTACCGGAAAATGGAGGAGATGGGGGAAGAAAGTCCTACGATTATGATTAAGGAGTGTCGTTTGTATGTAGCGAAAGATTTGCTGCTGAAAACGAAAAAGACGATTGATGAAATTGTATTCGAAGCCGGATTCTCTAATAAGGTCACTTTCTTTAAAGTATTTCGTGAAAAGTACGGATGCACGCCAAAAGAATTCCGGACCAAACACTTGGAAGAAGTACAATAATTATTGGAGTGGTATGGCAACAATTAGAATTTTTTCGAATTTTCATTCGAAAAAAATAATACTGAGTAATTGGAGGATTTTTCTCTTTATCCCTACCAGTAGCAGTTTTAATTTATGAAATAGAAAGATATGATAGTGTCGCATTTAGTTTATATATGAGTAAATGTCTATGCCAAAGAAGTAAAAAAGGAAGTTCGTTCTCCGGTTATTGTTTTCTTGATTTTTATCTTGATTTTAATAGCGGGGAATTTAACCTTTAAGGAGAAATGGAATATTATCAAATCATGCCAAAATAGTAAATATCCCTGCCGTATAATATAAAACACAAAGAAGGAAAACTAAAAATCTTGGCAAACACATTAATTTTGCTGGTGCATTAAAAAGGTCAGAATAATATAATATGTTTAACTAAATATCTCATGAAACTATGAATCAACAACACGATCCTCCACCTGTTTTTTAAGTATGTAATGATCCCTTTTTACTTTTTATTTTATTTGAATTAAATTTAATATCTTATGAAATCTAATTTATTTATGAAGCGAAAGCTTGAAATCGGACTATCTTTATTAATTGGAACGTCCGTTTTTGGGGGATGCAATAATGACTTGGCTCCGATACGCCAAAGTCAGACTTTTCCTCCCAATTTGAATGCACCAACTGTTTTTGAGAGTTTCTCTCCTGATAGTGGTGGCGTAAAGACTCAATTAATTATTCGTGGACAGAATTTTGGTACGGATACTGCCTATCTGAAAGTGACTGTTAATAATAAGCGTGCTGCTATTGTAGGAGTAGCGGATGATGTAATTTACGCTATTGTTCCTGCGCGTGCTGATACTGGTTATGTTCGTTTATTTGTGGGCAAAGATGATAATGTCGAAGAATATGCTTCCCAAACAAAATTTATTTATCAGTTTAAACGTAATGTAACAACTTTGATGGGTAGACAAGGGCAAAGTGGGCGTGATGACGGACCATATGCTGAATGTAAACTACAACGTCCTTGGTTTGCTTTGGCGGATAAAGATGGTGCCTTGTTTTTTATTGATGAGGGGCGTGGACAAAATAAAAATGGTGCTTTGCGCCGTGCTCAGGAAGGCTGGGTGGAAACTTTGGTGCAAAATTCGAGTGGTCCATTCCAAAGTCCTACCTGTCTTGCGTTTAATCCCAAGCAGGACACTCTTTATATTTCTAATATGTCCTACGGAAGTGATATAAAAACTAGTTTTAACATACTATATGTAACACGTGAAGGTGGTTTTATGGATGTGAAAGGGCTATGTAAGTTTGAAAAAGCAGAAACGCAAGGTTTAGCTGTGCATCCACAGACTGGTGAAATTTTCTTTTGTAATAAATCTGGTGGATATATTTATCGCTTTAATGGTCCCGATTATGAGGATTATGAACCATTATTCCAAATAAACAGAGCAGATAAAATAGATACTCGTATGGTTTTTAATCCCGAAGGTACGGCTTTATTCGTGGTAGTTTGTAACAGACATTGTATCTATAAAGTTCCTTATAATGCATTGACTCATACTTTTGGTGAGCCTGAACTATTCGCAGGTGGCTGGGATGAATCCGGTTATGTCAATGGTAGTGGGGTGACTGCTCGTTTCGATAATCCGAGACAACCTGCTTTTGATCAGGATGGGAATATGTTTGTCCCTGAATATGGACGACATACTATTCGTAAAATTACTCCAACAGGTGAGGTGTCTTTGTATGCTGGATTACCTGGTCAAGCAGGATTTACGGATGGTCTTCCAGAGAAGGCTAGATTTAATAAGCCTGAATGTGTGACAGTTTATTTAGATAATTCACTATATGTAGCCGATAGAGATAACCATCTTATTCGTCGTGTAACAGTGGAATAATAATGTATAAAAAGATATATTCATGAAAAATACACAGAAATATTTCATATTACTTTTGATGTTGATATTACTTGTTCCAAGCAATATATGGGGACAAGAAACAAAAAAGGAAATTATAGTCAAAGGTGTAGTGGAAGATGATTTAGGGCCGATAATTGGTGCGTCAGTCGTTGCTAAAAACCAGGCAGGTGTGGGAGTAATCACAAATACTGAAGGTAAGTTTTCTTTGAAAGTGGGACCTTATGATGTATTGGTAGTGACTTTTGTTGGTTATCAGCCATATGAGCTGCCTGTTCTGAAAATGAATGATCCCAATAATGTAACTATAAAGTTATTGGAAGATGTTGGCAAAATTGATGAAGTGGTAATTACAGCCAGTGGACTTCAACAAAAGAAAACTCTGACTGGGGCAATAACCAATGTTGATGTAAAACAGTTGAATGCTGTAGGAAGTAGTAGTCTTTCTAATTCATTGGCTGGTGTGGTTCCCGGTATTATAGCCATGCAGCGTAGTGGTGAACCGGGTGAAAATACATCTGAATTCTGGATTCGAGGTATTAGTACCTTTGGTGCAAAATCAGGAGCCTTAGTTCTTATCGACGGAGTAGAACGAAATTTTGATGAGATTTTGCCGCAAGACATTGAATCGTTCTCAGTACTGAAAGATGCATCAGCAACTGCAATATATGGTCAGCGCGGTGCAAATGGAGTTATCTTAATTACCACCAAGCGTGGGGAAAAAGGTAAGGTGAAAATTAATGTAAAAGCAGGATTTGACTGGAATACTCCTGTAAAAGTGCCAGAGTATGCAAGTGGTTATGATTGGGCGCGTTTAGCCAATGAGGCTCGGTTAGGACGCTATGATTCCCCGATTTATACTCCTGAAGAATTGGAGATAATTAGATCAGGTTTAGATACTGATTTATATCCTAATATTGATTGGAGGGATTTAATGTTGAAGAGTGGTGCACCTCGCTATTATGCTAATATTAGTTTTTCAGGTGGTAGTGATAATGTACGTTATTATGTCTCTGGACAATATACCAGTGAACAAGGACGTTACAAAACGTTTAGCTCTGAAAATAAGTACAATACCAATACGACTTATGAACGATATAATTATCGTGCTAACGTAGACATGAACATAACTAAGACAACAGTACTGAAAGTTAGTGTAGGTGGATGGTTGGTGAATAGGACTACGCCTACTAGAAGTACTGGTGACATATGGGAGGATTTTGCCAAATTTACTCCTTTGTCTACTCCTCGTAAATGGTCTACAGGACAATGGCCGAGAGTGGATGGGCAAGATACTCCTGAATATCATATGACACAAAGAGGATATCATACGAAATGGGAGAGTAAGGTGGAAACTAGTGTAAAGTTAGAGCAGGATCTTAAGTTTATTACGCCCGGTTTGAAGTTTGAAGGAGTATTTGCTTTTGATACTTATAATGAGAATATAATAAAACGGGAGAAAAAAGAGGAAGTATGGGAAGCCCAAAAATATAGAGATGAAAATGGTAAATTGATTTTGAAAAGAGTGGTCAATAGAAGTCCGATGAATCAAAATAAGGAAGTTAGGGGTGATAAACGATACTATTTTCAGGCGTCATTAGATTATAACCGTTTATTTGCTCATGCACATCGTGTCGGTGTTTTTGGCATGGTATACCAAGAGGAAAAGACGGATGTTAATTTCGACTCCAGTGATTTGATTGGTTCTATTCCTCGTCGTAATTTGGCTTATTCCGGTCGTTTTACTTATGCTTATAAAGATAAATACCTTGCTGAATTTAACTGGGGATGTACTGGTTCAGAGAATTTTGAACATGGAAAACAATTTGGTTTCTTTCCTGCTGTTTCTGCCGGTTATGTAATTTCTGAAGAGGCTTTTATGAAAAAAGCATTGCCATGGATAGATCAATTTAAGATCAGAGCTTCTTATGGTGAGGTAGGTAATGATGTATTGGATGGTCGTCGATTCCCTTATGTGTCTCTTATAGATACTGATGATGGAGGATCATATTCATTTGGGGAATTTGGAACAAATAGAGTGCAAGCCTACCGTATTAAAACTTTGGGGACTCCTAATTTGACTTGGGAGATAGCTAAGAAATATGATGTAGGTGTTGACTTTTCTTTTTTTAATGGGAAAATTAGTGGTGCTTTAGATTGGTTTTTGGATAAACGTGATGACATCTTTATGCAGCGTAAACATATGCCATTGACTACCGGGCTTGCTGATCAGACTCCAATGGCCAATGTCGGAAAGATGAAGTCTTATGGATGGGAAGGAAATATAGGATTTACTCAATCTATTGGTCAGGTGAATCTCCAACTTCGTGCCAACTTTACTTATCAGACTACTGATATCATAGATAAGGATGAAGCAGCCAATGAGTTATGGTATAAAATGGATAAAGGCTTTCAGTTAAATCAATCGCGTGGATTGATTGCTTTAGGATTATTTAAAGATCAAGATGAAATAGACCGTAGTCCGAAACAGACAAGTAACAGACCTATCCTTCCCGGTGATATTAAATACAAAGATGTAAATGGTGATGGAGTTATTAATGATGATGATATTGTGCCTTTAGGATATCGGGAAGTTCCGGGATTACAGTATGGTGTCGGTTTAAGTGCTAATTGGAGAAATTGGAATTTGAGTGTACTTTTCCAAGGAACAGGTAAATGTGATTTCTTTATTGGCGGTAATGGGCCTCATGCTTTCCGTAGTGAACGTTATGGTAATATTTTACAGGCAATGGTCGATGGTAATCGTTGGATACCCAAAGAAATATCAGGCACGACTGCTACTGAAAATCCAAATGCGGATTGGCCGCTTTTGACATATGGCAATAATGATAATAATAATAGAAAATCAACATTTTGGTTGTATGAAAGAAAATATTTGCGATTACGGAATGTTGAAGTCAGCTATGATTTTCCACAAACTTGGACGCGTAAATTTTTTGTAAGTAACTTACGTCTAGGCTTTGTTGGACAAAATTTGTTGACATGGGCTCCTTTTAAAATGTGGGATCCGGAAGGGACTAGAGAGGACGGATCTAACTATCCGATAAATAAAACATTCTCATGTTATCTTCAAATAAGCTTTTAATCTTTTGAAAAAACAGATCATGAAAAAACTAGTATATTATATATTGTTATCCATAAGTGCGTTATCTTTTTCGGCATGTACCGATTATATTAATGTGGATAAATATTTCTACGATCAGGTATCATTGGATTCAGCCTTTTCCAAACGTATTTATGTTGACGGATGGTTATCCAGTGCTTATAGTGTAATGAATAAGCTAGGTGAATACAAGGAACCGTTTCGCTGGGCAAGTGATGATCTTTACCATCCTGATATGAAAGAATATGTGGAAGGAAGTTATAGTGCTGATAAACCAAAGGGTGATGAAAATGCTGGTGAGTCTCGTTTATGGAAATATTATGAAGGTATCCGTAAGGCATCTACTTTCTTGGATAATGTAGACCGTTGTCCGGAACTAACTATGGATGAAATAGCTGATATGAAAGGACAAGCCCGCTTTTTACGTGCTTATTGTTATTGGGCTTTGATACGTGTTTTTGGACCAGTACCTCTTATTCCGCTTGAGGGACTAGATGCTGACCTTTCGTATGAAGAATTGTCTTTGCCACGTGCTCATTTTGATGAGATAGTTAGTTTTATTGATACGGAACTTGCCGAGACAGCCCGCTTGTTACCCATGAGAAGAACTGTCAACAATTTGGGGCGTCCTACACGAGGTGCGGCTTTAGGACTTCGTGCACGTGTATTACTTTATGCTGCAAGTCCTTTATATAATGGAAATCTCGATTTCTTCAACGTAGTAGATAATAAAGGAAACCAGTTGATTTCTCAAACGTATGATGAATCTAAATGGGCAAAAGCAGCAGCTGCTGCCAAAGATGTAATAGAACTGGCTAAAACCTCAGGTTTGTACGAGCTTTACACCATAGCTCCTAAAATTGGGACATTGGATATGTATCGTCCGCCGGTGCATCCCGAATATTCTACAAAAGATTATCCTGATGGTTGGGCGAATATTGATCCGTTACTTTCGTATAAGTCAAATTTTGATGGTTCAGTTCAAGGCTCCAAGAATCCGGAATTGATTTTTACAAGAACCAGTGATGGAACGGGGACTATTAATGATTGGATGTATCAAGCTTTACCCAGAACAATAAGTGGAAATAACCGTTTATGTGTCACACAAAAGCAAGTTAATGCATACGCAATGAATGATGGACGCACGATTTCGGAAGCTGCAAACACGGGTGATTATGTGACGACAGGTTTTACAACTGAAGCATATTCGGAAAATAATCCATTTCTACCGGCTAAAGTTAGTCTTATGTACAATAAACGTGAACCTCGTTTTTATGCATCTATCGCATATAATGGTTCGGTATGGGAAGCAGCCAGTGCTTCGGAACCTCGATATCGTAATCAACAGATCTTTTATTATCGTGGAACTGAAGATGGTAAACAAGGTTTTAAAGAAGAATGTCCTCTTACAGGGATGACTTTGAAGAAGTTTTATAATTCGGAAGATTCCAGAACAGATGGTGGTTATGTTATAGAAAAAACCGAAATGACTATTCGTTATGCTGAAATATTGCTGATTTATGCGGAGGCATTAAATGAATTATCGGAGGGGGAAGTTTATCATTTAAAGACCTACTCTAATGAAGATGTAGAAATAAAGCGTGATGAGGATGAGATGCGTTATGCTATCAAGCGTATTCGTATGCGTGCCGGAGTTCCCGATTATACGAATGAGACTTATAAAAATCAAGCAGATTTTCGTGTAAAACTGAAAAGAGAACGGCAAGTGGAATTGTTAGGAGAAAACAGTATGCGTTATTTTGATCTCCGCCGATGGAAGGATGCTTTGACAGAAGAAAATCAATTATTGCAGGGTTGTAATATTAATATTAGTGATGATGATACTTATATTGCAGACTTTTACAAGGAAACTCCAGTCTCTTCAGTACATAAAGTCTTTGAACAGCGTATGTATTTATTCCCATTCCCGACATACGAATTAAAGCGCAATGTAAATTTGACACAAAACCCGGGTTGGTAATTAAAACAGTATCATGTTATGAAAAAAGTAATGATTAAAAATATAATAAACAGCCTTTTACTCGTTGTCGTTTTGGGAGTATCTTCTTGCAATGATCAATTGGCTGATGAATTGTTTGAAAAAAGAACATATTTAATAGAAAATGGCTGGAAAGATTATCAACTCGAAGTAGATGATGACAATACCGCTATATTACCGGTTTACTTTGGTATAAACGGCACATCTTTGAATGATAAGGATATAACTTTGACTTTAGATGTAGATCCTGATACACTTGAAAGATATAATTGGGAGAAATATAAAAATCAGAAAGAACTTTATTTAAAACTATTACCAGAGGAATCTTATACTTTTGATGCAAGCTCATGGACTACATTTTTTGCTCCGCCAATCCAAGTGGTGAATTAAACACGTCAGCATATATAAAGATTTCATTGGATAAAATAAAAGAAGTTGGTAGTTTATACAATGATTATGTATTGCCTCTCAGAATAAATTCTTCAGTAGGAGAGCCGATAGGGAGAAGTAAGTACACGAAAGTATTGGCACATATTGCTTTTAAAAATGATTTTTCTGGTCAGTACACAGGAAAAGGTGTCATAAAGCAAATAGGGACAAGCTTTACAACGGATATAACCAGCACCAATATCTATGCTATCAATCAGAATACATGTTATATGTTTGTTGGCGACAAGACTCGTGAAAAAACAACGAATTATCTAGATTATGTTGTCGAAATTACCAAAGATGACGAAACAGGTACTTTTGTGTTAACTTCTCCAGTGGAAAGTTTGAAGTTTAAATCTTATTCATCTCAAATAAGTCGTAAATATACATTGAATTATGGTGATGACAGATATTATATAGAAATTACAACTGTTGATTTTTCTTATGAATATCAAGACTCATCTTATAATAATGAGCCTGTGCTAATGAATTTTCAAGGAAGTTTTACGATGACTAAAAACGTATGGAAATATCAATATCCGGATGTGGATGTAGAAGATTAAGCCATGGTTGCTGGAATGAAAATATCAGTGGCTATTCTAACTGTTTGTTTAAACCCTAAATTTTGTATATATGAAAATTGTGAAGTATATAGTTATCGTATCATTATTTAGTATTTCTGCATGTAGTGATGATGATGATAAAAAAAACAATGAGCGACCTGGGAATCTTGTAGAGTTACAGGTTGATGTAAATGAGATTAATATTGCGCAAGGAGATACCCGTACTGTAAACATTACGTCAGGTAATGGGGAATATGTTGCGACTTCGGCTAATGAAGAAGTAGTTGTCGCAGAAATAGATGGAAATGTGGTGAAACTAACCGCTGTTGAGGGGCATAATAATGCTCAAGGAGTTGTTTATGTTAGCGATAAGTATTTCCAACGCACTAAAATTCTAGTTAATACAGCGGCAGAATTTGAATTGAAGTTGAATAAAACTTTGTTTACGCTTTATTCTCAAGTGGAAGGATCTGATGAAGCTCTCATCAAGATCTATACAGGAAATGGAGGTTATTCTCTTGAAGTGATTGATGATAAAAATTGTATTGAAGTTGATCAATCTACGCTTGAAGACACAGAATCATTTATGGTGAAAGGCATTGCTCAAGGTAATGCTGAGATTAAGATTACTGACCAAAAAGGAAAAGAAGCTTTTGTGAATCTGAATGTAATTGCTCCTAAGCAAATTACGACTGATGCTGACGAAAAGGGCGTTCTGATAAATTCTAATCAAGGATCACAACAAGTGAAGATTCTTACAGGTAATGGAGAATATAAGGTTCTTGATGCTGGTGATGCAAAGATCATTCGTTTGGAAGTTTATGGTAATGTGGTAACGGTGACCGGAAGAAAGGCCGGAGAGACTTCATTTACTTTGACTGATGCAAAAGGACAAGTTTCACAGACTATTCATGTAAAGATCGCTCCTGAGAAGCGTTGGTATATGAATTTAGGAAAAGAGTATGCAGTTTGGACTCACTTTGCAGAGATGACTGGTGAGGGACTAGAGGCTGTGAAAGTTGAAACTAACGGCTTTAAACTTAAAAAAATGACTTGGGAGCTAGTTGCTCGTATCGATGGAACTAATTGGCTACAGACCTTTATGGGTAAGGAAGGCTATTTTATTCTTCGCGGTGGTGATTGGGAAAATAATAAGGGTAGACAGATGGAGTTGGTAGGTATAGATGATAAACTAAAACTGAGAACTGGACATGGAGCCTTTGAACTCGGAAAATGGTCTCATATTGCTTTAGTTGTAGATTGTTCGAAAGGTAAGGATGATTACAATGAAAAATACAAGCTTTATGTTAATGGTAAACAAGTAAAGTGGGACGATAGCCGCAAAACCGATATGGACTATTCTGAGATTGATCTTTGTGCAGGTAATGACGGGGGTAGAGTATCAATCGGAAGAGCTAGTGACAACAGACGCTTTCTTGATGGTGCTATACTCGAAGCACGTATCTGGACGGTTTGTCGTACAGAGGAACAACTTAAGGCTAATGCATGGGAGCTTCATGAACAAAATCCCGAAGGGTTATTAGGGCGCTGGGATTTCTCGGCTGGAGCTCCGACATCTTATATTGAGGATGGTACCAATTCGGATCATGAGTTGCTGATGCATATTTCGAAGTATGATAGCTGGAATGCCACAGAATTTCCTATGAGCAGATTTGGGGAAGCTCCCATTGAAGTACCTTTTAAATAACTTTTAAATTCGAAGAAAAATGAAAGCAATATTCAAGCTGTTGATATTGAACTTTTTGACTCTGTTTATCTTTCCGTCTTGCAGTGATGATGATAAGTCAAAGTCTGAATTGAATGACCCCATCAGTGGCAATATTTCTCCGGTAGGTTCATTTGCGGTAGAAGCTACCAATAACGAGAATGAACTTCTGGTGAAATGGACCAATCCCAGTAATCGCGACGTGGATATGGTAGAACTCTCTTACAGGGACGTGGAAGCGAGTTTGTCTCGTGCTACCGACTTCTCGCCGGGACATATCATAATACAAGTAGAGCGTGATGTCACACAGGAATATATGTTGAAGGTTCCTTATTTTGCTACTTACGAAGTTTCTGCCGTAGCTATCAGCAAAGCCGGCAAGCGATCGGTACCCGAAAGCCGTGTGGTGATGCCTTATCATGAAAAGGTGGACGAGCCGGAACTGAAACTGCCGGAAATGCTGGACCGTGCACATTCTTACATGACTTCTGTCATTGGATATTATTTCGGCAAGAGTTCCAGAAGCTGCTGGCGTAGTAATTATCCTTATGATGGAAAAGGTTATTGGGATGGTGATGCGTTGGTCTGGGGACAAGGCGGTGGGCTTTCGGCATTTGTTGCTATGCGTGATGCAACCAAAGAGAGCGAAGTGGAGAATCTTTACGGTGCAATGGATGATATGATGTTCAAAGGAATACAGTATTTCTGTCAGCTGGATCGTGGAATCCTGGCTTATTCCTGCTACCCGGCTGCCGGTAACGAACGTTTTTACGATGATAACGTATGGATCGGGCTCGATATGGTCGACTGGTATACGGAAACGAAAGAGATGCGTTATCTGACACAGGCAAAGGTGGTATGGCGCTACCTGATCGATCACGGTTGGGATGAGACTTGCGGAGGAGGTGTACACTGGAGGGAGTTGAACGAACACACTACCAGCAAGCACTCTTGCTCTACCGGACCTACTGCTGTGATGGGCTGTAAGATGTATCTGGCAACTCAGGAACAGGAATATCTCGACTGGGCGATCAAATGTTACGACTATATGCTGGATGTATTGCAAGACAAGTCCGATCATTTATTCTATGACAATGTACGCCCGAATAAGGATGATCCCAATCTGCCGGGTGATCTTGAAAAGAACAAGTATTCCTACAACTCCGGACAACCATTGCAGGCGGCCTGTCTCTTATATAAGATTACCGGCGAACAGAAATATCTGGATGAAGCGTATGCGATTGCTGAAAGCTGTCATAAGAAATGGTTTATGCCCTATCGTTCCAAAGAGCTGAATCTTACTTTCAATATCCTTGCTCCGGGACACGCTTGGTTCAATACGATCATGTGCCGTGGATTCTTTGAACTTTATTCTATAGACAATGACCGTAAATATATCGATGATATCGAAAAGTCAATGATTCATGCGTGGAGCAGTAGCTGTCATCAGGGTAACAACTTGCTGAATGACGATGATCTGAGAGGGGGAACGACCAAGACCGGTTGGGAAATACTCCATCAGGGGGCATTGGTTGAATTGTATGCCCGGTTGGCAGTACTGGAACGTGAAAACCGATAGTTGAATGATTCCCGTTTAGGGAAAATAAGAAAATAAAAAAGCCATCCCCGGAATAGACGAAGTAGGGATGGCTTTTTTTGTAGTGTGCTTACTATTGTTCGGCAGACTATGTTCCGTGAGTTTTTGGAAAGGTTATTCCTTGACAGGCTCAGCCGGTTTGTCTTTGGATGCAGTGTCAGTAAC
>OHAI01002307.1_pt1 | contig 14122 bp, 10 predicted proteins | sample 1577091 | NCBI WGS metagenome assembly OHAI01 (sample SAMEA3541548, study PRJEB24748) | human gut metagenome | biome: human gut; feature: human-associated habitat; material: faeces | place: China | collected 2012
TCATCTGATGCATGGCTCATAGCTTTTACATATGATCGTGGCAAGTTCTTGCGATAACGTCTAACTGCTGTTCGCGGGTCAGGTCGATGAACTTAACTGCGTATCCAGATACACGAATTGTGAAGTTAGCGTATTCTGGTTTTTCCGGATGCTCCATAGCATCAATAAGTTTATCTGTACCAAATACGTTAACATTCAGGTGATGTGCTCCCTGATCGAAGTATCCGTCCATTACACGTGCAAGATTTTCTTTACGCTCATCATCTGTATGTCCAAGTGCACTTGGGCTGATTGTCTGAGTATTAGAAATACCATCCAGTGCCAGCTCGTATGGAAGCTTAGCAACAGAGTTAAGGGATGCAAGAAGTCCGTTCTTTTCTGCACCGTAAGATGGGTTAGCACCTGGTGAAAGTGGCTCTCCTGCTTTTCTTCCGTCCGGAAGAGATCCTGTAGCCTTACCATATACTACATTAGAAGTAATTGTAAGGATTGATGTTGTAGGTACAGAATTTCTGTATGTATGACACTTATTCAGTTTGTGCATAAATGTCTTCAGAAGCCATACAGCCATGTCGTCTGCACGATCATCGTCGTTACCGTATCTTGGGAAATCTCCTTCGATCTCGAAATCTGTTGTGATTCCATCTTCGTCACGGATAGCTTTTACTTTTGCGTATTTGATAGCGCAAAGTGAATCTACCACATGAGAGAATCCAGCGATACCTGTTGCAAATGAACGCTTAACGTCTGTATCAATCAATGCCATCTGAGCTGCTTCATAGTAATACTTGTCATGCATGTAGTGAATCATATTCAGTGTATCTACATACAGTTTGCTCAGCCATTCCATCATAGCATCATATTTTTCCATTACTTCATCGAAGTCAAGATATTCAGATGTGATTGGTCTGTAAGCAGGTGCAACCTGAATTTTATTCTTTTCATCAATACCACCGTTGATGGCGTATAACAGACACTTAGCAAGGTTCGCACGAGCTCCGAAGAACTGCATCTCTTTACCTGTCTCTGTAGCAGATACACAGCAGCAGATGCTGTAGTCATCTCCCCATACCGGACGCATAACATCATCGTTCTCGTACTGGATGGAGCTTGTTGTTACAGAAATCAGGGATGCGAACTTCTTAAAGTTCTCTGGCAATCTTGAAGAATAAAGAACTGTCAGGTTCGGCTCTGGTGAAGGTCCCATGTTGTTCAGTGTGTGGAGGAAACGGTAGTCAGTCTTTGTTACCATAGAACGTCCGTCCTGTCCAAGTCCACCAACCTCAAGTGTAGCCCATGTCGGGTCTCCTGAGAACAGCTGGTTGTAAGATGGGATTCTTGCGAACTTAACCATACGGAATTTCATTACCATGTGGTCGATGATCTCCTGAGCTTCCTTCTCTGTAAGTGTTCCATTCTTAAGATCTCTGTCAATATAGATATCAAGGAATGTAGAGATACGTCCTACAGACATAGCTGCACCATTCTGTGTCTTGATTGCTGCAAGGTATCCGAAGTACAGCCACTGAGCTGCTTCGTGAGCATTCTTAGCCGGCTGAGAAATATCGAATCCGTATGCTGCAGCCATCTCTTTCATCTCTTTCAGAGCTTTGATCTGATCTGCAAGTTCTTCACGAAGACGGAAATCCTCACCCTTCATGCCGTGTCTTGCGTAACGCTCGAAGTCATACTGTTTTCTCTCGATCAGGAAATCGATACCGTACAGTGCAACACGACGGTAGTCACCTACGATACGTCCACGTCCGTATGTATCCGGAAGTCCTGTGATGATCTTGTTATGACGAGCTTTTTTCATCTCTGGTGTATAAACATCGAATACACCCTGGTTATGTGTTTTATGATATTTTGTGAAGATCTCATGCAGTTTCTCGCTTGGCTGGTATCCGTATGTTGTACAAGCCTGCTCTGCCATCTTGATTCCACCGTAAGGCATGAATGCTCTCTTCAGCGGTTTGTCTGTCTGCAAACCAACAATCTGCTCAAGGTCTTTCATGCTCTCATCGATATATCCTGGGCCGTATGCTGTCAGACCGGAAACAACTTCTGTCTCCATGTCGAGAACTCCGCCCTTAGCTCTTTCTTCTTTCTGAAGTTCCTGCAGTCTTCCCCATAATTTGTCTGTTGCTTCTGTTGGTCCCTCAAGGAATGCCTCATCACCTTCATATGGTGTGTAGTTCTCCTGGATGAAATCACGCACGTCTACAGAGTGTGTCCATTTTCTTCCCTTGAAGCCAGCCCACTGCTCAAAATTAGCCATTGAAAAATCCTCCTATATTCTTTCCTAAAATAGTTTTGTAATTGTTTTACGGGCATAGTATAACACCGTGTTAAATAAATGACAAGCGTAAAATCGAGAATAAATATCGGAAATCGCTTTGTATTCGATTTAGTACAAAATATACGAAAAAACGCCCATTTTACGGGGAATTGTACGAACTTTAATACAGTAAAAATGTACTGTAAAAAGAACATTTCCCCCATGTGTACAGTCGGATTCATATGCAAATAAACGGCCTGATTTTCTTTCTGAAAAACCTCTAGGTACTTTTCCTCTATGATAACGTTTTCACTTTCTTTTTTCTCTATATTTTTGTCAATGGAGTTATGTTCTGTTTTTTGATATAATAGTGCATTAGAGTATCTATATTTAGTTTATGAAAGAGGAATATTATGGAAATCAGAAAGACAAAACCAGAAGAGCTTGAAGTACTTCTTAAGATGTATGAGCATGCACGGACATTCATGGCAACTCACGGAAATGCTTCTCAGTGGGGAAACACTTATCCTTCTCCACAGTTGATTCTGGATGACATCACTGAGGGGAACAGTTATGTCTGCACAGAACAGGATCAGATCATTGCTACTTTCTATTATAAAGAAGGGGCTGATCCTACTTATATGCGCATCTACGATGGGGACTGGATCAACGACTCCTGTTACGGAGTCGTCCACCGCATCACTTCCACCGGAAATGTAAAAGGTGCAGCGTCCTTCTGCCTGAACTGGGCCTTGGAACAATGCGGCAATATCCGTATTGATACACACCGGGACAATATCGTAATGCAGCATCTGTTAGATAAGAATGGATTCAAATATTGCGGAATCGTATATGTTGAGGATGGAACAGAACGAATTGCTTATCAGAAAGTGATTTAATAATACCAAAATCCATAAAGCAAGGAGCAGAGACATTTGATTTTAATGCCTCTGCTCCTTGTTGCTATATGTCTCACAGAATCTTGCTGCGAAGGACGGTTCTTCTCCACCTGCATAGAGATGTGAGATATCTCCTACTTTCAATCCACGGAAATATGCCGTTCCCTGTTCTCTCTCTTCTGTTACTACTTCTGTCACAGAAGTTGGTGCAAGCGCAAGGCAATGCCAAAGCACGAATGGTGATACATTCCATAAATGAGACAACAGCACGCAGCTGATTCCGAAATGGCAGAAAAATGTCACTGTCTCATTACTTTCTTTCTCCACACGATAATGCGCCCCTTCTCTTACATATCCATGCTCTGCGAGAAAGCGATCAAATTCTTCAATCACATGATCGTATACTTCTACAAGATCAGAATTTTTCGCCACTTCTGTTTCACGCCATGCATTTTTATCCATATAAGCTTCATGTTCTGTCCAATACCCCGGAACCATATCCCATGCAATTCTAGGTTGGAAATGCTCCCCTTCTTTTTTCACATCGGGATATGCTTTTTCAAGTTCCGGATTTTTATTCAGATCAACCTGCGCCGGGAACTCTTGCAACCAATCCAATATTTCTGCTGTTTTTCCAGTTGACTCAAGACATGGAGCCGCCGTATCCTGCGCTCTTCCAAGTGGAGACTTATAGCATTCCCCCATATTCATAGATACTGCACGTTTCGCAAGCAGTGTCGCTTCACGTCTTCCTTTTTCTGTTAATGTGTCGTTTACATAATCCGGATCTCCGTGACGGATCAATAGAATTCTCATCGTGCTTCTCCTTTGTAATCAATTATTTTCTCCAGCCATTCCTCTGCCAGTTTGGGCCAACTCTGTACTTCTTTCAGTGTCCTTCGTATCTCTTCTTTTTGCTCTACTGTCCATTTCGGTGGCTGTGTTCTTCCAATTCCATTTTTCACAAGCAGTTCTTCTCCCATTTCCTTTGGAAATGAAGTTTCTCCCGCAAGGATTGCTTCTGCCAGCATACGGAGTTGCTCCTGTGTATAAGGTTCTCTCCCTCTGCGTTCCAGCCAGTCCTCTGTTGCAACAGACATACCATGCACGCCTTCTGAAAATACATGATGTGCGAATGGAACTCCTTCTTCCAGACATTTCTGTGCTAAAAGATAACTATTCTGCACCGGAACTGTTCCATCTGTTGCTGTCTGCCAGATAAAGCATGGTGGCATTTCTTTTGTTACATGCTTTTCAATTGACATATATTCCAGCTCTTTTCTTGTAGGACTCTTTCCATATAATGCTACAAAAGAATCTTTATGTGTGTACTTTCCTGTAGTGATTACCGGATAAGACAGCACAGCGGCATCCGGTTTGTTTGAAAACTTCTGATATTTTTCATCCGGATCCTCGATATCCGCTCCATGCACACACAGACTCGCACACAGATGTCCTCCTGCTGAAAATCCGCACACCACGATCCGATCTGACAAAACGTGCAGCTGCTCTGCACGAAAACGGATCATTCGCATTGCTCTGGAAATATCTTTCATCGGCTGAAGCTTTAATGGTGCTTCATCCAGTGGATTCACTGTATATTCAAGGACGAACACATTATAACCGGCCTGATAAAATTCCATAGCAACCAGATGTGCTTCCGAAGGCGATACAAGTCTGTAACCGCCACCCGGAACCACCAGCATCGCCGGATGCATCAGCTCATCCTCATGAATATAGCTGACCATAATCGGGATAAACCCATGCGCCGCAGGGTAATGATATTCTTCTTTGTGCCATAATTCTATTCTTTCGCCTATCATGTGTTAATTCCTCCTGTGTGATTTATAATTTGTGCTTTTCTGTTATTCTTTTTGGAGCACGGACTTTGCTCGTTGCTCGCGTAAAAAAGCCATGAAAGACAAGATCCCCCAACCTTGTCTTCCATGACTCCCATTACATGCACTCAACTTGCTTTACAGTTCGAATCCTTCTAGATATGGATTCTCTGCTTCAGAAAACTTCTCTTCCTCAACCATCTGCGCGATTGCCGGGTCAAGTGGCATCTTTCCGAGAACCGGAACGTTAAGATCTGCTGCGATCTCATCAATGTGGCTTTCTCCAAATACTTTAATCTCTTTGCCACAATCCGGACACTTCACATAGCTATAGTTCTCAACAATTCCAAGAACCGGAATATTCATCTGCTTCGCCATTCCATATGCCTTCTTCACGATCATCTGTACAAGATCCTGCGGAGATGTAACGATCACAACGCCGTCAACTGGAAGAGACTGGAATACTGTCAACGGAACATCACCTGTTCCAGGTGGCATATCAACGAAGAGATAATCAAGATCTCCCCACATAACATCTGTCCAGAACTGCTTTACAACACCTGCGATCACTGGTCCCCTCCAGATAACCGGTGCTTCCTCGTCTTCCAAAAGAAGATTGACAGACATGATCTTTGTTCCATCTGCTGCTTCACATGGAAGAATTCCCTGCTCAGTTCCTACTGCCATCTCATGAAGTCCGTACATCTTTGGGATAGATGGACCTGTAATATCTGCATCCATGATACCAACATTATATCCTTTTGCTCTCATCATTCTTGCAAGGGATGCTGTCACGAGTGACTTACCAACGCCGCCCTTTCCACTGACAACGCCGATCACTTTTTTAATAGATGAATACATGTTCATCGGTTCATGCATATCAACTTTCTTACTTGTGCATGTTCCTGCACTGGCACAGTTGGCGCAGGATTCCTCTGAACATCCTGCTGTTTTCTGCTCTTCTGCCATAATACCATAACCTCTTTTCTACAAATAAATAGTGGTATCATTGTAGCACATTTTCTCACAGAATGATAGGCTGAACCTATGCTTTTATTTTTCTAAGTGTTATACTTATGTTAATTGTTATGTTAATTCTTAATTCATTCTAACTTGAATACAATTAGAAAGGAGTTTTCCTATATGCCAGTAATATCCGAACAGCTCAAGCCAATCGATACCGTCAATGGATTCCAGATCCGTCCTGGCTTTTTCCGTGAATTTGGTGCAGTCGCTATCCCGGGTGGTGTCAACTTTACGATTCATACACACGGAGCTACCTCCTGCGAGCTTCTGCTTTTTCACCGCAAAGCCGAAGAACCTTACGCCGTGATTCCATTTCCGGAAAGTTACAGGATTGGTTTCTGCTATTCTATGATCGTCTTTGATCTGGATATCGAAGAATTTGAGTACGCCTATCGATTGGATGGTCCTTATGATGAAAAGAAAGGACTCCGTTTTGATAAAAACAAAATCCTGCTGGATCCTTATGCGCGCGCTGTCACCGGACAGAGCCAGTGGGGGCATGTAAATAACGCCCAGCATGGTTATCGTGCCCGTGTGGTACAATCCAACTTTGACTGGGGTGACCAACGTCACCATTCTATTCCTATGGAAGACTTGATCATCTACGAGCTACACGTCCGCGGATTTACCATGGATGAAAGTTCCGGTGTTAAGCACCACGGTACATTCGAAGGCCTGCGCGAAAAGATTCCTTATTTGAAAGAACTTGGAGTCAATGCTGTTGAACTAATGCCAATCTTCGAATTTGATGAGATGCGTGATGTACGATTGATTGATGAAAATGAACTTATTGATTTCTGGGGATATAATCCGGTCAGTTTCTTTGCACCAAATACAAGCTACTGTTCTTCTATGGAATATAACCACGAAGGACTGGAACTCAAGACACTGATCAAAGATCTCCATGACAATGGCATAGAAGTGATCCTCGATGTCGTCTTCAACCACACTGCTGAGGGAAATGAATTCGGTCCGTGCTTTTCTTTCAAAGGCTTTGACAACAACATTTACTATATGTTGACTCCGGACGGACATTATTATAATTTCAGTGGATGTGGAAATACACTGAACTGCAATCACCCTGTTGTACGAGACATGATTTTGGAGTGTCTGCGTTACTGGGTCATCGAATATCGTGTAGACGGATTCCGTTTTGATCTCGCTTCGATTCTCGGACGAAATGATGACGGAACACCTCTAAGCCAGCCACCGCTTCTGCGAAGCCTGGCTTTTGACTCAATCCTTGGAAATGTAAAACTGATCGCTGAAGCATGGGATGCCGGCGGACTTTATCAGGTCGGTTCCTTCCCTTCCTGGAAGCGTTGGGCTGAATGGAATGGGCGCTACCGTGATGATATGCGCCGCTTTTTAAAAGGAGATGACTTCCTTGCCCAGACTGCTGCAGCAAGAATCACAGGTTCTCCTGATCTGTACGATCCTGCTTACCGAGGCGGAAATGCTTCCATCAACTTTCTCACCTGTCATGATGGCTTCACGCTTTGTGACCTGTACAGTTATAACCAGAAGCATAATGAAGCCAACGGTTGGGGGAACACTGACGGAGCTGACGACAATAACAGCTGGAACTGTGGCGTAGAAGGCGAAACAGATGATCCTGCCATTCTGGTACTTCGTAAACGACTGATGAAAAATGCCTGTGCCGTTCTGCTTTGCAGCCGCGGAACTCCAATGTTCCTCTCCGGTGATGAATTTGCAGACACACGTTATGGAAATAATAACCCTTATTGCCAGGATAACCTGATCTCCTGGCTGGACTGGAGTCTCCTTAAAAAAAATAAAGATCTGTTCGATTTCTTTCAATATATGATCCAGTTCCGCAAAGATCATCCTGTCATCCGTAAGGATCTCGAACCAAGTTATCTTGGTGTTCCGGCAATGAGCACGCATGGACTCACTCCGGATGAGACAAATTTCTCCGGTGGCAGCCATGTTGTCTGTGTACGATTCGCAGGTTATAATGAAACAACACAAGAAGAAGATCTTGTTTATCTGGCTGTAAATTCCGGATGGTTTCCGGTCACACTCACTCTGCCTGAACTTCCTGAACATTATGAATGGAAAGTTGCGGTCAACACCGGAGATCCTAAATGTCAGTTTTTTCACAAAAATTCAATGCCCACGGTAGAATCTAAAATATTTTTAGGTGAACGCTCTGTTATCATTTTCGTTGCTACCGCTATATGAATTAAATTTTTTTAGCTGTTTCTCAATATTTTTTAGAATATTTTTGTTTATTTTTGACAAGCTTGTTGTTTGTATAATAAATAACAGGCTCGTCATTTTTTAAACTTTTCTTGATAATTTTTAGATTTATTTGTAGAATATTACCAAATGGAACTTTACTGGTTTGAAGATAGGTTTTTCAAATACATTTCCTATTTTAAAATCAGTCAGTAATGAACGTTATGGTAAAAGGAGAGGTTTAAAATGAGTAGACTTGAAATCCCAGGTCCAGATAAAGGCCAGCTCGTCGTTGAAGAGCTGTACAAAGATCTGGAACGTAGAATTGAATCCAGCCCTCCGGGATTATGTCCGGTTGACATGACTCGTGCATTCATCGAGATGTGTCAGACACAATCCTGTGGAAAATGTACCCCGTGCCGCGTTGGGCTGTGGCAGTTGAAGAACCTTCTGACAGATGTTATGAACGGTACTGCTACAATGGAGACACTTGATCTGATTGACACATTGTCTGAATCCATCCGCGAAGGATCTGACTGTCCGATCGGATATGAAGCCGGTGCCATGGTACATAAGAGCTTAAGAGACTGTCGCGAAGATTATGAAGAACATGTCCGTCAGGGACGCTGTACCTGCCACTATACACAGCCTGTACCTTGCGTTTCTCTCTGTCCTGCACATGTTGATATCCCTGGATATATCGCACTGACCGGAGAGGGCCGTTATGCTGACGCAATCCGTCTGATCCGTAAGGATAATCCGTTCCCGACAACCTGCGGTTTTATTTGTGAGCATCCTTGTGAAGCCCGCTGCCGTAGAAATATCGTAGATGATGCCATCAATATCCGTGGACTGAAACGTATGGCCGCTGATTATGCAGGCAAGGTTCCGCCACCGGAATGCGCACCTTCCACCGGAAAGCGTATCGCTGTCGTAGGCGGTGGACCTGGTGGACTCAGTGCTGCTTACTACCTGCAGTTGATGGGACATCAGACAACCGTATTCGAGATGCTTCCAAAGCTCGGCGGAATGCTCCGCTATGGAATCCCGAACTACAGACTTCCGAAAGATCGTCTTGACGAAGACATTCAGGCAATCCTTGAGACAGGAGTTCAGGTAGAATTTGGAAAACGTATTGGTAAAGATATCACAATTCAGAGTCTCCGCCAGGAATATGATGCTGTTCTTATTTCCATCGGTGCAAGCACTGATAAGAAACTTGGTATCGAAGGCGAACATGCAGAAGGCGTGATCTCTGCTGTGTCCTTCCTTCGTGATGTTGGAGAAGACAAGAGCCCTGATCTTACCGGACAGGAAGTTGCTGTCATCGGTGGTGGTAACGTTTCCATGGACGCCGTCCGCACAGCAAAACGTCTGGGTGCGAAAAAAGTAAGTATCGTTTACAGACGCCGTACTGCAGATATGACTGCTCTTCCGGCTGAGATCGAAGGTGCAGTTGCAGAGGGAATTGAAGTACTCACACTGAAAGCACCATCCAGAATCGAGACTGATGAGAACGGACACGTTTCAGGTATCTACGTCACACCACAGATGATCAGCAAGATCAAAGACGGTCGTGCAAGTGTCTGTCCGACAGGTGAAGAAGATTTCCTTATCCCTTGCCAGACACTCATCGTTGCAATCGGTCAGGATATCGAATCTGAACACTTTGCCGAAGCCGGCGTTCCGGTTTCTCGCGGTAAGATCATGACAGAACGTTATGGCGGTTTCGATAACATCCCTGGTGTATTCGCCGGTGGAGACTGTGCATCCGGACCTGCTTCCGTAATCAAAGCCATCGCCGCTGCAAAGGTTGTTGCAGCCAATATTGATGAATATCTTGGTTTCCATCATATCATCAGCTGCGATGTTGAGATTCCGGAGCCGCGCTTAAGCGACCGTGAACCTTGCGGAAGAGTTGAACTTACAGAACGTGAAGCCTGCAGCCGTGTCTGTGACTTTGAAGGCGTTGAAAACTGTATGACAGAAGCCGAAGCAAAACAGGAATCCCACAGATGCCTGCGCTGCGATCATTTCGGTTATGGTATTTTCAAAGGGGGGCGGAAAGAAAAATGGTAAATGTTACAATTGATAATCAGAAAATATCCGTACCTTCCGGAACTACTATCATGGAAGCTGCGGCAAAGCTTGGAACTCCGATTCCGAAATTATGTTATTTGAAAGATATCAACGAGATTGCGGCCTGCCGTGTCTGCGTTGTTGAGATTGAAGGAAAAGACCGTCTGGTCACATCCTGTAATAACGTCGTAACCGAAGGCATGGTGATCTACACGAACAGCCCGAAGGTACGCATTGCAAGAAGACAGACTGTACAGCTTATCCTTTCCCAGCACGACTGCAAATGTGCAACCTGCGTCAGAAGCGGAAACTGTACACTTCAGCAAGTTGCAAATGACCTGAACCTGATCGATCTTCCGTTCAAAGAACGCTTTGAAGATACACCTTGGGACAAGACATTCCCTCTCATCCGTGATTCACGCAAATGTATCAAATGTATGCGCTGTATCCAGATTTGTGACAAGATCCAGGGACTGAACATCTGGGATGTTACAAGTACAGGTTCAAGAACAACGATCAATGTAAACGGAAATAAAAAGATCAATGAAGTCTCCTGTTCTCTCTGCGGACAGTGTATCACTCATTGTCCTGTCGGCGCACTTCGTGAGCGTGATGATACAGAGGATGTATGGAGTGCGATTGCTGACAAGAAGAAAGTGGTGGTTGCACAGGTTGCTCCGGCAGTCCGTGCCGCGTGGGGAGAGGCTCTCGGCCTGTCCAGAGAAGAAGCAACAATCGGAAAGATCATGGACGCCTTGAAAAAGATCGGCGTAGACTACGTCTTCGATACTTCTTTCTCTGCTGACCTTACGATCATGGAAGAAGGAAATGAATTCCTGCAGCGCTTCACCAAAGGAGAATTAAAGTTGCGTCCGATGTTCACTTCCTGCTGCCCTGGCTGGATCCGTTTCATCAAATCACAGTACCCGCATCTGGTGCCACAGCTGTCCACAGCCAAGTCACCACAGCAGATGTTCGGTGCTGTTATGAAGACTTATTTTGCACAGTCCATCGGTGTCGCTCCGGAAGACATTTACACCGTATCTGTCATGCCTTGCGTAGCGAAAAAAGGTGAACGCAACATGGAACTTTTCTACGGCGAGTATGCCGGACATGACATTGACACAGTTCTCACTACAAGAGAGCTGACAAGAATGATCCGTGCTGCGCATATTGATCCAAAGAGCCTGAAAGACCGCGAATGTGATCCGCTTATGAAAGAGTGGTCCGGTGCCGGTGTTATCTTCGGTGCTACCGGCGGTGTTATGGAAGCTGCACTTCGTTCCGCACACTATCTTGTAACAGGACGTAACCCGGATCCGGATGCATTTAAGATCGTCCGCAGTCCATCCTTTGAGACGGATGTTGTAGAAGCTGAAGTCCAGATCGGTGATGCTACGATCCGCGCTGCTGTTGTCAGTGGTCTTGGAAATGTACGCAAACTGCTTGAAGCAATTGAACATAGGGAAGTACACTACGACTTTGTGGAAGTTATGGCCTGTCCGGGAGGATGCGTCGGCGGAGGCGGCCAGCCGATCCACGACGGCGAAGAACTTGCACACACACGCGGTGCAAACCTCTACTTCCTTGACAAGAACGCCAAGATCCGTTTCTCCCATGAGAACCAGGATGTTATGAAATTGTACAACGATTTCCTTGAGAAACCATTGTCACACAAATCACATATGCTGCTTCATACAGATCATACAAAGTGGGATATGCCTAGATAATAATTCCTATATAAAAAACAAGAGCCAGAACAGTGGGAAGATGCGGTGCTGTTTCTGGCTCTTGCCAAAATCAGGCAGGACGGATTCATTTTCCCGACCTGCCTGATTCATCATATTCTTATTCTACTGTTACACTCTTTGCAAGGTTTCTCGGCTTATCTACATCAAGTCCCTTTGCAACACTTACATAATATCCGAGCAGCTGCAGCGGAATCACTGCGAGGCTTCCCATAAAGTGCTCATCCACCTTCGGAACATAAACTGTAAAGTCTACCTTATCTTCCATCTCATAATTGCCATAGTTTGTCACACCCATCAGATATGCGCCACGGCTCTTACATTCCATCATATTGCTGACTGTCTTCTCATACAGCTTGCTCTGTGTCAGAACTCCGATTACGAGAATATTGTCCTCGATCAGACTGATTGTTCCATGCTTTAACTCACCTGCCGCATAAGCCTCAGAATGAATATAAGAAATCTCTTTCAATTTCAGACTTCCTTCCAGACACACTGCATAGTCAACTCCACGGCCTACAAAGAAGACATCATGTGCATTCGCATATTTGGCTGCGAACCACTGGATTCTCTCCTTATCCTGAAGAACCTTTTCTATCTTCTCCGGAATTGTCTGAAGTTCAGAAATGTAATAGCTGTACTGCTCGTCTGTGATCAGCCCTTTCACTTTTGCAAACTGAACTGCAATACAATCAAGAGCTACAAGCTGTGCGCTGTATCCCTTTGTTGTAGCAACCGAAATCTCCGGTCCTGCCAGTGTATAGAACACCTTATCTGCCTCACGGGCAATACTGCTTCCGATTACATTTACAACTGCAAGTGTAGCAAGTCCTTTATCTTTCGCCATACGCATAGCTGCCAATGTATCTGCGGTCTCTCCGGACTGGCTGATCACGATAACCAGACCATCCTTCACAAGCGGCATCTCACGGTAACGGAACTCAGATGCAAGCTCTACACGGACCGGAATCTGAGCCAACTCCTCGATCACATACTGCGCCTCAACTCCTACATGCCATGCAGACCCGCACGCAACAATATAAATCTGGCTATATTTCTTAATCTCTTCCTCTGTAATATCAATATCCGTAAAGTCGATCACTCCGTCTTTCACAACAGAATTCAGAGTATCACGGATTGCTTTCGGCTGCTCATAGATCTCTTTCATCATGAAATGCTCGAAACCGGCCTTCTCTGCTGCCTCTGCATCCCATTTGATCTCTGTTGTCTCTTTCTCGATCTCGTCACCATTAAGATCATAGAAATGAGCCTCTCCCGGAACAAGCTTTGCAAACTCAAGGTTTCCGATATAGTATACATTTCTTGTGTATTTCAAGATTGCCGGTACATCAGATGCAACATAAGTCTCGCCATCTGCAATACCGATGATCATCGGGCTGTCTTTTCTTGCAACCCAGATCTCTCCCGGATAATCCTTGAACATCAGCTCAAGTGCATAAGACCCACGTACGCGAACCATTGTCTTCGCAATCGCATCGATCGGTCCTAAGTTATATTTCTTATAATAGTAGTCAACCAGTTTGATCACTACTTCTGTATCTGTATCACTGTAGAATGTATAACCATGCTTTAACAGCTTCTCTTTCAACTCTGTATAGTTTTCGATAATACCGTTATGTACTCCGACAACCTCAGACTCAACTGTACCGGATCCACTTCTCTCACAATTTCCGGATACATGCGGATGTGCATTGATCTGACTTGGCTCCCCATGAGTCGCCCAGCGTGTATGACCGATACCGCAAGTTCCCTTGAGTGCCTTACCACTGTCTGTCTTCTCTGAAAGATTACTCAGACGTCCCTTCGCCTTAACGACCTGTGCAAGATGCTCTCCGTCGCGCACTGCAAGACCTGCTGAATCATATCCTCTGTATTCCAGCTTGGACAATCCGTCCAACAGAATCGGAGCTGCCTGATGATTTCCTGTAAATCCTACGATTCCACACATAAATAATTCCTCCTATTAACTATCTGCAGTTACTGTTCACACGATGTGCGACCAGCAACGCATCTCGCCATTTTAAATCGCCT
>OHAI01002308.1_pt1 | contig 14122 bp, 9 predicted proteins | sample 1577091 | NCBI WGS metagenome assembly OHAI01 (sample SAMEA3541548, study PRJEB24748) | human gut metagenome | biome: human gut; feature: human-associated habitat; material: faeces | place: China | collected 2012
CTTTATACGTGATCGACGGAGTACCTTCTCAAACGGGAATGCGTCATTTGAACTCTGCCGATATTGAATCTATCGACATCTTGAAAGATGCGTCTTCCAGTGCAATCTACGGTTCGCGGGGTGCAAACGGGGTGGTGATTATCACTACCAAAGGAGCTAACAAGCGTCAGGGCTTTAATATCGACTATTCGGGTTACGTTGGTTTCAAGACTCCTACCCGTATTCCTGAAATGATTGGTAACATGGGCAATGGACTGGAATATGTAGACTATCGCACCGCTTTGTGGAAAAAGAAGTATGGTGATGCTTCACTGAGCCGTCCGGACTTTCTGACTGATGACGAGAAACGCCGTATCAAACATGGTGAATACTATGACTGGTTGCGTGAACTGTCGCAGAATGCATTGACTACCAGTCATTCTGTTTCCGCTACCGGAGGTACGGATAAACTATCTTTCTCATTCGGCTTGGGATACTTGAAGGATGACGGTATGGTAGGCGATGAAAGTTTTGAACGTATTACGGCTAATGTGGGGTTGGAATATCGTTTTTCTGATAAATTCAAAACAGGGATTAACAGCTATGTTTCTCTGAATAACACGAATGAAGGAGCCAATGATGCTTTGATTAATGCATACTTCCTGCCGCCTACGGTCAGCCCGTACGATAAGGACGGAAGCTACCTGTTTAATTGTCAGCCGACTTCCAGCAAGATTAATCCATTTGTTCAGATTGAAAATAATAAAAGAGAGAAAGAAGCAAACTATACCAATTTCTCCGGTTATCTGGAATATCAGCCGATTAAAGGACTGAGCTTTAAATCACAGATTGCAGTTCAATATGATTCGGATGTTTACGGAGAATGGGTAGGTACGATGACACAAGCCAAAGGAGGTCTCAATGCACCGGAAGCTTACCGGAAAGAAGGACGGAATATGAACTGGGTATGGGACAATATCATTACTTATGATAAAACCTGGAAGAATATTCATCGTCTGAATGCTATAGGTTTGTATAGTGTACAGAAAGAAACTCATAAGGGTTCGGAAATGCGTGGCGACGGTCTGCCTTACAACTCTGACTGGCATGCGATCGAAACAGCCGAGGAAATTCGTGATGTGAAGAGTTACTATTGGGAGTCATCCATGCTTTCTTTCATGGGACGTGTCAACTATACGTTGATGGATCGGTACTTGTTTACTGTAACAGGGCGATATGACGGAACTTCCCGTCTGGCTACCGGCAATCAGTGGGGATTTATGCCGTCGGCAGCTGTCGGCTGGCAGATGAAGAATGAGAATTTCCTGAAAAACGTAGACTGGCTGAATAGTCTGAAACTCCGCGTCAGCTGGGGTAAATCGGGAAACAACAGTATTGACCATGATATTACCTGGACAAAGCTGGACCTGACTCATTATATCTATGGAGGTAAAGGTGAAAATGCTTTCGGATTAGGCGACCGCAAAGGTAACAAAGATCTTCGTTGGGAGATGACCTCGGAGTGGAACTACGGTATTGATTTCGGCTTCCTGAATAACCGTATCAACGGTACGATTGATGTGTATAACCGTACTACGAAAGATTTGATTTTCGCCCGTTCGGTAGGTAACCTCAACGGTTATGGCTCTATCCTTGAGAATATAGGAACGTCCTCCAATAAAGGGGTGGAAATAGGTTTGAACACGGTGAACATCTCAAAGAAGGACTTCACATGGAAGACAAATCTGACTTTCTCTCTGAACCGTAATAAGATTGTAGACCTCTACGGTGATAAAAAGGATGACTTGGCTAACCGTTGGTTCATCGGTCAGCCGATGAAAGTGATCTATGATTTGGAAAAGGTAGGAATCTGGCAGACGGAAGACAAGGAACTGGCTGCTAAATATGGACAAGTACCGGGACATATCCGTGTAGCTGATCTGGACGAGAACTATGTGATTGATGAACGTGACTATAAAGTACTCGGCTCTCCGTCACCCGACTGGACAGCGGGTATGACCAATACCTTTACTTACAAGAACTGGGATTTGTCTTTCTATATGTATGCACGTATCGGTGGTACCTACAATGATGATTTCACTTATATGTTTACCGCATGGGATAATGAACACTGGAACAAGCTGAATGTGAAGTACTGGACTCCGGAAAACCACAGTAATGAATACCAGCAGATCGGTGCACAATCCTACCATACTCAGGTATTAGGTAAGATTTCCGGTTCGTTCCTGAAAATACAGAATATTACGTTGGGATATACCCTTCCGGAAAACTGGATGAAGAAGATGAAGATGAAAAATGCACGTGCTTACATCAATGTGCAGAATCCGTTTACTTTCACCGACTATCTCGGTCCGGATCCCGAAACGATTGGTGAAGACGTATACAAGTCTTTGTCACTTTATCCGATGACGTTTACTTTTGGAGTGAATTTAACCTTCTAAATACTTGAAACCTTATGAAACGAGTAAAAGAACAAATTAAATATTTGGCACTGTTAGCAATCTGTTTGCTAAGCGGATGCTCCGATTTTCTGGATAGTTATAACCCTTCGGCAGTAACGGACGATTTCTATAATACTAAAGAAGGACAACAGAAATTGTTGACAGATATCAATGCCCGTTACCGCAATGTTTTCAATACAGGCGAATTGCAGTATTACGGAACTGATATCTACATGGCTATCTCCGAAGAACCTGCCGAACGTATGTTCAACGGCTATGACAAGACTTTCAACTCCACTGCTCCGATTGTAGGTGATTATTGGAAAGTACTCTATAAGATTGTGCAGGAAAGTAACATCCTGCTGAATCGCTGCACACCGGATATTGCAGGAAGCGATTATACTTCGCTGACCGCACAAGCCCGCTTTTTCCGGGCAATGGCTTACTATTATCTGGTAGAAACATTCGGCCCCGTACCTTTGCTCACCGAAGAGAATACAAGCGTTATCCAGCAGGCGGAACGTACCGGCGAACAAGCTATTTACACTTTCATCATTACCGAACTGAATGATATAAAGGACAAATTGGAGATGACCACGATTTCAGCCGGAAAGGTAACGAACGCCGCAGTCATTCACTTTTTAGGGAAAATGTATCTGACACGTGCTTACAAATCCTTTGCTGAAGCAGACGACTTCTCCAATGCAGCAACGACATTTGATTTGCTGGTAGAGAATCCGGCCTCCGGTTATGCTTTGCAGGAAAACTATGCTGCTTTGTTCGATGAAAACAATCAGGCTAATTCGGAAGTAATCTGGGCGATTCAATATGGACTGGATAAGAACTATCGGGGTGATGGAAATCCGCAACAGGCACAGTTCGGATTTAACATTGTAGCATTGGAGCCGGATCTGTTCATTAAGAATCAGAATGATTATTCTAGTGTTTCCCGTAAATACTGGGTGAATCCGAAAGCGCACGAGCTTTATACCGACCCGGAAGCGGATACCCGTTATGATGCGACGTTCAAACGTGAATATTACATAAACAATCCGGATAATGCTGATTACGGTAAGCTGGGAATCTATTTCCCCCGTTGGAACGATAAATCGGGTATGAGTAATAATGCGAAAAGATTTTATCCGTTCAAGCAGGACGATGAATATGTATGGTATCCGCAATCTACGGCACTTCCTGTATTGGAAACTGCTTCAGATCGTATGCCGATGGTACGGAAGTTCAGCGATACCAAGATACAATGGGGCGAAGGCGGCTCTCGTGAAGATGTCATTTTCCGCTTGGGGGATACCTACCTGTTGTGTGCTGAGGCTTATCTGGGTGCCGGAAACAAGAAACTGGCATTGGAACGCATCAACAGTATACGTAAGCGTGCCGCTAAAGATGCGACCGCTTATGAAGCAATGAAGTTGACGGATCTGGATATAAATGTTATCATGGATGAACGTGCCCGTGAATTGATGGGAGAGCATGACCGCTGGTTTGACTTGAAACGTACTCAGACACTGCTGACACGTGTACCCGCATACAATCCGTTTGTGGTGAAATATGATAATTTGAACAAGAACCATCTGGTACGACCCATTCCGCAAGATGAACGGAACAAGGTAGATGGATTATCTCAGAATGAAGGTTATTGATTAATGGTTAACTAACAAATGAAAGAAGTAATTATGAAAACGACTATATGTGGCGCTGCACTGTTGCTCAGCCTGACAATGGCTAGTTGTGAAGTGTACGAATCACCGGAAATCAATCAAGGATTGAACGAAGAAAACAACACGTCCCTTTATACAGATGCTTATGACCCGATCAGTAATGTGGGGCAATACTATATGCCGGAAATGAAGGTGAAACCGAAGAAGTACTGGAATTGTGTGGAAGTTGTAACGGTAGGCAGCCGTAATGAGCTGGGACAAACAGAGAAAGTACGCGGATTGCAGTACCACCTGATGTGTCAGTCATTGGCCGGTCTGGCTAATCGTGCCGTAGAACAGGGAACAAGTGAAATAGCTGTTTGGCTGCACGATCACGGTGGCAGTGATTCCTATAAACTGTCTAAGCAGGCACTCGAAGATATGGGTATTCACGAACAGGGGATGCAGAGCGGACTGGAACTGGCACGTAATGATTATGGTCCGTCCGACGGAGTGACTATTCAGTTGAAAGGAATGTTCGACGGATATGTCTTGACGGATATTGAGCATAATCCGGAGAGTGGTGTCGTAGCATCTGTTGCTTCTCATGTTTATAATTCTATTATTGTGGATGTCCGTGACAAGGAATATTATGAAGAAGCAGGATATACCATGAAATATGATGCAAGAAGCAAGACTACTGCGCAGGCATGGGCGGAGTTCAAAGATAAATGCAGCAACAAAGCTTTGGTGATCATGCCTGTACAAACCGGTGAATTGCGTGAGTTTGCCATTAAGAATGAACTTTTCGTATTGAACTTGAATAAGCGTCAGGGAACTTCGATAGCCGGACAAAACACAGCTTTGCTGAAAGAAATCCTTGCCTGGTTGGAACCGAATGCACCTGTCTACGGATGGGAACAGGGAGTAAGTGAAGATGCTTTTGTTGATTTGGTTTCCAAGAGCGGTCATCCGATGATCCCTTGTGACTGGAGTTACAATCACTCCTTGACTTCTTTGCTTTATTCTCAACGTCAGAAATCGACATTGGTCCGCGTGAAGAATCCGCAGTTTCTGGATTATACAAAGAAAAAGAATTTCGTTTCTTTCTTCCTTTCCGATGGTGACAATATCCAGTGGATGATGAATGACTTTAAAGATTTCTATAATGCGGCGGAGTCGGAAGAAGTACGGATGACGTATGGTATTGCTGCTTCAGTGCTTCCGATGATGGCACCGGCACAATTCGATAATCTGTTGAGTCAGCAAAAGCCGAATTGCTCTATTTTGGAAATGCTGGGAGGCGGTTACTATTACGTAGACAATTATAGCGAGAATGGTGACCGGGCGAAGAATCTGCAAGTCGTGGCAGAACGCCTTTCGGCGCATATGCGTCAACATCGTGTGAAACTGTTGGGTGTAATGGCTATGAATGTAAAATCAGAAGCTGCCAAAGAAGCATTTCAGGCTTATGTAGATGCCAATGACCAGTTGGAAGGTATCGTAGCGCTTCAGTATAGCCCTTATGCAGGAGGTGAAGGAGACGTTATTTGGGTAACGAATAAAGCAGGATATGATATCCCGGTCATTACGGTGAAATACTCTTTGTGGAATTTTGGAAACCGGAATGCGGAACGTGAAGGTACCCCTGCCTATATTGCCGGAAGATTGAAACAGGAAGCACAGCAGGAAAGTTTTTCTGTAGTATGTGTGCATGCATGGAGTAATTTCTCCGATCACGGACAGACGGAAGATCCCCTGATTGAGAACCAGTCTGGAGATATTCGTGGAGCCGGAGCGGCAAAGCTTTGTGCAGGACATCTGAACGATAGTTTTGAAGTAGTAAATATGCAGGAACTGGTATGGCGTTTGCGTATGAGCCAGCGTCCGGAACAGACGAAGAAGTATCTGAGTGAGGTATTTTAATTAACTAGAGTTTCACAGGCTCTCTGTATGGCTTTCTCTTTTCAAACGTGGAAGGAGAAAGCCATACAGAAGGCTTGTGAAACTTAAGCAAATAATAATAGATATGGTTGCAAGATTGTTTTTCTTATCAATCTGTCTTCCTTTTCTGCTCACCTCGTGTCAGCAGTCAAAGAAGACAGTAGAGTTTGTAGACTACGTGAATCCTCTGATGGGTACCGAATCTACTTTTGCGTTTTCGCATGGTAATACTTATCCTGCTGTGGCAGTGCCTTGGGGAATGAATTTCTGGAGCCCGCAGACCGGGGAGAATGGCAGTGGATGGATGTATACGTATGCCGATAGTCTGATGCGCGGCTTCCGGCAGACACATCAGCCTAGTCCTTGGATGAATGATTATGGTACCTTTTCCATTATGCCGCTTGCCGGAGAACTGAAAATGAGTCATAAAGAACGTCTGGTTCCTTTCTCACATCAACAGGAGAAAGCGACTCCTTATAATTATAGTGTTACATTCGATAACGGATTGCAGACTTCTCTTTCTGCTACTTCCCGTGGAGCTGTATTCGAAGTCTCTTTCCCTGAAAAAGAAGACCAGTATGTAGTGGTGGATGCATACCATGGAGGAAGTTCAATAACGATTGAACCGGAAAACCGGTTGGTAAAAGGTGCGACACGATATAATAACGGAGGTGTACCGGATAACTTTGCTAATTACTTTATGATGGAATTCAGTCATCCCGTCATAGAATACGGCACTTACAATGGAGATACTCTGCTGCACCATCAAACCGATGTAGCGGCCGATTATACCTGTGCCTATCTGAAATTTGATGTTCCGGCAGGTGAAAAACTGACCATACGTACAGCCTCTTCTTTTATCAGTCCCGAACAGGCTGCCATCAACTTTAATCGTGAAGTAGCCGATGCGGATGTACAATTGATCAGCGGGAAAGCCCGTGAACAGTGGAATAACTATCTCGGACGTGTAGAAGCGGAAGGAGGAACAGACGAACAATTTCGTACCTTCTATTCCTGCCTGTATCGTACGTTACTTTTCCCGCGTGAGTTCTATGAGTTTGATTCACAAGGAAATCCTGTTTATTACAGTCCTTATGACGGTAACGTGCATGATGGTTATATGTATACCGATAATGGTTTCTGGGATACGTTCCGTGCGGTTCATCCGTTGTTCACGTTACTTTATCCGGAGGTTTCGGAACGCGTGACGCAATCTATCCTTAATGCTTATGATGAAAGTGGTTTTATGCCGGAATGGGCGAGCCCCGGTCATCGTGGTTGCATGATTGGCAATAACTCTGTTTCCTTATTGGTCGATGCATGGATGAAGGGGATACAAACGGTAGATGCCGAAAAAGCTTTGGAAGCGATGATTCATCAGACACAGGCCCGCCACGCGGAAATAGCTTCTGTAGGACGTGACGGCTTCGAGTATTATGATAAGCTCGGCTATGTACCTTATCCGGAAGTTCCCGAAGCTACAGCCAAAACACTCGAATATGCTTATGCTGACTGGTGTATCGCCCGCTTTGCGCAATCGCTGGGTAAACAGGATATCGCAGACCAGTATTATCAGAAAGCCCAGAATTACCGCAATCTGTATTATCCGGAACATGGTTTTATGTGGACTAAGGATGCCAAAGGCAATTGGCGTGATCGTTTTGATGCTACGGAATGGGGCGGTCCTTTCACAGAAGGAAGTTCCTGGCACTGGACTTGGAGCGTATTTCACGATCCGGAAGGTTTATCTGAACTGATGGGCGGACATGAACCGATGGTAGCCCGTCTCGACTCTATGTTTGTGGCCCCGAACACTTATAATTATGGAACCTATGGTTTCGTTATCCACGAAATAGCTGAGATGGTTGCCTTAAACATGGGACAATATGCGCATGGCAATCAACCGGTGCAGCATGCCATTTACTTGTATGATTATATCGGTCAGCCTTGGAAAACACAGTACCATCTCCGTAATGTTATGGATAAACTCTACAATTCCGGAAGTAAAGGATACTGTGGCGACGAGGACAACGGGCAGACATCTGCTTGGTATGTATTTTCTGCTATGGGTTTCTATCCGGTTTGTCCGGGAATGCCTGAATATGCGGTAGGTTCTCCGTTATTTAAAAAGGTAACTCTACATCTTCCCGAAGGGAAAAACTTCGTCGTTTCAGCAGCAGATAATGCGGCAGACCGTCCATACATAAGGAAAGCTTTGTTGAATGGACAAGAATTCACACGCAACTATCTGACGCATGATGAACTGAAACAGGGCGGAGAACTGAATCTGTCAATGGACAGCGTACCGAATCAGCAAAGAGGTACCCAACCGGCAGACTTCCCATATTCTTATTCCAAGTAGTTTCAATAGGTTTTAGTATACTTTTCATTGACCGATACGGAGAGAATCTTAATTGATTTGATCTGTATCGGTCATACAATAGGAATTTAAAGTCAGGCTTTGTCTTTGCTGTTTCTTTTGTTACCTTTGTGCATCTAATATGAGGTTTATGATACATTCTCTTCCATCTTCCGAACCCTTGACGGCACAAAAGCTTTTCTCAAAGCTTTATGTTTCCTACTATGCCCGTTTGGTTCGTTTCGCTTCCCTTTATGTAGGAGCTATGGGAGACGCAGAGAATATAGTACAAGATTTTTTCCTCTATTTATGGGAACGTAAAGAGATACTTCCGGAACTGCAACAGCCCGATGCATATCTTTTCTCCGCTGTCAAGCATCGCTGTCTGAACTTCCTTCGTTCACAACTTTCTATAGTAGACCGCAGGCAGCCGCTTTCTGATATTATGGAGCAGGAGTTTAAACTGAAACTTTATAGCCTGCAACTACTTGATGACTCTCAAATGTCGATAGATGAAGTAGAAAAACAGATCTGCCGTGCAATTGATAGCTTACCGGAACGTTGCCGGGAAATATTTGTCATGAGTAAACTGAAGGGTATGAAATATCGTGAAATAGCCGAATCCCTTGGCATTTCGCAGAATACGGTAGAAGGTCAAATGGCTATCGCATTAAAAAAACTTAGGGAAGAGTTGCGTCATTGTCTGCCTTTACTGCTTCTATTGAGCGTATAAGGATAAATCGCCTATGTATTGTCTTTGCTTCAGTCCATTCCATATACTTTAGTCAAGCTGAGTACTAATTTGCAGCTTATAATGAATGAATTTAGTTCCGGTTGCTTATAAATCTATTCGTCTGACAGTTGTTGAACTTTCGTCTGACAATTGTTATCTTTTCGTCTAACAACTGTCAGACGAAAGTTCAACAACTGTCAGACGATTAAATTTAAGTATAATGAATACTAAATCTGTGTACATCAAGAATTAAATCTTAGAGTAAATCCGAACAGATTAGTTCGTTTCAAAACAGTTCTTAGCTTAAACTTATTGGATTTTACTTCCCTTCCTTGATTTTTTTTCATTTTCCTTTGGTGGTAAATGTAAGTTGCTGTGTCTTCTTATTAAAAGCGCGCAATATGATGAATGAGAAATGGAATCAATACTTTTTCGGAGAACCGACCGAAGAGGAAAAACGGGAGCTTTTTCAGGAACTGGAAAAGAACGAAGATATGAAACGGGAATTTGCAGAAATGCAAAATATCGTAGGTCTGTCCGGATTATTACCCAGAGAAGATGATTCTTTGAAAGGCGAACGGAATCTGGAAGCAATGATGAACCGTCAGGAGAAAAAGCTGAGGCGGAAACGGGTGTTGCAAATCGTGCGGTATACTACTTCGGCAGCCGCTATGATTGCTCTGACGTGGATGCTCGCCTGGTATATGTTTGTTGGCTCGGAGACTCCTTCTTATACGGAGATTACAGTTCCGAAAGGGCAACGGGTACATTTAACCCTTCCGGATGGTAGTGAGGCATGGTTGAGTTCGCTTTCTACGTTGAAGTGGCCTTCTGTTTTTTCGTCCGATGCCCGTACGGTAGAACTGGATGGAGAGGGTTTTTTCACTGTGACAAAGGATGCTTCCCGTCCTTTTACAGTGCAGACGCAGAAGTATGATGTAAGAGTGCTTGGTACGGAATTTAATGTGTATGCTTATAGTAACAGTGAGAAGTTTGAGACAGACTTGCTCTCGGGTAAAGTGAGGGTTAGCTCTACCGGATTTCCAGAAGAATCGGTGAATTTATTGCCTGACGAGAAAGTGTCTTTGGTAGATGGAAAACTGGTAAAGTCTTCTTCTCATTTTGGAGGAAAGGAATATCGTGAACAAGGAATTTATGACTTTGAAGAATTACCGTTGGGCGAAGTGCTGGAAAGATTGGAGCAATGGTATGATATTCATTTTACTGTAGATGATCCATCTCTGTTGAGTAAGATTATTTCGGGTAAGTTCCGGCAAAGCGATCAGATTGAAACGATTCTGAAAGCAATTAGCCGTGCGGACTTATTTGAGTACAAAATACTGTCACAGCGAGAGATAACGATATATTAATAATCTGATTAAAATTTAATGCCTATGTAACACAACGGAGTAGAATAAAACGAAAGTAAATAGACATCAAAATGAGGAATAAAAAGGGGGAAAGTGGTGCAACACTCTCCTCAATTCCTCAGCTATTAATACTTTCTCTGTTTCACGTTTTTGTGAACCTAAAATAAAGTACTAACAAAATCACTTAGCAAAGTTATGAAAAAAATCTTTTCACTGCTCGCTTTGGTCCTGTTTATTAACCTTTTTACATACCAGACCCAGGCACAGACAGCAGTTGTGAATATTAATAAAACTTCGGTTTCGCTAAAAGAACTGATTCAAGAAGTCGAAAAACAGGCCGGATATTTGTTTGTCTACGGAAAAGACATCAATATCGAACAGAAAGTAAAAATCAATGCCCGGAATAAACAGGTAAAAGCATTGCTTGAAAATGTATTGCCGCAAATAGGGCTGACGTATGAATACGCCGACAATTACATCTCATTGAAGAAAACGCAGGTAGAGAAAAAATCAATAGGTAAAAAAATAATAGTCAAAGGAACCGTAGTAGACAAAAGTGGCGAGCCTATTATCGGAGCTAACATCATGGAGCAGGGAAGTGCTTCCAATGGTACGATCACGGATATCGATGGTAAATTCACGTTATCTTTGCCTTCCAATTCGGTATTAGCGGTTACGTATGTGGGTTTTTCCACAAAAAATCGGCATAAGACGCAAAGAAAAGCAAAGTTCTACTTGAATAATTGGAGGTCAGTATTTTATATGCAGGGCGGATTGAAACAAGCTTTGGCATAAAACGCTTGAAAATACCCCTTTCGGACAAAGTTCGGCTACTAAGCAGCTACCAGTCCTAAAGAGGATATATGGGATATAACAAGTTCTGTTTCATAACTATGCGTTGTTTTGCATAACTCTTGGTAACAAATAATTAACTACCTTTAGAAACGAAAATTTTAGAGTTATGAAAACAAAGAGAAGTACGTTTGCAACCTCGTTCTACATCAAGAGATCGGCAGTGAGAAACCGGGACGGAAAAGCCCCCATCATGGTGAAGATCTCCATTGATGGGGATGACAAAGTATTGGGAACCAAACTATTCGTTACGCCGGATTTATGGGAGAATGGTAAGGCAAAAGGCAAGTCTGCCGAGGCGACAGAGATAAACGGGCAGCTCAAAGAAGTCAGTGCCCGGCTTACCAACCACTATCACCGCATCCTCCGGGAAGAGGATTTTGTCACCGCCGAAAAGCTGCGTAACGCCTTTCTGGGTATCGGTGTGATGGAAAACTGTATCCTGAAAGATTTCGAGAACATGAACCGGGAATTTGAGGCGATGGTGGAGAAAGGACAGCGTGCCAAATCCACTTACAACAAGTACTTGGCCGTGTACAACCATTTTGCCACCTTCCTTTGGGAGAAGAAGAAACGAACCGATATGGCTTACAAGGAACTGACAAAGGAGATTATCACCGATTTCGACAAGTACCTGCGCGTGGAAAAGGGATTGAGTGACAACACTCTTTGGATATACACCATGCCACTGCTCAGCCTGACAGACAAGGCATGGCGGCGTGGTATCGTCCGTTCCGACCCTTTCGGCGAGTACAGCCTTGAAATGCAGGAGACAGACCGGGGCTACCTCACGGAAGAGGAACTGCGCACCCTGGCTAACGCCGTGTTCGTGAAAAAACAGACCAACCTCGTACGTGACATGTTCCTCTTCGGGTGCTTCACCGGACTTAGCTACATTGATATAAAGACACTCACCCATGACAAGATCCAGCGCATGGACTTCGACGGCGAGGATTGGATCATAACCCGACGCACCAAGACCCGTGTGTCGAGCAACGTTCCCCTTATGGAAATAGCCAAGGAACTGATAGAAAGGTACAAGGGACTTGCCGGAGGCGATTTCGTATTTCCCATGCCCTCTAACGGTACATGCAACAAGCACCTCAAACAGATTGCCAAAGCCTGCGGCATCAGCAAGGAGATCGGATTCCACCTGAGCAGGCACACCTTCGCCACGACCGTCTATCTCTGCAACGGCGGCACGATAGAGGCGCTCTCCAAGATACTCGGTCACAAGCACATCAGCACCACGCAGATCTACGCTGAAGTAACCAACAAGATGGTAAGTTCAGATTTCCGTGCAATCTCCGGCAACCTCGCCGCCATGCAGCGGAGCGTACTGGAGAAAAGGGACAGGAAGCAAGGTAGGAAAAAGGTGCACCGGTCCCTCCGGGAAACGGCTTGACACCTTTCTCCATGCGAAACACGGCAAAGGCAGGAACCCCGATACAGTGCTCCTGCCTTTGCTGCATTTTCCGATGTATATCCCCGTGCGTTTATGTTGGACTTTTCCCCCGTTTGCGCTTTTGTCTCATGTCCACGTAATTTTCTTCCAGCATACGCAGCAGATCCGACTGGCGGTAAAGCGTCTTGCCTGGCAGCGATATGTACGGGATCAACCGTTGTGTGCGGTAGCCCTGCAACGTCCTTGACGTGATATGTAACATTCTGCACACATCCTCACCCGTGAAATAGACCTCGCCGTTCATCGCCGGACGGAAATGCGCCGTCACCGTATCAATATACCTCATGCCCTCTTCCAGAGCCTCGAAGTACGCACGTACCTCTTCCGTGTCTTTTGTTATCACTTCCATGTCACTCGTCCTCCATTATTTCCCGGCTCATGGATTCCACGAATACCTCCACGTCCTCCGTCCGGTAGTAAATCTTATGGTTGATCTGGCTGTACGGCAGCAGTCCCCGGTCACGGTAGGTCTGCAACGTCCGTTTACTGATCCCCAGTTTCTCGCACACGTCCGCCCCGTCCATCCAGTTCATCTTCCCGGGCGGGCGGTAACGGGCGCAAAGTTCCTTCACGTGCCGTGAGAAGCAGCCGAACCGCTCCTTCATCTCCTCAAAGGTCTTCTTTTCAATACTTACTATTTCCATCGTTCTGATACATTTTTCATTATACTTCCCTGCAAATATATGGATTCATATAAAACTATGTATCAAAACCGTATAGCTTGTCACCGTTTTGCTTCACGTTCGTAGCCTTGTCGTACCCCAAACGATGAAAGGCGGGGAAAAGTCCTACATAAACGTACCCAGTTCAAGGGTACGCACGAGAACGGAATCCATAGCACCAATTCCGGATGGTTCAAAGGAAAATGTGTACTACGCACCGACTTCACCCTCATCCAGCCACGATGCAAGTTGATGGGGCACGGGGCAAATTTCGTCACCGGCTTGCCCCTTGTCAAAGCCATCTCTTTCGAAAACGGACTGGAATAGTTATTTTACTTTTGCGGTAATTTCATCTATCAGGTTCGTGATCTTCTCAATGGAATACTTTTCTATCAATCTCCTGTTTGCCGCTTCTGCCTTTAGTCTTTCATTGATTAATTTTAGTTGTGGCAAATCTGATTGACAATATTTGCTCAAGTGTTCTATTTCACTGCCCCAAGAGGTATATTTATAACGGAACTGTAAAAAATGCAGAAAGGTGTTACGTGATTCGTTGGACAATCCCAAAATACTTTTTGAAACCTTATCCGCATCAGCCTCTTGGAATATTGAAGTATCCCTATAAAGACGCTGTTTGACCG
>OHAI01002309.1_pt1 | contig 14119 bp, 15 predicted proteins | sample 1577091 | NCBI WGS metagenome assembly OHAI01 (sample SAMEA3541548, study PRJEB24748) | human gut metagenome | biome: human gut; feature: human-associated habitat; material: faeces | place: China | collected 2012
TTAAAAGTTCGCATTTTTCAAAATATTCGTCAGATGTATAATGTCTATTCATTCTTTTTAATGTATTATCACATCCACTCTGCATTGACAAATGAAAATGTTGACATATTTTATCAACTTTTGCTAATCGTTTTGCAAAATCCTCAGTCACGATATTTGGCTCAAGAGAACCTAATCTTATTCTTTCAACACCTTCAATTCCTGCAATCATTTCAACAACATCTATTAATTTATTTTCATTATTGCCATATGAACTTAAATGAATACCTGTAAGTACGATTTCTTTAAATCCTTTTTGTGCAAGTTCTGTAACTTCCTGTTTTATATTGTCAAATTCCCTACTTCTGATTCTTCCTCTTGCATAAGGAATTATACAATATGAACAGAACTGATTACATCCATCCTGAATTTTTATATAAGCTCTGGTGTGTTCTGTTACGGTTGCCAGCTCTAACTCTTCATATTCATTTGTAGCATTTATATCAATTACATTTTTATTATATTTGTTATCATCAAAATATTTTTGAAGTTCTTCAACTATATCTTTTTTCTTATTATTTCCAATAAGAATGTCAACAGACAAATCTTCTAACAATTTTTCTGTTGCTGTCTGAACATAACATCCTGCTGCAACTACTACTGCATCTTCATTCATTTTCTTAGCTTTATGAAGCATTTGTCTCGATTTTCTATCTGCCATATTTGTAACTGAACATGTATTTATAATATACACATCGGCCTTTTCATTAAATGGTACAATTTCGTAACCGGCATCTTCCAGCTTTTGTGCCATTGCCTCAGTCTCATATGCATTTACTTTACATCCTAAATTATGTAAGGCTGCTTTTTTCATTTTATTTTTTTACTCCTATTTAATTGACTTTTCCTTAAAAAACTATTACTATCTATATGACAGTAGTTATTTAAGGAGGTTTTCAATATGAAAACAGTACAGATTTCATTAAATTCCATTGGGAAAGTAAAATCATTCGTTAACGCTATTACTCAGTTTGATTTCGATTTTGATTTAATATCTGGCAGATATGTCATTGATGCTAAATCAATTATGGGTATCTTCAGCTTAGACCTCTCTAAGCCAATAGAGCTCGCTATACATACAGAAACCGGACTTGACGAGATTATGGAAGTATTAAAGCCATATATCATCGACGAAGCCAAGTAATACAGACACAATGATTTGATTAATTAGGACCTGAAGCTCAGGTCCTTTTTATTTTGCTCTAAGGTGGCGCTGATTACTCAGCATCCACCATAATCACTTCTGTAGTATCTATAGCTGTCTTCATAAGCTCATCTATCACATCGTTAAGTCTTTCCTCAGACTTCTTAATCCTGTTTATATTCGGCTTTGTAACAGGATGCTTTGCTACGAAAATAGTACAGCAGTCCTCATACGGAAGAATCGATGTCTCATAGGTATCAATTTTGTTTGATATATCAATGATATCATTCTTGTCCATGGCAATGAGAGGTCTGTATACAGGCATATGGCACACCTCGTTTGTTGCAGCAAGTGACTGCATTGTCTGGCTTGCAACCTGTCCGATGCTCTCACCTGTGATAAGGCCTAAGCATTTATCCTCATCTGCAAAGTGCTCTGCTATCTTCATCATGTATCTACGCATGATGATGGTAAGCTCATCATGAGGACATTTCTCATATATGGCAAGCTGTATATCGGTAAAATTGACAACATGCAGCTTTATCCTGCCCGAATATTTGGCAACCTTCTTTGCCAGGTCTACAACCTTCTGCTTTGCTCTCTCACTCGTATATGGCGGTGCATGGAAATATGTGGCATTGATTACCACGCCTCGCTTTGCAATCATGTATCCTGCAACCGGGCTGTCGATTCCACCTGAGAGCAGAAGCATTGCCTTTCCTGCTGTGCCAAGCGGCATACCGCCCGGTCCCGGAATCTCCTCTGAATAAATATTTATCATAGGTCTGATCTCGATATTGATCATAACCTGTGGATTATGAACATCTACCCTTGTCTCAGGAAATGCCTCCAGCACCTTTTCACCGACTGCGGCATTTATCTCCATGGAGGTCATCGGATAGTTCTTTCTGGCACGTCTCGCATTTACCTTGAAGGTAAAGCTCTTATCCTTGTATACATGGTTAATATGCTCGATAACTGCTTCACAGAGCTTGTCAAAGCCCTCATCCTCATGCAGCTCAACCGGACAGATACCCACGATACCAAAAATTCTTGACAATGTGGCAACTGTCTCGTCATAATCATAGTCTCCGTCTGTCTCCACGTACACACGTCCGCTTTCCTTTCTTACCTCAAAGCTTCCATCCACATTGCGAAGCTGATATTTGATATTCTTAACGAGCGCGTCCTCAAAAATGTATCTGTTTTTGCCCTTTATCGCAATCTCAGCATACTTGATCAAAAATGTCTTGTACATGTAACTCTCCTGTTCTGGTTTTATTTACTATTCTTATTACTAAAAATTTCATTATACGTAATACGTAACTTTTTAGCTCCTTCATGGTTACCGGCTATGCTAATACCTGTGATCTCTTTGCAGCTCATTAGCGCCTTGTATATCTTCGCAGCATTGGTATCACCTCTGCCATCACGGATACGGCATAATCAATTTCCTCCTGTGTGGTATTCACACAAAAGCTGAATCTGATTGTGGAATCCAAAAGCGACTGCTTAAGCCCTATGCTCTTTAGTGTTGAGCTGATTGCCGGTTTGTTTGATGAGCAGGCACTTCCTGCAGACACATATATCTGTCTGTCCTCAAGAGTATGAAGCATAACCTCTGCTCTCACACCATCTACGCTCACACTTACCACATGAGGGGCATTTGTATGATCTGTGCGTCCATTTACAGATACTCCGTCAATACGCTGCACTGACTCTATAAAATGATCCCTAAGCTCATACATATGTGCTGTTTTTTGGTCAAAATCTGTATAGATTTCCTCTGCTGCCACTCCAAGACCTGCATATGCTGGAACATTTTCCGTGCCTGAGCGCATGCCCTTCTGCTGTCCGCCTCCGTATATAATCGGCTTGATTTTGGTCTTGTCCTTTATATATAAAAAGCCGCTGCCCTTTGGTCCGTGAATCTTGTGTCCACTGACTGAAAGCATGTCTATGTTCATGCGCTTTGGCCTGATTTCAAGCTTGCCGTATGACTGTATGGCATCCACATGAAAAAGTGTGGCAGGATTTTTCTCTTTTATAGCTGCTCCCGCCTCCTCGATCGGCATGACTGCGCCAATCTCATTGTTTACATGCATAAGCGATACAAGAATCGTGTCCTCCCTTACGGCATTTTTCAGTTCTTCAACACTTATCACGCCGTCATGGTTTACAGGCAGATATGTAATCTCAAAGCCCTGCTCCTCTAGAAACTGCATCACAGACAAGACCGATGCATGCTCGACAGATGATGTGATGATATGCTTTCCGGCACGCTTATTGGCCATTGCAGCACCTATTATTGCGGTATTATTTGACTCTGTGCCACCGGATGTAAAGAGTATCTCCTTGTCCTGCACCCTGAGTGTCTTTGCAATCTTTTTCTTAGCATCATTAATATAATTTTCTGCCTCAACACCCTTCATATGAAGCGATGAAGGATTACCGTAATCCTCTGTAAGCAGCTTATAAACCATATCTGCCGCTGCTTTTGAGCATCTGGTTGTGGCAGAATTATCCAAATATGCTTCCATTTTTGCTCCTAACCTCTACTTTGTAACTGTTAAGTATCTCTATATTTTTATGTTATGACTATTAAATATCTACACATCCAGATTGTATACAAGCATGGCAAGTGTCGCCATCCCCGCTGTCTCCGTGCGTAAAATCCTGCGTCCCAAGCTTATTCTGTGCATTGTGGCATGCTCATCCACAAGTGCTATCTCCTCCGGTGCAAAGCCGCCCTCAGGACCCACGACAACACCGATAGTCTGACCAGCCTTAAGCTGCCCCATTATCTCTCTTGTCGCATCCATGCCACGCTCATTCTCATATGGCACCAGCGTGATGTCAAGCTCTGAAGCGATTTTCAAAGCTTCCTTGTAGGTAACCGGCTGTTTCACAGTGGGAATCACAGTGCGCTTTGACTGCTTTGCTGCGCTCTCAGCGATAGCCTGCCATCTCTGCAGCTTTTTTGCTGCCTTTTTATCATCCAGCTTTACCACACAGTTTTTCATGGCAACCGGTACTATCTCAGATACACCAAGCTCCACAGCCTTTTGAATAATAAGCTCCATCTTATCGCCCTTTGGCAGCCCCTGATACAGTACGATGTGATTGTCAAGCTCTGTGCCTGTCTCATCTGCACTGTCAATAGCTACGATGACCTCATCATCCAGAATCGACGATATGTGACAGAAATATGCCTGTCCGGATTTTGAGCTTGCTCTTATTTTTTCCCCGTTTTTCATGCGCAGTACATTCTTTATGTGATTTACGTCACCTCCGGTGATTGAGATGCTGTCAGAATGAACCTGCTCTTCCTCTACAAAAAACTGATACATAATCCACCAAACTATTTAGCCTGCTTCTGCGCAGTGATATTGACCCATTCACCCTGATGATTGATTTCTATCACCTTAAGCCCCGCTGCTTCGATAGCCTCTTTAACTTCATTTTCCTTGAAATTTATGATACCCGATGTGATAAAATATCCACCTTCCTTTAACCTGTCAGGAATAACAGGTGCCATAGGAATGATGACATCAGCAAGGATATTTGCAACAACGATATCGTATTTCTCTGTGCCGACCTTATTTTGAAGCTCTGTATCATCTATGAGATTGCCGACATAAAAAGTGCCAAGCTTCTCATCCAGATGGTTGACCTGCATATTGTCACGCGTAGAAATCATGCAGTCAGCATCAAGGTCAGTACCTACAACCTCCTTTGCACCAAGCTTTAAAGCTACAATTGAAAGGATTCCGCTTCCACAGCCCACATCAAGCACTGTAGGTGCTTCCTTTGCGCCCTCAATATACTTGATAAGCTGCTTGATACAAAGCTGTGTTGTCTCGTGCTTTCCTGTACCAAAGGAGATTCCCGGATCAATTTCTATCATAAATTTATCCGCATCCTCAGGCTTTACCTCTTCCCATGTAGGCTTAATCAATATATCACCGATTGTAAATGATGAAAAATACTTCTTCCAGTTATTAATCCAGTCGAGATCCTCTGTCTCAGATGATGAAATTACACCGCTTCCCACATCAACAGTATCTCTTAAATCCTCAAGTCCAAGCTTTACCTTTCTAAGCATATCTGACTGGTCACTGCCATCATCCTCAATATAAAAGCTGACATGGCTTATGCCCTCATCCGGAGGCAGCTCCGGCAGAAAATCAATAAACATATCCGCCTGGTCCTCTTTTGTCAGGGGAATATTGTCCTCAATCTCGATTCCCTCGATACCAAGCTCCATAAGCATGCTGCTCATGAAATCCTCAGCCGCGGTTGTTGTCTCAATCGTGTATTTCTTCCACTTCATATAAAAATCCTCTCTTAATAAAATAGATACATAGTATAAATACAGTTTTATTTCAAAACATTTCCGTACATTTTACAAGGCAGTCATACGACTGCCTCCACAACTTATCTCATATAATACCATAAAAATGTGCTGTATAAAAGCCCCAATTTTTATACACAAAATGCCCCGCCATAAACGGCGGGACATATATAGAGGACATCTATTACAGATTATCTATTTACAGATCATCCAAAGACTCCTTGAGCTTATCCATAAATCCTTTTTTCTTTTTAGAATCAGTAGAAGCTCCACCCTCCTTGGTCAGAGAGCCTCCTGAAAGCTCATCAAACTTCTTAAGAGCCTCCTTAGCTTCCTTAGACAGACCTGTAGGCGTATTGACAACAAGTGTGACATAATGGTCACCTCTTATTGTTTTATTTCTCGTTGAAGGAACGCCCTTGCCCTTTAAGCGGATTCGTGTTCCGGTCTGTGTACCCGGTGCAACTGTGTAGATAATGTCTCCATCAACCGTCTTGATTCTTATATCTCCGCCTAAGGCTGCAATAGCATACGATATGGATGCCTTTGAAAAGATATTAACATCCTGACGCTCAAAATCCCTGCTGCCTGAAACAATAACTTCAACAAGAAGATCTCCACGCGGTCCGCCATTTATGCCCGGCTCGCCGTATTCACGTATTCTGACACACTGTCCATTATCTATACCGGCCGGAATCTCAACAGTCTTTCTGACCTTCTTGGTATTGTAGCCTGTACCGTGACATGTAGGACACTTATCCTTTACTACCTTGCCCGAACCACCGCAGGATGGACATGTTGTGACATTCTGCACTACACCAAACAGAGACTGACTCTGTCTGACAACCTTACCTGTACCATTACACTGGGTACATGTCTCAGGAGATGTGCCCGGCTTAGCTCCGTTGCCGCCACAGGTAGAGCATGTCTCCTTATAGTTGAACTCAAGTTCCTTTGTGCAGCCAAATATAGCTTCCTCAAAAGAAATTCTTACACTGAGACGGACATTTGCACCCTGTGCAGGACCATTTCTTCTGCCACTGCTTCTTCCACCTCCGAAGAAATCTCCGAAAATGTCCCCAAAAATATCCCCCATATCCATGCCTGAGAAATCAAAGCCACCGGCTCCGCCGCCTGTGCCATCAAATGCTGCATGACCAAACTGATCATACTGGCGTCTCTTATCCGGATCAGACAATACGGCATAGGCCTCCTGAGCCTCCTTAAACTTCTCCTCACACTCTTTATCACCCGGATGAATGTCAGGATGATATTTCTTTGCCTGCTGTCTGAAGGCTTTTTTAATCTCTGCATCTGTTGCGGTCTTAGATACTCCTAATACCTCATAATAATCTCTTTTTTCTGCCATAATTGAAAATTCCTTTTATTATACAACTAATTCGCAAGGCCGGCCAAGCGGCCAACCTTGCGAGTAATTTTACATACGCAGCCATTATGATGCTTTGATTGATAACCCGGATTACAGGTCATTAATCCTCATATCATTATGGCAGCATCTGTTTAATTATACTTCCTTAAAATCTGCGTCGATGACATCATCATCTGCACCGTTTGAAGCGCCTGCATTCATATCAGGTCCTGCTCCTGCTGCTCCTGCATTCATGTCAGGTCCTGCTCCTGCTGCTCCCTGCGCTGCCTGAGCCTGCTCATACATCTTTGCAAATACCTTCTGAGCACTCTGTGTGAGCTTCTCCTGTGCTGCCTTAAGCTCTGCAACATCAGCCTCTGTCATAGCCTCAGCCTCTTTATGTGCATCAAGGAATGACTTAACTGCTGCGATATCAGCCTCAACTGCTGACTTATCAGCGGCATCAACAGAATCTCCAACCTGCTTTAATGCATCCTCTGTCTGGAATACAAAGCTCTCAGCATCATTTCTTGCATCGATTGCTTCTTTTCTCTTCTTATCCTGTGCCTCAAACTCAGCAGCCTCTTTAACAGCCTTATCAATCTCATCATCAGACATATTAGATCCTGCTGTGATTGTGATGTGCTGCTCTTTTCCTGTTCCAAGATCCTTTGCAGACACATTTACGATACCATTTGCATCGATATCGAATGTAACCTCAATCTGTGGAACTCCACGACGTGCTGGTGGGATACCATCAAGTCTGAACTGTCCGAGTGATTTATTATCGCGGGCGAACTGTCTCTCACCCTGTACTACGTTGATATCAACGGCTGTCTGGTTATCAGCGGCTGTAGAGAATATCTGGCTCTTTCTTGTAGGAATAGTTGTATTTCTCTCGATAAGTCTTGTAGCAACACCACCCATTGTCTCGATTGAAAGAGAAAGTGGAGTAACATCAAGGAGAAGTACTTCGCCGGCACCGGCATCTCCTGCAAGCTTACCACCCTGGATAGAAGCACCGATTGCTACGCACTCATCAGGGTTAAGAGACTTGCTTGGCTCTTTTCCTGTCATCTGCTTTACCTTGTCCTGTACGGCCGGAATACGTGTAGAACCACCTACAAGTAATACCTGTCCAAGGTCTGCATTTGTAACGCCTGCATCCTTCATAGCGTTCTGTACAGGGATTGCTGTTCTCTCTACGAGGTCATGTGTCAGCTCATCGAATTTTGCTCTTGTAAGAGTCATATCGAAATGCTTTGGTCCCTCTGCTGTAGCTGTGATGAATGGAAGGTTGATGTTTGTAGTAGTAGCTGAAGACAGCTCCTTCTTTGCCTTCTCAGCAGCTTCCTTTAATCTCTGGAGTGCCATCTTGTCTGTAGAAAGATCAACACCCTCTGCCTTCTTGAACTCGTCAATCATCCACTGTGTTACCTTGTTATCGAAATCATCACCACCAAGGCGTGTATCACCGTTTGTAGATAATACTTCGATGACTCCGTCACCAATCTCGATGATAGATACATCGAATGTACCACCACCAAGGTCATAAACCATAATCTTCTGCTCTTTCTCATTGTCAAGACCATAAGCAAGTGCTGCTGCTGTAGGCTCGTTGATGATACGCTTTACATCAAGACCTGCAATCTTACCTGCATCCTTTGTAGCCTGACGCTGAGCATCGTTGAAATAAGCCGGTACTGTGATAACTGCCTCTGTAACCTTCTCACCGAGGTATCCCTCTGCATCAGCCTTTAACTTCTGAAGTACCATAGCAGAAATCTGCTGTGGGCTGTAGCTCTTGTCATCAATCTGTACCTTGTAATCTGTACCCATATGTCTCTTGATAGAAGAAATTGTCTTCTCAGCATTTGTAACTGCCTGACGCTTTGCAGGCTCACCGATAAGTCTCTCTCCTGTCTTTGTGAAAGCAACTACTGAAGGAGTGGTTCTTGCACCCTCCTGGTTTGCTATAACTGTAGGTTTTCCACCTTCCATAACTGCTACGCAGCTGTTTGTTGTTCCTAAATCAATACCAATGATTTTGCCCATTTTATTTTCCTCCTATTAAATATAGTGTTTTTACATGTTTCATTTATTTGTAACCATCCGGTGCTTCACATGAATCATAAAAATCTGATTTGCTGTCATGCCGGATAGATGTACACATCATTACTGTACTACCGATACCATGCTGTGGCGTACCACTGAATCCTTGTACATATAGCCCTTCTGAAGCTCCTGTGCTACAGTGCCTGACTCAAGCTCATCATTTTCAACCTGCATCACTGCATTGTGGAAATCAGGATCAAACTCCTGTCCTACGCACTCTATCGGCTTTACACCTACAGCATCAAGCTCTGTGAGCATCTGCTTGTAGACCTTATCCATACCTGTAATAAAAGGATCATCCTTCTTATCATCCGGTACCGCTGCAAGACCTCTCTCAAAATTGTCGATTACAGGAAGGATTTTCTCAACTATTGTCTTTGCTCCCATGTCAAACATCTGGGATTTTTCCTTCTCACTTCTCTTGCGGAAGTTCTCAAACTCTGCCATCTGTCTTTTCAGACGGTCGTTAAGTTCTTCTATCTGCTCATCCTTCTTGTCTTTTTTCTTTTTCTTGAAGAGACCTTTCTTTTCATCTGACTTTTCATCTGCATCAGCTGAAGCATCATCCACTGATTCAGTTTTATTCACATCTGTATCTTTTGCTTCTTCGGCTGTCTGAGTGCTTTCCTCATCAGCTCCTTCAATCTCTATCTCTTCTGCTTTGTTTTCTGCAGTCTCATTGTCGATTGTTTCTTTTTTAATATCCTCTGGCATTTTTGACCACCTTCCTATGTTTCATCCTCAGACTTCTTATAAATTCCATCTAACTGGGATTTAAGAGTCTTTAGATTATCCATTACTTTTTCATAATCCATGCGCTTTGGTCCGACAATTCCTATCGTGCCCTTTACGCCCTCACCCAGATCATATGTCGCAGTGACAACACTGCAGTCCTTCATGGTCTGGATTGGAGATTCATTTCCTATATAAACCTGAATACCTGTTCCATTGTCCTTCTTCTCGGAATCGGATAGGGATTCAGTAACAAGGCTTGCTAGCTCTTCCTTTTCCTCAAATGCTGACAAAAGTGTCGCTGCATTATTGGAATCCGAAAGCTCAGGATACTTCAGAATATTTGTTGCTCCGCTGGTGTAAATCTTAAGATCCTCACTCTCAGCGAAGGTCTGTGCCAATGCATCAATCACATCAGAGACAATTCCTGAATGAATACCGGCTCTCTCCTTTATGCTTGCAATGTTTCCAAGATTAATCTCATTCATTGCGAGTCCGTTTAATGAGGTGTTAAGCAAAATGTTGAGCTTAAGTATCGTCTCATTGTCAAGCGGCTCATATAAATCAAGCATCTTGTTTCTGACCATATTATTGTTCATAACAATTACTGCAAGCAGGTGCTGATCGTCAACCTGTGAAAGCTGGATGAATTTCACCTTGTTGTGATTGACATCCGGTGCTGAAACAAGTGTGGCATAATTGGTATTGTTTGCAAGTACCTTTGCCGCCTGCTTTAACACCTGCTCCATCTTCTCGGTATTTTCAATGACCAGCTCCTTCATATCAGAAAGTTCTTTTTCCTTCTTATCATTGGTCTCTATAAGATGGTCTACATATAATCTGTAGCCCTTATCCGAAGGAATTCTTCCTGCTGAGGTATGTGGCTGTACTATATAGCCCATTTCCTCTAAGTCGCTCATCTCATTTCTGATTGTTGCCGAGCTCAGATTAAGATCTGTATATTTTGAAATTGTACGTGAGCCAACCGGCTCTCCTGTAGCGAGATAATTGCGGATGATTGCATCCAGTATGGTAAGCTGTCTCTCGCTCAATTCTAGTTCTTTGTTTTCATTTTCCATTGGTCACACGCTCCATCTGAAGTATGCTTTTAATTTGTTAGCACTCTGTATTTTGGAGTGCTAATTTTTTATCTGTACATAACATACCACCACCTATTAGCAATGTCAATAGCTGAGTGCTAATTTTTGTGTTATTTTTTTGTAAACCATTTAAAATCAATGGTTTGCAGTATCTTATTTCCTTTAAAATTGTGATTTTTTCGATTTTGACACCAATTTGACACCAATTTTTGTTTTTTGCTGTCAAGCGTTTAACGCCATGCTCTCCAGTCTTACGACGTGAAAAGTGGTTATCCCTCTTTCCGCACCATATAGGGAATGGCAGGTGTGATTCGCTAAGTTGAAGATAAAAATTTTTGAGTATAAAAAAAGCCCGCACAAAACTTGTTGTTTGTACGAGCTAAAATATTGATATATTTAATTATAAATTGTGTTTCGATAAATTGTATTTTGCTAAATAATCTTCTTAAAACGTTCCATAATGCAATCTTCCCTTAATGATAAAACATTGGTTATCAACAATTTTAATATATGTACGGAAAAAGTTTGTATGTTTTTTCTCTATATAAGCTATATCCTTTGAAATATTTTTGTAAAACTGCTTCTTCAACATTTATTCTTATTTGGTAGCAAACAAAGCTACAAATAGCAACTATCAATATAGCAGGTATATTCTTTAATACAATGCTTACACCTAATAAGGACAAAATACTTCCAGTGTAGGCAGGGTGGCGGACTAATTTATACATACCACTTGTTATTAGTTGTTGTTCTTTACTAATCTGAACATTTAATGTAAATGCCTTTTTTAAAGTTAAAACAGCTTTTATACGAATACAAATCCCGAATACTATAATTAGCATACCAATTTTTGCAGAGTAAGCAGGTAAAGTCATTTCTCTTATGTAAAATGGAGCTTTTTGACTAACACATAGAAAACTAATTATCAAGCAAAATACAAAGTTTAAGTATAACAGCCATTTAGTTCCTAAATCTCTAGTATCAATTTTTTCAGTTCTATTTTGTTTTGAACGTGTATAAAAGAAAATAAATATTTCGGAAATAAGTAAACATATTAGCAACACATTAAATATATAATATTCAATAGCACTATTAAATTTTGTCATATCGCCCATTACTATTACCTCTTATTCCTTAATCTTAAAAAATTATTTATTTCATCAGCTTGCCTTTTGGAAATATGATAAAAATAGCAATGAATGGCTATCATAATTAAAATATAGACACATGAATACCATGTAATGTTAATTGCACTAAATGCAAACCATTTGCCTATAAATGCCACACCAATGGTTATTGGATATAATATAATCATTTCAGCAATAAAGTGATGTATATATTTGCTAAAATCTATAAATGATAGAAGCCAATCGACAATCACTGACACCATAAGATAAACAAACACCTGCAAAATAAAGAAACAAAATCTGTCTTTAGAATATCCTACTATAATATTGCTTATTGTTGCATACAAAATAATAAATGTAAATGCCATAGAAAATGCAGGAAGATATGTCCTTAAAAATTTATTCATAATAGCCACTCCTTATCTTATCTCTTAGAATAGGAATATATTTTCTTGAAACAATCAGATTTTCTTCATTGTTAAGTTCTGCCAATAATCTGTGGTTAGGGTAAGGTTTAACACAGACCAGACAAGAAATATTCAATAAGGCTGTTTTGCTTATCCTTACAACATTTGACCTTATTAAATCTTGTTCAATAGCAGAAAGTGTCTTTTTACATTCAAATATTTTGTGATGAGTGTACATAAATGTTTTTTTATCAACGGTTTCAAAATACAAGACTTCATTTAATGGTATCTGATACAGCTTTTTTTCAAAAATTCCTTGTATAAGATATTCCTGTTGACGGATATATTGAACAATCCGATTTAAAGGTTGTGTCATACTTGAATATCGTATATCTATTTCCGTTTCAGTCAAATCTTTTTTTTCCAATAGTTGCAGTTTCAATGTATTTCCCTCCATTACTTCGAGAGAAGTTTAATATTTCTCTAAAGCAATTGCAAGCACTTTAAGCTCAAATACCCTTAACAGCATTTAAAATACCCACATTCCACTTTGTTCAGTTGCAGAGCATACACCGTATGACGCAAGCCTTGTTCATTATCCCACTATCTTCCAGTTGCTATCTTTATGCAGCACAAGCTCATACTGCGATACCTGTGTCGCTTTTGTCTGATTATCAAGGAATTTCACAGCAACCTTGACTTTCACATTATCCCCGTCCTTTGTAAAGATAGGGTTTACCAATTCAGAATAAAGGTAGTCCCTGCCGATAGGTTCAATCACATTTCCCGATACATAGTAGGCAAACCGCCATATCATCAATCATAAGTACCACCTCATTTCCTACTCTGGCAGTTCAAAAATACCGTGTTCCGTTACTAAAAATTTCCCGTGTTCCTGCAAGTGAGAAGCGAAGGTTTCAAAGTCAAAGTAGTATTCTTGACAGTCCACAGATAAATGCTTAAATGTCGGGTCGTTCATCAGCTTTTGCTTTGCAACATCCATCATGCTTTTGCAGTCTGGATAAACGGTAATCACGTTCCTGCAAATATAAAGTGCTTCTAAATTCTCAAACACCGTAAGAAGTGCTGTATATTCTTCCTGCATATCACTTGAAAGCTAGCGGTACATAAAATCTAATTCGTTGCATTGAAATACTGTTTTTGTCAGGACTGTTTATCACATCTGAAATGCTCACAATCCCCAACTTTACGACGCTGAAAGCGTGGGGACTGAACGGGACGCGGCTTGCGTTGCTGCTTCCGTATGTTACGCTGGGGCTTCCGACGGCAACCTTTATTATGATTAACTATGTAAAAGGACTGCCGAAAGAGCTGGATGAAGCAGCACTGCTGGACGGCTGCTCCCTGCTGCAGAACCTGTTTCGGATTACGCTTCCGCTGTTAAAACCGGTTATCGCTACCGTAATGATTTTTAACTTCCAGGGTACCTGGAGTGAATTCTATTGGGCACTGATTGAAATTAAAAAGGATTCCTTAAAAACGCTTCCGCTTGGTTTGATGAACTTTAATTCCATGTACAATACGGATTATGGTGTACTGTGTGCAGGTCTGTGTATCGCGACCATTCCGGTGGTTTTGTTGTATCTGAAGTGTTCCTCTTATTTTATCGGCGGTATGGTAGCCGGTGCAGTTAAGGGATAAATTTGATGGACTGTAGAAATTGATACGAGGAGAAAAAAGACATGAAGGATTTTGAAAACGATTTAATTTA
>OHAI01002321.1_pt1 | contig 14081 bp, 12 predicted proteins | sample 1577091 | NCBI WGS metagenome assembly OHAI01 (sample SAMEA3541548, study PRJEB24748) | human gut metagenome | biome: human gut; feature: human-associated habitat; material: faeces | place: China | collected 2012
GCGCTGTACACATCTGTCGATGACGGGGAGACTTTCTCAAAGGCTGAGGTAGACAAAGAGTATGAAGGCGACTTCACTCTTCTTTATTACGCCCGCAATGCGTATTCACTTTTCGGTCAGGAGGGCAACTTGTTCCATAAGTCTGAAGAAGAAACTGTTGATGCTTTCGGCGCGGGAATCTATGACATAGAGAACGACACGTGGACTCCGCTTCCGAGTTACGGTCTGGTATCTGACAACAATGTTGCTTCGCCATGGCACTTCTCGGGCGACGGACAGACCGTTGTGGGCGATGTCAAGGCATATAATGCTGCGGACGGCAGGATTGTTACCCATGCCGCAGTTATGACACGTGACGGCCTAATTGAGCTTGGCCACAGGTATGACGACGTGACAAGCGGGGATTTACCCATAAACAAGGCTACGCAGGCAAAGGGCGTAAACTTTGACGGCAGCGTGGTAGTAGGTTATGAAGACACATGGGGGCCGCGTTACGGTTGTATTTGGACGAGGAACGAGGACGGCAGCTATACCAAGAAGATGCTGAAGAAGGACATGTCTCTGAATGACGACGATTGTGATTTCCAAGACCAGTCCTGGTGTGTGGACAATCTTGCATATATGGCGCGCTCGGTGTCACCCGAAGGCAGCTGGGTCGGCGGCGACGGTAGCTCGTGGGCTGTGTTCGGCGGCCCGTGGCTGTGGAATGAGGAGGAAGGTTTTGTGTTCCCGTTCGGCGAGGATTCAGAGGTAGGCGGAAGTGTTGCGGCCATTACAGCCAACGGCGAAAAGGCCGTAGGATGGCAGGGCACGGGCCAGAGCGCATGGCTCTATACCAAGGCTGACGGCAAGGTGGTTACTTTGCAGGAGTATGCAGAGCAGGAACTGGGCTATACGTTTAACGACTTCGCCATCGCGTCTGTTTACGACATCTCTCCCAACGGCCGTTACGTTACTGGTTATGGACTTACCGGCAGTATGGATATGCGTGGCTACGTGATAGACCTTGAGGCCAAAGGCACATCGATAGAAGACAAGGTTGTAGAGCAGACCAAGGCTGCGGTTTATCCCAACCCCGTTGCAGATGAGCTTCACATAGACCTGCCTTTCGGCTCGGAAGACGTCAAGACGACATTGACTCTTGTCGACCTGCAGGGACGCGTGGTGCGCAGCATCGGCACTGCAAACCAGAGCAATGTGATGAACGTAAGCAACCTGACCGATGGCATCTATGTGCTTGACGTTAACGCTCGCGGCACACGCAAGTCGTTCAAGGTGATGGTTAGGCACTGATGACAGACGTTCGGATCGGCATGTCGAAGTCAAAGGAACTGCATGTTTTTTATATGTATGATAAGGCTCACTTCTTTGCAGGTAATGTGAATATGATAGCTCAAAAAAACAATGGGGAAGTGGCTTATTATGCGGCCGACCCCATGTAAGATACGGACATTTGTACTTTACATCGTGAAACTTTCTGATGGACGTACAATAAAAAAATAATGAAATGAAGTAATTGTTCTTCATTTTGAGGGTTCTTAGTTTATAGGATGCGGTTAGGCAATAAATGTGATTTATTCGCTTAACCGCAATTTCTATTTACGCTTCCTTCTGAATTAGCGGGCCACTTTCGCATCAAAAGTGGCCCGTTTACGATATCATACTTATGCTTTTGCAGCCTGAAAGTGCAGCTTTTGGATATAAAAATCAGCCATTTCATGGTCTTAAACGCTTTATGTGTAAACGTATGTTAATTGTCTTGCGCTGTTGATACCATTAAATTAACATCCGTTATACATTATTTTCCTAGATTGAAAAAATATTTTGTCATGACTTTTTACTACATATTTCACGATTCACAATCCATAATTGGCTAAGCGCTGAACAGCGTTTCATAATTGGCCTGCGCTGAACTTAATTTCACAAATCATAATTGGCTTGCGCCGAACTTTGTTTTTCCGTTCTTAATTCTCAATTCTCCATTAATAATGTGCTTGCCGTATTATATTTTTTCGTAACTTTGCAGACCACAGCAGATTTTTATTTTTCTGCAAAATTACGACAAATAGAGATGGATAATAAAGAAATAAATAAAAACAACGAGTTCGTAAGACAGGTGGCTGAGCAGAAATATGAGTTCGGCTTCACCACCGACGTGCATACGGACATAATCGACGTGGGTCTTAACGAGGACGTGGTGCGCCTGATTTCGCAGAAGAAGGGCGAGCCCGACTGGATGCTCGACTTCCGCCTGAAGGCCTACAACTACTGGAAGACGCTGGAGCAGCCTACCTGGGGACACGTGAACGTGCCCGAGATAGACTATCAGGCTATATCATATTATGCCGACCCGCTGGCAAAGAAGAAGGATGAGGGCAAGAAGGAGATTGACCCCGAGTTGATGAAGACTTTCGACAAGCTGGGCATTCCGCTCGAAGAGCGCCTTATCCTTAGCGGCCAGACGGCCGTGGACGCCATTATGGACTCGGTGTCGGTGAAGACTACTTATAAGGAGAAGCTGGCCGAGAAGGGCATCATATTCTGCTCTATCGGCGAGGCCATAAAGGAACATCCTGACTTGGTAAGAGAGTATCTCGGCACGGTTGTGCCTTACCGCGACAACTTCTTCGCAGCCTTGAACAGCGCCGTGTTCAGCGACGGCTCGTTCGTCTACATACCCAAGGGCGTGCGCAGTCCGATGGAGCTTAGCTCTTATTTCCGCATCAATGCAAGAAACACGGGCCAGTTTGAGCGCACGCTGATCATTGCCGAGGACGACAGCTATGTGTCTTATCTCGAAGGCTGTACGGCTCCGATGCGCGACGAGAATCAGCTTCATGCCGCAATCGTTGAGATTATCGTCAAGGACAACGCCGAAGTGAAATATTCTACGGTGCAGAACTGGTATCCGGGCGACGAGAACGGCAAGGGCGGAGTGTTCAACCTCGTTACAAAGCGTGGCGATCTGCGCGGAGTTAACTCAAAGCTGTCGTGGACTCAGGTTGAGACGGGTTCGGCCATCACGTGGAAATATCCGTCGTGCATCCTGCGCGGCGACAACTCTGTGGCAGAGTTCTACAGCGTAGCCGTTACCAACAACTATCAGGAGGCCGACACGGGTACGAAGATGATTCATTTGGGAAAGAACACCAAGAGCACTATAATAAGCAAGGGCATCAGCGCCGGACACAGCCAGAACTCGTACCGCGGACTGGTGCGTGTGTCGCCCAATGCCGACAATGCCCGCAACTATTCGTCGTGCGACTCGCTGCTGCTGGGCAGCGACTGCGGTGCCCACACGTTCCCGTATATGGACATACACAACGACTCGGCGATAGTGGAGCACGAGGCTACGACGAGCAAGATAAGCGAAGACCAGCTGTTCTACTGCAATCAGCGAGGCATACCTACGGAGCAGGCCGTGGGCCTTATCGTCAACGGATATGCCAAGGAAGTTTTGAACAAGCTGCCTATGGAGTTTGCCGTTGAGGCTCAGAAGCTGCTCAGCGTGTCGTTGGAAGGCACTGTGGGATAGTTTCTCAAATTAAAAATTAAGAATTAAAAATTAAAAATTGGCGGGGTAGTACCGTAGGGGTTTATCGGTTCATTAACGATATATATAAAAATGTTGTTATGATGAATACAAGACCTTTGATTGTTTTAGTCTTGCTGTTTTGTCTGTCAAGACTTGTGGCAAACGCTCAGGACGATGACTCGCGTCAATGGGCAATAGATTTCAGGCTCAGTCCTGTAAAGCCGGTTGTGTCGCTAAACGAAACTCCCGACAAGTATTACGACCCTTTGAAGGCAGGCGGCGGTCCTAACTTCTCTGCTCACATAGAGTATTTCATTCCGCAGACAGGCTTTTCGGTTGTCGGAGGATATGACCACGAGGTGATGGACTTCTACTCAGGCGACGTATCGGCCGATCTGTCGCAGATTATGCTTGGCGGCCGCTGGTATTTCCTGTCAAAGTCGTGCCCGCTGCAGCCTTATCTCGGCGTAAGCACCTTCTGGAACGTTGCCGGGCGCAAGGATGCAGGCACGGTGAGCACGTCGGGAATGTATGGCAGCTATGAGCGCAAGTATAGCGTTAGCAGCCCCGTGCTCAGTGTGGCGCCGGTGGTGGGTCTCGACATTTATATGTTCTCGTGTGTGGCTCTTGAGGTCGATTATGGCTTCCGCATGGCTGTCGACGGACATACATCGTCGCAGACGACATACAGAAAGGACGCAACGCCCTATGCAATGCGCTCGCCGATGCACCGCCACGCGCTGTCAGTGGGACTGAAAGTTACGTTCCCGTTCAAGTTCACAAGCAGTGACTTCGGCGGACTACTGGATTCTCTGCTGACATATCTATATCTGAAATAAACAATCACGGCAGGCGCAAGCCGTAAGGCCGGAATAAATTATAAGCAAGAATTATGTTAGAAATAAAAGACTTACACGCCAAGATTGGCGACAAGGAAATATTGAAGGGCATCAACCTCACCATAAAGGACGGTGAGACACATGCCATAATGGGACCTAACGGTTCGGGCAAGAGTACATTGAGCGCCGTGCTGGTCGGTAATCCTCTTTATGAGGTTACGTCAGGCTCTATAACCTTCAACGGCAAGGACCTGCTCGAGATGAAGCCTGAGGACAGGGCACACGAAGGACTCTTCCTTTCGTTCCAGTATCCTGTGGAGATTCCGGGCGTGTCGATGACCAACTTCATGCGTGCCGCCATAAACGAGAAGCGCAAGTATGAGGGCAAGGAGCCGCTCAACGCAGCCGACTTCCTGAAGCTGATGCGTGAGAAGAGAAAGATTGTTGAGCTTGACAGCAAGCTGTCTAACCGCTCTGTGAACGAAGGTTTCAGCGGTGGTGAGAAGAAGCGTAACGAGATTTTCCAGATGGCAATGCTCGAGCCGAAGCTCAGTATCCTGGACGAGACAGACTCAGGCCTCGACGTTGACGCGCTGCGCATTGTTGCCGAAGGCGTCAACAAGTTGCGCACACCGGAGTCGAGCTGCATCGTAATCACTCACTATGAGCGCCTGCTAGACATCATCAAGCCCGACATCGTTCACGTGCTTTACAAGGGACGCATCGTAAAGACCGCCGGTCCGGAACTGTCGAAGGAAATCGAGGCACGCGGATACGACTGGATTAAAGAAGAGGTGGACTGAATTTAATTCATAATTGGCTGATGCCGAACTTCGTTTCACAATTCACAATTCATAATTGGATTGCGCTGAACTTCGTTTCATAATTCACAATTCTTAATTCGTAATTTATAATTAATATACGGATGGATAGCGAAAAACAATATATAGACCTTTACAACCAGTGCCGCGACATGATATGCACGCACAGCTCAGCGCCGCTCAACGCCGTGCGCGATGCTGCGTTCGACGACTTCAAGCGGATGGGATTCCCGACAAAGAAGGTCGAGAGATATAAATACACCGACATTCCGTCGCTATTTGAGCCCGACTACGGCCTTAACCTCAACCGCCTTAACATTCCGGTTGACCCGTATGAGGCTTTCAGATGCGACGTGCCTAACCTCAGTACATCGCTCTATTTCATAGTGAACGACGGCTTCTATGGCAAGTCTACGCCTAAGGGCCAGCCGCTTCCTGAAGGAGTGATTGTCGACTCGCTGGGCAAGGTGGCTGCCGAAAGGCCAGAACTGATAGAGAAATATTATGCCAAGCTGGCAAAGACTTCTGAAGACGGCATAACGGCTCTCAACACAATGCTGGCACAGGACGGACTGCTGGTTTATGTGCCCAAGGGCGTTGTGGTAAGCAAGGCCGTGCAGGTGATCAACATCCTGCGCTCTGACGTCGACCTGATGGTTAATCGCCGTGTGCTGATAATAGTGGAGGAGGGGGCTGAAATCAAGCTGCTCTTCTGCGACCATGCCGCCGACGACCGCCGTTTCCTCACCACGCAGGTTATCGAGGCTTATGTGGGCGACAATGCCGGACTTGACCTCTACTGCCTTGAGGAGACTCACGCAAAGAACGTTCGCGTGAGCAATCTGTTTATTGAGCAGCAGCGCAGCAGCAGGGTTAACCATAACATAATAACGCTGCACAACGGCATAACACGCAACCGCACCGACCTCGTGTTTGCAGGTGAGGGTGCCGAGTGTAACCTCAGCGGATGTGTTATAGCCGACAAGAAACAGCATGTTGACAACAATACGCTGATAGATCATCGCGTGGCTCACTGCACGAGCAACGAACTGTATAAATACGTTCTCGACGAGAGCGCCACGGGTGCCTTTGCCGGTCGCGTGCTGGTGCGTCATGGCGCACAGAAGACCGACTCGGTGATGCGTAACCAGAACCTCTGCTCAACCAAGGAGGCGCGTATGTACACGCAGCCGATGCTGGAGATATATGCCGACGACGTTAAGTGTGCCCACGGAAGCACCGTGGGTCAGCTCAACGATGCGGCCCTATTCTACATGCGTCAGCGCGGCATCAGCCTTAAGGAGGCCAAGCTCCTGCTTGAGTTTGCCTTCGTCAACGAGGTCGTAGACGGCATAAAGCTCGAGCCGCTTCGCGACCGCCTGCATTATCTTGTAGAGAAACGCTTCCGCGGCGAACTCAACAAGTGCGAGGGATGCAAGCTGTGCAGATAAAATTCGGTAGTTAGAAGTAGTTAAAGGAGTTAGAGTAGTTAAAGTCATTACCTTTGTTGATGTCGTCATTCTTTATGTAACAATGTTGACTGGAATTTGGCTTTGGCTGCTCTAATTCTGAAAATAAGCTCGGATACTTGCATGTTTTCATCTCTTGCAATATAAAGTTTCAAGGCTTGTTCGCTTTAACTGCTCTGACTTCTCTAATTTACTGAATATTCTCGTTAGTCTTTGGCCACGTTACTTTGTATAAAATTATTTAGGCTATTGACTTTAACTACTCTAACTCCTTTAACTACTTTAACTCCTAAAAAGTATGTTCGACGTAACCAAAATAAGAGAAGACTTCCCGATACTCAGCCGTAAGGTTTACGACCGTCCGCTGGTATATCTCGACAACGGCGCAACAACGCAGAAGCCGCTGTGTGTGCTCGATGCCATGCGCGAAGAGTATCTCAATGTCAATGCAAACGTACACCGCGGCGTGCATTATCTTTCGCAGCAGGCAACCGACCTGCACGAACAGGCACGCGAAAAGGTGCGCAAGTTTATCAATGCAGGTTCGGTTAACGAAATAATCTTCACGCGCGGAACCACCGAGAGCCTTAACCTTGTGGTTTCGTCGTTCTGCGACGGGTTTATGAGCGAGGGCGACGAGGTTATCGTGTCCGTCATGGAGCATCATTCCAACATCGTGCCGTGGCAGCTTCAGGCAGCGCGCAAAGGCATATCGCTGCGCGTGATACCGATGAACGACAAAGGCGAACTGCTGCTCGACGAATACGAAAAGCTGTTCACTGAGCGCACTAAGATAGTCAGCGTTACGCATGTAAGCAATGTCCTCGGAACGGTAAACCCTGTTAAGGAGATTGTGCGCATAGCCCACGAGCACGGCGTTCCCGTCATGGTCGACGGTGCACAGAGCACTCCTCACTTTGCCGTTGACGTGCAGGACATTGACTGCGACTTCTTTGCCTTCAGCGGGCATAAGATGTATGGTCCTACAGGCGTAGGCGTGCTATACGGAAAGGAAGACTGGCTCGACCGCATGCCGCCGTATCAGGGCGGAGGCGAGATGATAGAGAGCGTAAGCTTTGAGAAGACCGTGTTTGAGCATCTCCCGTTTAAGTTTGAGGCCGGCACGCCCGACTATGTTGCCACTCACGGCCTTGCCACCGCCATCGACTATATCAGTTCGATAGGCATCGACAACATCTCGCGTCATGAGCAGGAACTCACAAGATATTGCATGGAGCGGATGCAGGAGATAGACGGTATCAGACTCTTCGGCACGGCCAATGATAAAGACGCCGTGGTTTCGTTCCTCGTAGGCGACATCCACCATCTCGACATGGGCACGCTGCTCGACCGTCTCGGCATAGCCGTTCGCACCGGTCACCACTGCGCCCAACCCCTCATGATACGTCTCGGCATACAGGGCACTGTGAGAGCCTCGTTTGCCATGTATAACACAAAGCAGGAGATAGACGTTCTTGTTGAAGGCATAAAGCGCGTAAGCAAGATGTTCTGACACTCAATAGAAATTTGCATGTCATAAATGCAGAATATCGAAAATATGTTTGGTAGGCATAAATGACATGACTTTTCCTGTATAATATTACATATAAGCTACATACAAAGACCCCGCCATGACTTGAAGTGCAAGTCTTGGCGGGGCCTTTTCTATTTATTTCAGCTTGTCACTTATATAAAAGTTTTATAGCTAAATATTAAGCAACGTCAGCTGTGTTATCATTTATTTCAGCTTCAATGTATTTGCGTCAACAGGAGCAGCGATGAAGTTCTTGGCATGGCCTGCTGTAACCGACTTAACAGGATTGCTGATCTTGTTAATATTTTTGAGACTTGTAGTGCCATGTCTCATAATCATTGAAGCTCCATTGCTTGACGGAGTGAATGTCTCAAGTGCACCGCCTAACCAGCCATAGCTGTTGTTATAGTTGACATAATACATCAATCCAAATACATATGCACCACTCTCATCGATGAAACTATACGCTGTACCATTATTTATTATTTCTGTAGCATTGGTAGCAAGGATGTTGCCATAGCCAGTCTCAGAATCTACACCTGTGTTGACATCGCTGAAGGTTATGATGCCGTTGCTGTCAACATTAAATTCAAATGAAAGGTTGTTCAACAGCCATGGCTCCAGTTTATAGTGATTAGGATCATTCTGGTCAACATAGAGAGTTGTTGAGTATGAACCGTCACCAAACGGATTACCTACCGGATTGTTATTCTCATCGCTTACAAAGTTTGGATAATAGTTCTGGTTGTATGTTCCGGTGCTATATGCAGTCCAATTGGCAGAGCCAGAACCGCCGGTGTCAAATGTGAAAGATGTAGAAGAATGAGCTTTCATCTCGCCCTCAGAATCGTAAGCAATAACAATCATGTTATATTTTCCGCTTTCTGAGATAGCAACTTTGACCTCTGAAGTAGCCTTTATCTCGTTAGCTTCGATTGTGCCTTCATTAACAGCGTTTATGATTTCGTTTACGTCGTCACCGTCAGCTGCAACCAAATATTTTGCTGATGCTACATCAGCACCTAGAGTGATAGTGCCCTGTGCATAGTTGTTTCCTGCAACATCAGTGAAGCGGCCTGAATAAGTAAATGATGTAGAATAGTCGGTAATCTCATATCCAGGAAGAGCTACAGCCAGATCAGAACTGTTCGCATAATACATAGGATTCATCGAACCGTCAAAGTTGGCAAGCAAGCAGTTCTCAGGGAATGTTATTATGCCATCCTCCAGTTTACCGAACAGTTCAGGAACGTTAGCCTTGACAGCGTCGAGACTGTTACCGTTAAGCAGATAGTAATAAACATAACTGAACACATGGAGTGCTCCCTGACCGTCAGCGCTCATGCCATCGTCAAGTCCGGTATAGAAGTCGCCGTCAATGTAAACATAGTTAGGGTCAGTTGCATCTATGACAATGCTTGTGCTTGTCTCGCCGGTCCATTTGAATACAGGGCTGTCTACATCTACGTATGTATTGTAGAATTCTGTTCCAGCTCCATAAGGAGCTATTACACGGTATTTACCCGGTGTAATAACATTCTCCTGAATTTCCACCTGATATGTAGTAACACCAAGTCCGTACATACTGCCTACGATACCGTCACGATAGTAACCCTTGCTGCTCATTGTCTTCCACTCTGACAGACCAGCTGCGAAAGTGTAAGTAGAAGCACCATAAGGAGTTGTATACTGTGCATCCTTGATAGCAACAGTGATGGTGTCATATTTACCATACTCGATAGCTGAAGGATCATAGTTTACATTGATGTAAGCAACAGAGTCGCCGTCGTTGAAAGTAACCTCAGAAGAAACCTGATATTTGTTGTTCTCAGGAACTGTAACCTCGATAGGCACAGTAAGCGCACCGCTGCGCTGTATACGGTTTACAGGTATCTGAATGCTGCTCTGATTTGAATTCAGCTCAACAGTAGAAGAAAGAGCATTGCTGAAATAAATCTGCTCACCCTCTGCTACGGCTGGGGTATATTCATACTCGTCTGTACAAGATCCCAGCGAGAAAGCCAGAACAGAGACGAGAAGCATTGTGCAATAATTGAATATTCTTTTCATAATGATAATTCGTTTTTATGGTTTTTATTGACCAGTCCAAGGTGTATAAGTTGATCTTGGGTTAGGATTGTTGTAACCGCTGAGTCCGGCATTGCCGTTCTCCTCAGAAAGTACAAATGCCCAGTTCATCCAGCAAGGACGTGTAGTAGTGTTATAACGCTCGTCGTCAGAGTGGTTAGTGCCAGCATATCCGCGTACTACAGGATAGTTCAGACGTTTGATATCAAAGAATGTCTGACCCTCGCCCCAAAGTTCGATACGCTTCTGGAATACTATTTCCTCAACAACATCGTCGGTAGAGCTTGCCTTGCAAGAATACTTAGAGTCACGATAAGTCTTCATGAACGACTCGAGGAGCTGCTTTCCGCGTGCTGCATCCTGATGAGCAGCAGCCTCAGCCTCGATGAAGTACATTTCCTCAACGCGCATTAGAGGATAGTCAGTAACACATGCGATAGAATAAGTATCAGTGTTACCCTCGCCCGGACGGAACTTGAGTGACGCATAGTCAGGAAGTTCTGCTCCAAGAGCATTGTCTACGTAAGTGTTCTTTCCGTACAGAGGAGAGCCAGAAGGAGCTTTCCACATAAGCTTACGCCAATCGCTGTCGCTCAGACGCTGATACATGCTTGCATCAATCATGATAGGAGATGCAGCAGTGGCTCCATAACCGAAGTATGTCTCGCAGCTCAGGAATGAAGTCCAGTTGGCAAGGTTGCTGTAAAGAGACTCCTTGGTCTGCTGTGAAGCCCACATCCATTTTGTACCGTCGTTGAATCCGGTAGTAGTGTTCAGGGCGTCAGTCTCAGTCATAGGTGAGGTTGTAGCATTATCAATAGCCAAACGTGCATACTTCTCAGCCATAGGATAATTCTCTGTCCACATGTACAGACGTGCATAAAGTCCATAAACAGCGTCGAGGTGAGGCAGAGTCTTGTCAGACAGATTCAGGTATCTTATCCATTTCTCAGCTCTCTGCAGGTCGTTGAGAATGAAGGCAACCATATCAGCCTTCTTAGCACGAGGATTGTTACGTGCCTGAGCCTCTGTAGTGTTCTCGTCAACGATAGGCAGTGTAAGACCAGAAATGTCGTTGCCTTCAGGACTTACAGGCTGTGTCTTGTCGTTGTCAAGGAACTCATACTCACGTGCCATATCCAGATAAATCATTGCACGGTAAGCGTAGCCGGCAGCGAGATATCCGAGCTGCTCGTTAGTTGCGTTTGTTGAGTCAACGGCAGCAATAAGATTGTTAGATGTTGAAGCCAGTTTCATCTGGTAGTTCCACAGATACTGTGTGTTCCTATACAGGCGGTCGATGTAAAGCAGTGTAGCCCAACCAGAGAACTGGTTATAGTCACTGTAAACATGAGCAACATCCTGTGTCATACAGTCGCGGATGTGCATCATCGCACCATAACCGAAGGCCCAGTCAACACGGGTTGATCCGAAATAGTTGGCATTGAGATAAGCCGGAATAGCCATCAGAAGTCCCTTTGTGGCAACAGCAGACTGCTGCACCTGCTCCTCGGTGGCACCGCTCGTAGGCTGAGTCTCATCTATACTCGAAAATGAAGGCGTTATAATGATGGCGGCTACAAACCGTCCGGATATACTTGATCCCGCACTTTTAAGACCGGGACGTTTTGACAGACAGATTGTCGTTGACGTTCCTGACGTAAAGGGCAGAGAGGCTATTCTAAAAGTTCATTCGGCTAAAAAACCTTTGGCAAATGACGTTGACTTGGAAGAAATCGCAAAAGCAACAGCAGGTTATTCGGGTGCAGACCTTGAAAACTTGATGAATGAGTCCGCTATTTTTGCGGCAAGACGAAACCATCTTGAAATAACAAGAAAAGATATTGAGGACGCAAACTTAAAAGTAATGATGGGAACGGAAAAACGTTCGAGAATTATTACCGAAAAAGAAAAGAAACTTACGGCATTTCACGAGGCAGGTCATGCAGTTTTGGCAAAACTTGTTGATAAAACATCGCATATTCATAAGGTGTCAATAATACCGCGTGGCAGAGCAGGCGGATATACGATGTATGTGCCTGATGAAGATAAAATGTACACATCAAAAAATGAAATGTTGGACAGAATAATTGTAATGCTTGGCGGCAGAGTAGCCGAAGAACTTACAATGGACGACATCAGCACAGGCGCGTCAAGTGACATTCAGCGTGCAACTGACATAGCACGTCAAATGGTTACAAAATACGGTATGTCAGAGGCAATCGGCCCTGTATCGTATGATGACGGCGGCGAAGTGTTTATCGGACGTGATTTTGCACATTCAAAAGCATATTCCGAAAAAACAGCCGCAGATATTGACGCGGAAGTAAAGCATATAATGACTTTACAATACCGGAAAACTGAACAAATTCTTACTGAAAATATGGCTGTACTTACACGAGTGGCTGAAAAACTTCTTGAAAAGGAAACTATTGACGGTAAAGAATTTGAAGAATGTTTTAATATATAAAAAGGAGGAAACAATAATGGCACAAGTAACAAAAAAGACTCTAATCGGTGAGGCTTTAAGCATAGATGAAGAAATCGCTCCAATACTAATGGGTATCGGAATGCACTGCCTTGGCTGCCCGGCATCACAGGGCGAATCACTTGAGGAAGCTTGCATGGTTCACGGCGTTGATGCTGACGAACTTGTAAAGAAGATTAATGACTTCTTGGCTTCAAAGTAATAATTTAAAGCAGATAACCGTAGCTTATGCTACGGTTATTTTTTTATAAAAGTGAACATATAAATGATTTAGATTGAATTATACGACAAAATGTGAGAAAATTATTATATGCGAACTATTACCAATGTGTATCCAAAAAGAAATGTACCGTCGATGATAAAATATTTATCATTGTATGAAATGTTTAAATAAAATGTCGGTTTTTGTGCATAGTGTACTATAACATAATGCTCTCAACTGCTATAATAAGTTCAACAAATAAACAAAGAGAAAGCGATGGCAAAGGCGTCATATTCAATCTAACATTGATGATTTTATCATTGTGTATTAAAAAAGTCAATATGTCTAAAAAATAAATTTTATTGTTAGATGTGTTGAATGATTTCCACAAAAAAAATATTGTAGGATATACATATAAAATATATTTCAGAGGTAAATAAAATGTCAAAGAAATTTTTAAGTATGATTGTGGCGGCAGAAATGTTATTTGAAGTATATGAAATATTGCAGAACGGTACAAATTGAATGGATCGCAGATCAAGATTGAGGTTCAGCGTCGGCAGACGAAAAAACATTGACTTCTTTATAAAAAGCAATAATTTCATATTTTACAGCAATAATGCTTAATGATTTTTTGGATTTGGCGGTGTATAATCTAATCATAAATAAAACGATATGCGAAGGAGCAATTATTATGGATAAGGTTATATTAAAGCAAGAAAAAGTTACAATACCTACATATGAAATTTCTGATTACGACAAAAATCCTATGTTTCTTGAAAAACGTGTATATCAAGGTTCAAGCGGACGAGTTTATCCGCACCCTGTATGCGAGGGTGTTTCGGACATTAAGACTGATAAAGAATACAACGCAATTTTCTTGGAAAACGACTATATTCTTGTAATGATTTTACCTGAAATCGGCGGTAAAATTCAAAGATTATATGATAAAACAAACGGATATGACGCGGTTTATTATAATGAAGTTGTAAAGCCTGCGCTTGTAGGCTTGGCAGGTCCATGGATTTCGGGAGGTATTGAGTTTAACTGGTCAACGGCTTCGTCAGCGGGGAAGTGGCCGACTACCAGATGGCCGCCTGGATGA
>OHAI01002322.1_pt1 | contig 14069 bp, 10 predicted proteins | sample 1577091 | NCBI WGS metagenome assembly OHAI01 (sample SAMEA3541548, study PRJEB24748) | human gut metagenome | biome: human gut; feature: human-associated habitat; material: faeces | place: China | collected 2012
TTACATTGGGAGAACAGGGCGTTCTTATGGCAACAAAAAGCAGAAAAGAAATCATCAAAGCATTTCAGACACATGCGGTCGACACGACAGGGGCAGGTGATTCATTCTGGGGAGGCGTATTATGCAGTATCCTTTCTATGAATAAGAATGTTGAAAAAATGGAATGGGAAGAAATCAAAAAGTGTGCTGTTTTGGGAAATGCAGTTGCTGGATTGTGTGTGCAAAAGAGAGGCGGAATCCCTGCGATTCCGACGAAAGAGGCAGTGCTTGAATTTATGCAGAAATAATGAATGTATATGAACAAACTCGGGGCTGTAAAAATCACGATTTATTAATCGTTAAAGCATCAGCCCCGTGTTTTTCTGTCGGAGTATTATTCCGCTTTTATCTTTCCATCATACTGATCGATTCAATTCCAACACTTCCGCCGCGGACAACTTCGATGTGTTTGAACTCTTCTTTGATCAGTTTGATAACTGCGTCGTTTTTGGTTGCGGTCTGGACAAATTCCAGGAGAAGGCTGTCTTTTCCGTAGTCGATGACACGGGCTTTGAAGGTCTCAGCGATCTGGAAAAGTTCCACTTTGTCTTCCGGGGAGCAGCCTTTTACCTTGATGTAAAGGATCTCCTTCATTCGAACGAACACGTCTGTAAAATCAATAACCTTGATCACCTCGATCATACGGTTCAGCTGTTTTTTGATCTGCTCAAAGGTTTCATCATCGCTGACTGTGGCGATGGTCATTCTGGAAACTGTGGGGTCCTCGGTGGTTCCAACAGTAAGACTGTCCAGGTTATAGGACTTTCCGGAGAAAAGACCGGAAATCTTGGAAAGAACACCGACCTGGTTTTCAACGTAGAGAGAGATCCATCTTTTTTTCATTCCTTTATCCATCATTCATTCCTCCTAACAATCCATGATCAGATCAGCCAGAGTACCGCCCGGCTTAACCATCGGGTAAACCATTTCCTCCGGATCAATGATAAATTCGATGATCGTAGGAGTTTTTGTATTCTTCTTAGCCTCTTCGAAAGCAGCCGCGATCTGATCCTTTTCAGTTACGCGGATACCTTTTGCCCCATAGCTCTCTGCGAGACGGATGAAATCCGGTGTGTATTCCGGATATTCCTGTCCGTCTGTACGGCGGGAGAGTGCACCGGCTTTTAAGTTTGTCATGGCGTAGCGTTTTCCGTAGAAAAGCTTCTGCCACTGGCGGACCATTCCAAGATATTCATTATTAAAGATACAGCAGATGATCGGAAGTTCCTCCAGAACTGCGGTAGCCAGCTCCTGAATGTTCATCTGCATGCCGCCGTCACCGGAAACAGAGATGACCGGTGTGTCCGGATTGCCGATCTTGGCACCGATGGCACCCGGAAGGCCGTAACCCATGGTTCCAAGTCCGCCGGACATGATCAGCTGACGGTTCTCAGTGATGTCTGCATACTGGCTTACCAGCATCTGATGCTGTCCTACATCGGTAACAAGAATGGCTTTGTCAAACTGGCGGTTGATCTCACCGATGATATCCAGAGGTCCCATCATACCACGGTCTTTCATGGTAAGAGGATGCTCTTCTTTCCATTCCTGGATCTGTTTCAGCCATTTTTCAGTGTTGCACTCCTGTACATATTCATCCATTTTTGTGATGGCCTCTTTTGCATCGGCAACGATGGGGATATCTACATGAATATTTCTGGAAATGGAAGCAGTATCAATATCAATGTGGACAATCTGTGCGTGCGGGGCAAACTCGTGAAGTTTACCTGTGATACGGTCGTTGAAACGGGTTCCGATGGAGAACAGAAGGTCACATTCGTTTACTGCCATATTTGCGGCATAAGCACCATGCATACCAAGATTTCCGATAAACAGAGGGTTCTTTGTGGAGATGGCACCACGTCCCATAACGGTTGTGACAACCGGAACCTGAGTCTTCTCAACAACCTGGGTAAAAATCTCCTGGGCGCGGGAAATAATCACACCGCCGCCGGCAAGAAACAGAGGTTTTTTTGCCTTCTGAAGCATTTTGAGAGCTCGTTTCAGCTGTCCGATATGCACGCTGGTGTTAGGCTTGTAGCCACGGATATTGACAGTCTTCGGATACTCAGCACTTCCCAGCTCGGCCATTACATCCTTTGGAAGGTCGATGAGAACCGGGCCTGGGCGTCCGGTGCGTGCGATATAGAAGGCTTCCTTGATGATACGTCCAAGATCCTCACGGTTGCGGACGGTAACACCGTATTTTGTGATGCTTCTGGTGATCCCGACAATATCAACCTCCTGAAACGCATCGTTTCCGATGAGGTGACGGGCAACCTGTCCGGTAAAGCATACAAGCGGAACACTGTCATAGTTGGCAGTTGCAAGACCTGTTACAAGGTTGGTGGCGCCAGGGCCGCTGGTAACGAGACATACGCCAACCTTTCCGGTAGTTCTGGCATAGGCATCTGCCTCGTGTACAAGGGCCTGCTCATGACGTGGCAGGATGATGTCAATGCCGCTCTGTTTATATAATTCGTCGCTGATATCGATGGTGCAGGCACCAGGATAACCGAACAGAACATCAACGCCTTCTTCTTTTAAGGCTTTTACAAACAATTTGTTTCCGGAAATCTGTTTCATGAATTTGTTCCCTCCTTTGGTGATGTGAATAGTTAAGCAGATAAGGGCTGCCGCGAGAAATTTTTCCAATAAAAAAGTCCCGGCATATCGGATAAAATATGCTCAGGACGGATGATTCCGCGGTACCACCTGTTTTCAGAGGTAAAACTCTGCTCTCTGCCAGTACAAAATTATACTGCCTCCCTGTAACGTGGGAATGACGTTGAAGCCTACTGCATGAAAATTCATGGTTCAGTCCACTGCTCGAGGGCTACTTCCATAGTACTGTCACGAAGATTCTCACCGGCCATCTTCTCTCTGTGCATCCGGAAACTATGTACTACTCCCTGTCATTGCATTTAGTAAATATGAATAAAAATTTTAGATTATTATAATATAAAATATCGGAACTGTCAATCAGAAATAGACAGTTCCGATACATCGTTTTACTATATTATGCTTCTGGTTCTTCGTTGCTCTTATGAAGGTTTTCCGGCAGATAAACATGAACTTTTTCAATACGGTTTTTATCGAGTTTTTCTACCACCAGACGAATTCCGTCGTCTGTGACCACTTCATCATCGGCAACAGGCAGGCGGTCCAGATGTTCGATGATAAAACCGCCAAGGGAATCGTAATCCTCAGAATCCAGCTCTGTATTCAGGTGGTCGTTGACATCGTCCAGATGCATGGAACCTTCAATGATATATTCACGGTCGGAAATTTTCTGGACAAGTTCGTCCTCTTTCTCGTCGTACTCGTCATGGATCTCGCCGACGATTTCCTCCAGGATATCCTCCAGTGTAATAAGTCCGGCCATATCACCGTACTCATCCAGGACAATGGCAATGTTGAAGGTGGAATCCTTCATTTCTACAAGAAGATCGGAAATGCTTTTTGTCTCATAAGTGAAATGCGGTTTCCGCAAGAAACGGTCAATGACAAATTCCTCATTCTTGTCATAGAGGAGAAGATCCTTCATATTGATAATTCCCACGATGTTATTCTGGCTGTCTTTGTAAACAGGAAGACGGGTGAATTTGTCTTCACGGAAAATCTCGATCAGCTCATCATAGGTGGATTCCACGTCTGCAAAAGTAACATGGACTCTTGGCACCATGATATCCTTGGCTGTGGCATCTCCAAGATCAAACACATTGTAGATCATTTCTTTCTCATCGGATTCAATGACACCGTCCTCGTGGCTGACATCCACAATGGTACGAAGCTCTTCCTCAGTCATGGCCTTGCTTGCCGCATCCGGATCTACACGCATCAGGCGCATCACACCTCTGGAGAAGAGATTGATGATAAAAATCACCGGTGTCATGATGGTCATAAGGAATTTAAAGACCGGGATATAGCGAAGAGTAAGCCTCTCTGCATTGATGGTTGCATAGTTCTTCGGGGTGATCTCACCGAAGATCAGGATCAGAACAGTAAGGATCACGGTTACAATGCTGACCATATAGCCGCCAAAACTGTACGCAAGTGTGGTTGCAAGGGAAGAAGCCGAAATGTTCACAATGTTGTTTCCGATAAGAATCGCACTGAGAAGCTTGGGTGTCTGGTTCTCAAGAATATCGAGAGCCATGGCTGCCCGCTTGTTTCCTTCGTCTGCAAGAGAGCGGAGACGGATCTTGTTTACCGACATCAGCGCGGTTTCGTTAGATGAGAAAAAGGCTGACAATGCCAGCAGAATAAGTAATATGATTATCTGGTAAGTGTCGCTGGGGTCCACTTTTAATGTTCACTCCTTTAAAAAAATAAGATTGTTTGCTTAAAAATATATAGATACTCCCACATTATATACGTTTTCCGGACTTTTGGCAAGAGCCGGAAAGCTGTGGGAAAAGTATTGATATTATGCTACAATAAGGGAAAAATGACGAATTTTTTACATGGGGGGAAAGGAGAGACAAAAATGAAGAGAGACCCGGGTGTGGAGTTTATGAGAATTCTGGCATGTCTGATGGTAATCGGGATTCATACGGCACTGTATGCACAGGTAGATGGAAGCTGGATATTCTCCAGAGTTTTTTTTAACTGTATTGTTGCGGATGGAGTAGCGGTGTTTTTTATGATCACCGGTTTTTTCCTGTTCCAGAGCAGAAGTTATGAGAGGATTCTGAAACGTACCTGGAAAAATCTCGGAATACCGGTAGTGCTTTACAGCATATTTGGTTTCCTGTTTTTCGGATGGCTTCTTGATGGCGAAAAATTAAGTGTCAGTATCTGCTTTTCACCAGAAAAATATAAAACAGCATTGAAAACACTGCTTTCCTGGAATAACCCGGTACCTCACAGTGATCATCTCTGGTATATTTATGTTTATGTATTCCTGATGCTGCTTTTTCCGGTACTGAAATGTTTTGTGGATTATCTGGATGAGGATCGGAAGAGAACACAGATTTTTCTGATAGCAACCTTTGGATTTTTTGTGCTGAATGATATTTCGGGAAATACTCTTGGCGCATTTGCACATCATTCCATAAACGGAGCCTTTCCGGCGGCCATTGAGATGATCTGGGGACATATCCTTTACCGGAACCGCGGAAAATTTACAAAAAAATGGATTCCTGCTGCAGGCATGGGATTTTTATTTGTGAATATGATCCGGTCGGTGATCCAGCGGTGGCAGTACAGAATTGATGGACAGCCTTCCTGCGTGATCTTCTGGTTCAGTGCCATGGGCCTTTTCTGTGCAGTCTGTGTTGCATGTTTTTGCCTGGCATTGTTTCAGGGAGAGAAAAAAGAAAGCAGGGGAAAGCGGATGATCTGTCAGATCGCCTCCTGTACTTTTATGATCTATCTGCTTCATATGGCAGTTCGTGATTTCCTCAGCCATATGGGATATCAGGACTGGCTCAATGCGGTGATTCTTGGAAGATTACCGGGAAAAGCGGGAATGGTCCTGTATATGATGGCAATCATGGGAAGCATATTCGGAATTTCTCTTTTGTTATCTGTGCTTCTTGGAATTCCCGGCAGACTTATAAAAAATATACGAAAATAATACAGCTTCTTGACAAAATAGTAAGTCTCATCTAACATATGATTGACAGTACTTTTATTATAAAAAAGTATATTTCCAAATGGATGGAAGGAGAAATTGTATGTTTCTGGAGATAAAAGGGATCAAAAAATCCTTCGGGGCAGGGGAAAGCCGTGTGGATGTTCTGAAAGGGATTGATCTGGAAATAGAAAAAGGAGAATTCTGTGTGTTGCTGGGGCCATCCGGTTCCGGAAAATCCACACTGTTAAATATCATCGGCGGCATTGACGGAGCAGATGCAGGCAGTATCACCATTCAGGGGGAGCGCCTGGAAGATATGAAAGAAAAAAAGCTCTCCTTATACAGGCGAAAACATCTGGGCTATATTTTCCAGATGTATAATCTGATCCCCAATCTGACTGTTCGGGAAAACATTGAAGTTGGCGCCTATTTAAGTAACAGGCCGCTGGATGTGGATGAACTGCTTGGAACCCTGGGACTTTATGAACATCAGCGGAAACTTCCCAATCAGCTTTCCGGAGGCCAGCAGCAGAGAACTGCCATTGGCCGTGCCATTGTAAAAAATCCGGACATCCTGCTCTGCGACGAGCCTACCGGTGCTCTGGATTACAATACATCCAAGGAAATCCTCAAGCTGATCGAAACCGTCAACCATAAATACGGAAATACCATAGTCATGGTTACCCACAACGATGCCATCAAGGATATGGCAGACCGTGTGGTGAAACTTCGCGATGGTATGATCCGAAGAAACTATCAGAATGAGCAGAAAATTCCGGCAGCAGATCTGGAATGGTAAGGGGGCCATTATGAAGAGTCCTTTACGTAAACGCATCCCCAGGGAACTGAAAGGGGAATTTGGAAAATATCTGGTGGTTTTTCTGCTGATGGTACTGACCATCGGGTTTGTGTCCGGCTTCCTGGTTGCGGACGGAAGCATGCTGAAAGCCTATGACGAAAGTTTTGACAAATATAACATCGAAAACGGAAATTTCCGTACTGCGGAAAAAGTTTACAGATCTCAGTGGAAAGACATTGAGGCAGCCGGTGTCAAACTTTACGAGAACTATTATATAGAAGAAGCGTTGGATAACGGAAGTACCATGCGTTTCTTTAAGAACCGGGAGCAGGTGAACAAGGTCTGCCTCATGAAGGGGGAAATGCCATCCGGTCAGGGGGAGATCGCCATTGACCGTATGTATGCGGATAACAACAGCCTTCAGGTAGGGGATACCCTCACCAGGGGCAAAAAGTTCTGGAAGATCACAGGTCTGGTGGCACTTTCGGATTACAGTGCCCTGTTTCAGAATAATAACGATTCCATGTTTGATTCTGTAAAATTCGGCGTGGGAATCGTAACTCCGGAAGAATTTGAAACTCTGGATCAGGAAAAGCTCCAGTACAATTATGCATGGATCTACGACCAGCAGCCGGTAGACGAAAAAGAAGAGAAAGAAGTTTCTGAGGATCTCATGGAAGACATTGGAAAAGTAGTAAACCTGGAGACTTTTGTCCCGCGTTATCTTAACCAGGCGATTATTTTTACGGGTGACGATATGGGCGGAGACAAGGCGATGGTCGTTATGCTTCTCTATATTGTGATCGTGATTATGGCTTTTGTGTTTGGAATCACCATCAGCAATACCATCCGAAAAGAAGCCGGTGTTATCGGTACTTTACGGGCATCCGGTTATACCAGGCGGGAACTGATCCTTCACTATATGATCCTCCCGGTGCTGGTAACCCTGATAGGGGCCCTGATTGGAAACATCCTTGGCTATACTGTGTTTAAGGGTGTATGTGCGGGAATGTATTACGGAAGTTATAGCCTGCCAACTTATGTGACCATATGGAATGCGGAGGCGTTTCTTCTGACAACGGTAGTGCCGGTTATCATTATGATCCTGATCAACTATGCAGTGCTCCGGTACCGTCTGCAGCTTTCACCCCTTAAATTCCTGCGAAGGGATTTTTCCGGAAAAAAACAGAAACGCGCCATGTATTTAAGCCCGAAGATCGGAATCTTTTCCAGATTCCGCCTTCGTGTGATCTTTCAGAATGTCAGCAATTATCTGGTGTTGTTTGTGGGCGTTATTTTTGCCAATCTGCTGCTGTTTTTCGGAATGCTCCTGCCGTCTGCGCTGGATCATTATCAGCTGGAGATCCAGGAGAACATGCTGGCGAAATATCAGTATATGTTGAGCGTTCCGGCAAGTGTTTCCTCAGGAAACAAGCTGGATGGCATGATTTCCCTTCTGGAATATTATATGGATACCAGAACGGACAATAAAGATGCGGAAAAATTTTCCGCCTATTCCCTGAATACCATGCCAGGCAAATATAAAAGCGAGGAGATCGTTCTCTATGGTGTGGAGCCGGAAAGCCAGTATATCCATGCAGATCTTTCCGGGGACGGGGTATATATTTCCAGTGCCTATGCAGATAAATTCCGGATCAAAGAGGGCGATACTATAATTTTGAAGGAAAAATACGAGAAGGATGAATATTCCTTTAAAGTAGACGGGATTTATGATTACACCGCAAGTCTCTGCGTATTTATGGAGCGGGATAAACTGAATGAGGTGTTTGACCTGGGAGATGATTATTTTGGCGGATATTTTTCCAATACGGAGATCAAGGATATCGATTCAAAATATATCGGTTCTGTCATCGACCTGGAATCTCTTACAAAAATATCCAGACAGCTGGATGTTTCCATGGGAGATATGATGGGAATGATGTATGGATTTTCCGTGATCATTTTCCTGGTGGTGATATATCTGCTTTCCAAAGTCATTATTGAAAAAAATGCCCAGGCGATATCTATGACAAAGATTCTCGGCTATACCGATGGCGAAATCAGCCGGCTGTATATACTTTCCACTTCTCTTGTGGTGGTGATCTGCCTGCTGTTAAGCCTTCCTATTGAGCGGCAGATCATGGAAGTTCTGTTCCGCGAGATGATGCTTTCCAGCATCTCAGGCTGGATTACTATGTGGGTGGATCCGATGATCTATGTAAAAATGATGGCAATCGGAATCGCGACTTATGCAGTGGTAGCAGTGCTGGAATTTCGGAGAATCCGTCATGTGCCTATGGATGAAGCACTGAAAAATGTGGAATAATATAGGATAAGATCGGGAGTATATGTGGTTGAAAGTTGTCTGTGAATAACCGCATATACTCCTTAAATATTCATAAATTTTCTGAAATACTGGAAATATTCCTGCAAACTTGTTATAATAATTCCATAATTCCCCATGGAGGGGATCATTCACACAGGAAATCAGGTGAGGAACATGGCAGGCAGAAAAAAGGACCCGTTATATAAAAGTTTCGGTTATGCGTTTCAGGGAATTTTTACCTGTATCCGCCAGGAAAGAAATATGAAGATCCACTGTACGGTGGCAGTTCTTGTGGTGATCGCAGGGCTGATCCTTGGAATTTCCGTGACGGAGTGGTGTATCTGCCTGGGACTGTTCGGAATGGTGATGGCGCTGGAACTGGTAAATACGGCAGTGGAAGCTGTGGTAGATCTTGTGACAGAAGAACGTCACCCTCTGGCAAAGATCGCCAAGGACACAGCAGCCGGAGCAGTACTGATCGCAGCGATCATGGCAGCGATTGTCGGGCTGATCATTTTTGTTCCGAAAGGGCTTGTTTTTCTGGGAATATGGTAGAAATCGATCAGGTACATGGAACGGCAGTGGCCGTTTTTAGGAAAGGAGAATTATTATGGAATTAGGTGAAGGACTGAAGAAAATCTTATTAGTAGGAATTGGTACAGCAGCAGTAACAGCAGAGAAATCCAAGGAGATCCTGGACGAGCTGGTTAAAAAAGGCGAGCTTACTGTTGAGCAGGGTAAGGTTCTTAATCAGGAACTGAAACACAACATCAAATCAACAGTTAAGACAGCCGCTGATTCTGTAAAAGAATCTGCAGCCAGAAAGAACGATCAGGAAGAGCTGAAAGCAACGATCTCCAAACTGACACCGGAGCAGCTGGCAGCTGTGAAAGCACAGATCGAGAGCATGCAGGCTGAGGCAGCAAAAGAGAAAGAAGAGGCTTCTGAGGCAGCAGAAGAACCGGTTGAGGAGGCTGCACCGGAAGCTCCTGTGGAGGCAGAAACGGTAACAGAAGAAGCCGGGAGCGAAGAGCCGGCAGCAGAGTAATAAGAAATATCATAAAGAAAGCAGTAAATGGAGAAGTTTATGGGCGGAGAAGAACAGGAGAAGAAAGAGAACAGCGGATATGGAGAACGGCTGAGAGAGATCACAGCTGTTCTGAAAAAGCATGCCATTACCCGGGGTGTTTCGCCTGAGAAGCTCCGGCTCATACTGGAAGATCTGGGCCCAACTTATATTAAGTTGGGTCAGATTATGTCCCTGCGTTCCGATATTCTTCCCAAGAGATACTGTGATGAGCTGATGAAACTCTGCTCGGATGTACCACCCATGCCATTTTCCCAGGTCATCGAGGTTCTGGAGGAATCCATGGGGTGTCCGTGGCAGGAAGAATTTCAGCATATTGAGCAGAAACCGCTGGGTGCTGCTTCAATTGCCCAGGTTCACCGCGCTACGCTGAAAACCGGAGAAGAAGTTGTGATCAAGGTTCAGCGTAAGGGAATCTATGAAACCATGGCAAGGGATATCGGCCTGATGCATAAGGCTGTGCGTCTGATGCCGCCGGTAAGCATCAAGGGTATGGTGGACTTGAACATGGTTTTAAGCGAGCTGTGGACAGTGACCCAGGAGGAGATGAATTTCCTGACAGAAGCTGCCAACATGGCGGAATTTGCCAAGAAGAATAAAGATGTGGCTTTTGTTAAAGTGCCAATTCTTTACCGAGAGTATATTTCTCCTCATATTCTGGTGATGGAATATATTGACGGTTTTGCCATCAATGACAAAGCCAATCTTCTGGCCAATGGCTATGACCTTAATGAGATTGGAACGAAATATGTGGATAATTTCATCAAACAGGTCATGGAGGATGGATTTTTCCATGCGGATCCCCATCCGGGAAATGTGCGGATCCAGGAAGGAAAGATTGTCTGGATCGATATGGGAATGATGGGACGGCTCACAGAGCATGACCGTCAGCTGATTGGAGAAGCCATTGAAGGGGTTGCCATGAACAACATCGGAAAGATCCAGGATGCAGTTCTGGCTCTTGGTGAGTTTAAGGGCAAACCGGATTCCAGTAAGCTTTATGAAGATATCCGGGGACTGATGGAGAAATATGGTACTGCGGATATGGGAAATATTGATGTGGCGGAAGTCATGGTGGATCTGATGGAGGTCATGAAGGAAAACAAGATCATGATGCCGCATGGATTGACTATGCTCGCAAGGGGACTGACCCATGTTGAAGGTGTTCTTGCTGAGATCTGTCCGGATATCAATATGACACAGATTGCCGCAGCAAGGATCAAGGAGCAGTTTTTCAGCAATGGGAACTGGAAGCACGAGATCAAAAAAGGTGGCAAAAATCTTGTCTGGTCCCTTCGGCGTGCCATTGATATTCCATCTCTGGCAGCGGATTTCCTTCAGGGTTGTATGAAAGGGCAGACGAAGATTAATCTGGATCTTCATGCTTCAGATGACCTGGCGTGGCTTTTGCGGCGGTTGGTGCGGAATATCGTGATGGGGTTGTGGGTGATGGCGCTTCTGATCAGTTCCAGTATCATCTGTACTACGGATATGAAACCGAAGCTTTGGGGGATTCCGGCCCTGGGTGCCTTTGGGTATGTGTTTGCGTTTATTATTGTTTTGTATGTTTTTCTTAAGCATTTCTTTTCCAGAAAGTGAAAGACGGAGATCATTTGCATTTAGTATGGATGCAGGTTGATCGGCCGTCTTTTTTGTTTTCGGAAAAGATAATCCTGTTGTTTGGAGGTTCGACTGTTTGAGGTGGAGTTTTTTCGTAGGGCAGTGGATGTGGGAGTGTTGGATGTTTATGTGTGTATGGTTCCGTTGAACATTTTGCGGAATTCTTTCGGGGTGTAGCCGGTGCCCTGGCGGAAGTAGTTGCAGAAGGATGGGGCGTCCCGGAATCCACAGGAGAGGGCTGCTTCTGTGATGGTGCAGGTTGAGGAACAGAGGAGCTGGGTTGCCATCTGGAGGCGGTGTTTCAGGAGGTATTGTTTTGGAGAGATATTTTCGTGTTCCATGAAGATCCGGTAGAGGTAGGAACGGTCGATTCCTACGTAGCGTGCCACGTCTGAGATCTGGATGGGGTAGGCGTAATTGTTTTTGATGTATTCAGAGGCTTTCTGAAAGTAGAGGGTTGCGATGTCGGTTCTGCTTTCGGAGGGCTTTTTTTGCATGGAGGATAGCATCAGGAGGAGGTTTCCGGCGGTGGCGAGGTCGTTTCCGTTGTTTTCGGAGAAGGTGTTAAGGAGGTTTGTCATGTGGGTGAGGAGGTTATTTTGCCGGGCTGGTGTTTCCGGGGTGAAGATGAGGGTGTCGGAAAATATGGTCTGCTCCAGGATTTCTTTACAGGCGGAGCCGTCAAAGCCTGCCCAGGCGTAGCTCCAGGGTTCGGTGTTGTCGGCGCGGTAGTAGATGGAGTCCATGGGGCGGATGAGGAAGGCGTCGCCGGCTTTTAGATGGTAGGTGTGGCCTCCGCACTGGTAGATGCCTTTGCCGCGGGAGATTACGTGGAGGAGGTAGTGCGGGCGCATGGCCGGGCCAAAGGAGTGGCCTGGGCCGCAGTCTTCCTGGCCGCAGAAGTAGACGGAGAGGGTGTGTTGGGTTTTGGGTTCCTGGTGTGTGTTTTTCATTTAGGTGGGCCTCCTGGTTTCTTGGGTTATGCAACAAAAACGCAATTTTGGGTCACAAAATGGGGTGGGATGTTGTTTGAGGTGATTATACAATATTGGGGTGGGAAGGGCAAGGATGTGGGATGCATATGGAGATATGGACGCCATCAAGACGTGTGCTGGCTGGTATTTCCAACCGGAAGGAAGATGTGGCTGTACGGAAGGTGAATCCGATAGGATGATGTATGGATGGCTGGAGTGGAAATCTGGTTCAGGGTGAGATGTAGAGTGCTTTCCCCCTCGCATTTCCTCAGCTTTGAAAAGCGAAAAAAATAAATTAATAAAGAAAAAATAACATCAACATTTAACCAAAACTGCGGAGCAGTTATTTGGTTATGAGCAAGTAGCGAAGCGGATTGCGAATATCCGCTTGACACAAAAATCATAAATCTACATGTAGAAAGGAGCTTCAACATGAAAACAACCATGTTAAAAAACGAATTCTGGTACGGCGGTGCAGTCTACGAAGGCTACCGCCAGCCTGTAAGTGCAGAAGATATTGTGGACTGGGATTTCCGCGAGAACCCAACTCACAATCAGATCATGCCTTTATTCCTTTCCTCGAAAGGACGTTACATCTGGAGCAATGCAGGTTTCCGCATTTCTTTTAGAAAAGGTGAGATCCTGGCGGAGGGTCCGGAAACTGTCGTTCTGGAAGATGGCTTTCAGGATCTGCGAGGTGCATATCTGGCAGCTATGAAATCTCATTTTCCATTTCATGAGATCAAACTTTCAGACAGGTTTTTCCAGACTCCGGTATATAATTCCTGGATCGAGCTGACTTATTATCAGACCCAGGATAATATTCTGAAATACGCAAAAGGTATTCTGGAAAATGGTTTTCCATCCGGTGTTCTGATGATCGATGATGGCTGGTCTCCTTATTATGGAAGGTGGCAGTTCAGGGGGGATAATTTCAAGGATGCGAAGGCGATGCTCAAAGAATTGCATGAGATGGGATTTTCTGTGATGCTGTGGATCTGTCCGTTTATTACTCCGGATACGTTGGAGTTCCGGGAGGCTAGGGATAAGCATTTTCTGATTGAAACTCCGGAGGGAAAACCTCGTATCCTGGAGTGGTGGAATGGGTATTCTGCAGCTTTGGATCTGACGAATCCGGATGCGATGAAGTGGCTGAAGGATCAGCTGGATGTTCTGACGGATATGGGTGTGGATGGCTTTAAACTGGACGCGGGTGATCCTTGTTATTATCATGCGGGTGATAAGCTGTTCCGTGATGTTTCTACGGATGAGTTGTCCAGGCTTTGGGCTGAGTTTGGAGAGCAGTTTGCGTTTAATGAGCTGAGAGTGTGTTTCCGGGCCGGGGGTTATTCTCTGATGCAGAGACTTTGTGATAAGCAGACGAAGTGGGATGAGAGTGGTATTGCGGGATTGATCCCGGATACGTTGCTCCAGGGGCTTACTGGGCATCCTTTTGGCAGTCCGGATATGATTGGCGGGGGTGAGTATACCTGCTTTTTGAATGGGAGTGAGAATGCGTGTACGCCGGAGATGTTTGTGCGGTATGCGCAGATTGCGGCTTTGATGCCGGTGATGCAGTTTTCGGCTTCTCCGTGGAGGGTGCTGCCTGAGGCGGATTTTCAGAAGGTTAAGGCTGCGCTAGC
>OHAI01002325.1_pt1 | contig 14054 bp, 9 predicted proteins | sample 1577091 | NCBI WGS metagenome assembly OHAI01 (sample SAMEA3541548, study PRJEB24748) | human gut metagenome | biome: human gut; feature: human-associated habitat; material: faeces | place: China | collected 2012
CCTTCGTCAATTTTGAAGTGCTGATATTGACCTGCCGCGCCAATTCCTCGCAGCTCGGAGCCAGGGCAAGCTGGCTGTCAATAATTCGCTTTGCCTCTATGATGGAATCCCGGTCACTTCTGGAAATTGCAACGTAGGTTGACGCGAGAATACTCAGCTCCAGGACCTCGCTCAAATATACCGACAGCAACTCAAAGACCTTGCTTTCCAGAAACAGGTATCCCAACCCGCCGCGATATTGCGTGAAGTCTTTCAGCTCCGCAAAAATGTGTTCCATATAGGGCGTGATATTCACCTTTGATATACCGTCCAATAATTTTTTCTGATAGACCTCAATCTCACCGGCCTCAAAGTAGTCATTCAGAATCTTATAGAAATAGGATAGAGGTATTTTCACATTTTTGAAAAGGAAATCGCTCTTTTTAGAATAGCACAGATATTCCATTTTCCCGTGGCCGCGATAAATACAGGATTCACCCTTTTGTATGCTGGCACTTTGCCGGTTGTCTGCAATATTCCAGGAAACGCCGTCATTGAAGCAGAACAGCATTTGTATGTATTCTTCACTGCTCACTCCCTGCACGTTCATATCCGAAAAGTAATTCATTCTCCAGTCTGAAACAACTGCTCCCTGTTTCGTGACGATCTGCGAAATCTGACCGGTTCCCATGTCTGTCGGAATATCTATGGTGATCGTCTGCGGTGAATTAGAGAGCAGATCACGATAAAGATTATTCATGTATTGATTTGTCATGTATGAGCGCCCTCCTTATGGTTAGCTAAAGCTAATAACAGTTTACAACACCAACCCGGAAAAGTCAATTTGTATTCCTTGTGTAGCCAGAGCCATGATGGATCACACCATGAATGGAGGTTCAGCCGTGGCCTTTTTCTGTTTTTCTTTGCGGATACAGCCATTTTACCCTTTCCAGATTGTAGTATTAGTAGAGGGAGAAATAGAAGGTAGGGTTTCGATAGCAAGCAGGGCAAGTTGGTACCAACTTGCGATTTTTGAATCGGATTTTTCAAATCTAAATTCAAAATGCTTGTTGGGCTGTGCCCAAACCCCTTTCGATCTGCATCGTGCCGATGCAGGCTGCGCGTTTGTTCCAAACACTTCTATAACAAAAAGGACAGCCTAGGACTCTCCCACAAGGAAGAATCCTAGGCTGTCATCGTTTATCGGGACTGTGCTTTTTCGGTGGGGTTCTTTTCTTCGGCAAAGAACAAATCTACGTTACGCTGCGCACGAAGAAGTTCCTGCATCTCGTCTTTCGCTTTACGGTAATCCGGGTAGGCTGCTTTCTTCTCTGTCAGCAGCTTGGAATATTCTGCGTCCAGTTCTTTCACTTTGGGGAGCTTTTTCAGGTCGGCTTCATTGAAAGCCGCTTTTGCGGCCTTGTGCAGTGTGATCTCCGCACGATGGCTTTCCAGAAACCGCTTGCTGTATCCGGCCTTGCGGTAGGCATCATAAGCAGGCCGGGTCTTGGCATAGTTGACAATGTGCGCTTTCAGCACCGCAATTTCTGCCATGCGTGTTTCTGCCGTCTTGATGGAACCGCCCAGCTCGTGATAGCGGGCAGTAGCAGCGTTCACGCGCTCCTGCATTTCCGCTACGCTGCCGATTTTCTTCTCCTGCAAGAAAATCAGCGTCTTGGACATTTCTTTCAGATTGTACTTTTTCGCCCACTGCGCATAGCCGCAGCTCTTGCCCTCGGCCAGCTTTGCCTGCACATCCACCAGAAGATTGAACGGTTTTTCTTTCACCGTCTGCTTCTGGCGCGGACGATGTTCGGCTTCTCCAGCAATCACAGCTTTCATTTCTTCTTCGCTGTATCCTGCACCCAGCGTTTTGAAGCGGATGAAGCGTTTCTGCCGCTTTCCCTTGACGGAAGTATATTTTCCGCGTTTGACTTCATAGCCCTGCTGCTCCAGCTTTTGCAGAAAATCTTCGTAGCCTTTAGGCTTGCCGGCCAGAATGGTGTCGATCACGCTGCATAGACGGTCACGATTGCTTTCTTTGGGCGGGTAGAGTGTCCGCTTTTGCCGTTCCCGGTAGGGCTTTGTTTCAATGACAGAAAGCTGATGCTCCAAGCAGATCAAGTCGCTCAATCGCTGCACGGCCAGCCCGGACAATAAAAAATCCCGGAATTTCCGGGTGCTGTCCAGTGCAGTGGAGTTGTAGATAATGTGGTTATGAATATGCTCCCGGTCTGTATGGGTGGCAACGATAAAAGCATATTTGCCTTTGGTAAACCGCATCGCAAGTTCGTAGCCCACCTTGTTGGCTTCCTCGGCGGTGATCTCACCGGGCTTGAAAGATTGCCGAATCTGATAGGCGATCACATCACTTTTCTGCCTACGACCCGTGGCAAGTTCATACTGCCGCTTGGACAGCATAAATTCTTCATCTACTGTTAGAGGGCTGCACTCGTAGCTGCTGACCAATTCGCCCCGCTTGGTTTTGTCTGGATTCTGCGCATAGTCCGTGCGGCTTTTCAAGCAGGCCACAACGGTTTTCCCCTTATTTTTGTGCAGCGCAATCAAACGTGTTGCGGCCATGTCCACCACCTCCCACAGTTTTATCTTTATAATATGTAGCCCCACAGCCGAAGCCGCAGGGCAAAAAATCAGAGGTCAGCCAGCCGGGAAAGAATCTGCTTGCCAATATCAATCAGTTCATCCAACCGAGTGCGCAAATCCTCCAAATCGGCGGCATAGACCTGACCGTTTTCATTGGCGGCTTTGGCATACTGGTTGAGATTGTTGCTGCACATTTGCAGGAGATAGGCCATGCGGCGCAGCTCCTGCAAATCGAGATGCAAACAGTAGCCATCCAGTGCCATCTTGCGCAGATAAGAACCGATGCTTAAAATGCCGCTGGATTCCATCTTCTTCCGAATCCGTTCCAGCTCCTGCTTGCTGACCCGGAAATGAAGCTGCTGGTCGCGGCGGTCATTCATCGGGCATCACCATCCTTGTCGAGATAGCTCTTGAACGGCTTGACGATTTCTGTTTTGTCTGCCTTTTCTTCCAGAGCTGCCAGCACCGAGGGGCGGCGAGGTTCATCCTCCCTTTCTTCCTCATCCTGCTCCGGCTCATGGTGCTTTTCGTCCACATCTAACTGGGCATTCAGTTCGGCAAGACGAGCCGACTTTTCAGCCAGTTCTTCTTCCTGCGGGAACAGCTTTTCCACTTCGATCTGCGCCGCCGCTTGCTGCTGTTTCAGCGTGGCCAGTTCATATTCAGCAGAAGTGATGCGTTCCGGGAAATCGTTCAGAGAATGATCCAGACGGATGATACAGCCAAGAGGGTCTTTGCCCAGTGCTACCGGGTATTTCCGCTGACCTTTCAAAAGAGCCTGATATTCGCTGTGGTAGGTGTCGAACCGCAACGACAGTTCAAAGCCGCGATAACTGCCGATCACTTTTTCCTCACTGTTAGGCAGCTCGGAGCAAGCGAGAAGAAGCCGCTCGCCAGCAGTCTTTTTTTCATCGTAGGCCACGCCCCTGATGGTCATGCCGCAGAATCCCTCTTGCACCTGTGGGTGTGCGGCGGCAAGTTCGGCATCCGATTTCACGCCAGCAATATAGGCGGTGGTTTCCTGAATGTCAGCCGGGAACTTTGTGAGCAGCTTATCTTCCAGACGGAACTTCTGGCTTTGGTGGTCGGCTTTCAGCACTTTCAGTTTCGCCACCTGCACATCCAAATCCATCTTTTCCTTGATGAGCGGATTTCCAGCACACAATGCCTTGATCTCTGCATAAGACAAAGCCTGTTCGTCCACATCATCGCAAGAGCGTACCGGGGATTTTGAAGTCATGATTTGGCTGATGAATCGCTGTTTATTCTCCAAAGTTTGGAACAAGTAGCTGTCAAAAGTTCCCTCTGTGACGTAGTTGAACACCTTGACTTCCTTATTCATATTGCCCTGCCGGATAATGCGTCCGTTGCGCTGGGTCATGTCGCTGGGCTTCCAGCCGACATCCAAGTGATGCACCGCCGCAAGCCGCTGTTGGACGTTTGTTCCGGCTCCCATTTTTGCGGTGCTGCCGAGCAGAATCCGCACATCGCCGGAGCGCACTTTGGAGAACAATGCGGCCTTTTTTGCTTCGGTGTCGGCATTGTGGATGAACTCAACTTCACTTTCCGGCACCCCGGCGGCGACCAATTTCTTGCGAATATCATCGTAGACATTAAAGTTGCCATCGTTCTTTGGTGTCGAGAGGTCGCAGAATAGAAGCTGCGTCAGCTTTTGCTCCTTGCCATCCGCCCAGATTTGCAGCACGTTCCGAACACAGGTGTTCAGCTTGCTGTTGGGGTCGTCCGGCAGGATGGGGTTCATCAGGCGAACATCCAGACCGATCTTTCGGCCATCGTTGGTGACGCACAGCATATTGTCCTCGGACGCATCCACCGTGCCGGAGTGGATTTTCGCAGCGCGTCTGCTCAGCTCCTGCACCATTTCTTTCTGAATCTCGGACGGTTTCGCTACCACGGTTTCAAACTTTGCATCCGGCACAGGCAGATGAAGCTGATCGCTGGTTTTAATGTCGGCAACCTCTTTGAACATCGACATCAGTTCCGGGAGGTTGAAAAACTTCGCAAATCGAGTGCGCGCACGATAGCCCGTACCCTCCGGGGCAAGTTCAATGGCGGTGGTGGTTTCACCAAAAGTAGATGCCCAGCAGTCGAAGTGTGTCAGCCCTTTTTGCTGGAGTGTGCCATATTGCAGATAGCGCATGACCGTGTACAGCTCCGACATGGAGTTGCTCACGGGCGTTCCCGTAGCAAACACCACGCCGCGCCCACCTGTGATCTCATCCAAGTAGCGGCACTTTCCGAACATATCGCTCGATTTTTGCGCTTCACTTGTAGACAAACCAGCGACATTGCGCATTTTTGTCGTGAGGAAAAGGTTCTTGTAAAAATGGCTCTCATCCACAAAAAGCCTATCCACGCCCAACTGCTCAAAGGTGATAACATCATCCTTTCTCGCATCGGAGCGTAGCTTTTCCAGCTTGATTTCCAGCGTTTTGCGTGTCTTTTCCATCTGCTTGATGCTGAAATTTTCGCCAGCAGTGGCTTTCAGTTCGTTGATGGCGGCAAGCGTTTCATCAATCTGCTCCTGAATAATGCGTTCTTGCCGCTCATAGGACAACGGGATGCGCTCAAACTGTGAATGACCGATGATGACCGCATCGTAGTCCCCAGTCGCAATTCTAGCACAGAATTTTTTGCGGTTGGCGGTTTCAAAGTCCTTTTTTCGAGCCACCAGCAGCTTGGCATTGGGGTATAGGTGCAAAAACTCTGCCGCCCATTGCTCCGTCAGATGATTTGGCACCACAAAAAGACTTTTCTGACACAGCCCCAGCCGTTTGGCTTCCATTGCGGATGCTGCCATCTCAAACGTCTTTCCGGCTCCCACTTCGTGTGCAAGCAGCGTATTACCACCATAAAGCACATGAGCGATGGCGTTACGCTGGTGTTCCCGGAGCGAAATTTCCGGGTTCATACCGACAAAGTGGATGTGGGAACCATCGTATTCGCGCGGTCTGTTGCTGTTGAACAGTTCGTTGTACTGCTTCACCAGTGCAATGCGCCGCTGGGGGTCTTGCCAGATCCAGTTGGCGAAAGCATCTTTGATTACCTGCTGTTTCTGCTGCGCCAGCATGGTGTCCGTTTTGTTCAGGACGCGCTTCGGTCTGCCTTCTTCATCTTCAATGGCATCATAGATGCGCACATCTTTCAAGTTGAGCGTATCTTCCAGAATCTTGTAGGCATTGGCGCGGGATGTGCCATAGGTTTCGGTGGAGGTAATGTCGCCTCTGCCCATAGCCGACTTGCCCTCAATGCGCCATTCTGCGGTATAGGGAGAATATCTCACTTTAACTGCATGACGCAGATAGTAGGGAATCTGGAAAGTTTCTGCCATAAACTTTTGGATGATCTCCGGCGAAAGCCATGTTGCACCCAGACGTACATCAATCTCAGATGCTTCAAGGTCTTTCGGCTGCGCCTTTTCCAATGCGGTGACGTTGACTGCAAACTCCGGGTTGGTTTCGGCGGCAAGCTGTGCCATGCGCAGTTTTGCCCGGACATTGCCGGACAAGTATTCATCCGCCATTTGCCAGCCCGCTTCTGGGTCAGTAGGGTCTGTGCCGGGGTCTTTGAAAATTACGCCGGATAGTTCGCTGGTGATTCGCTCATAGTCGCCGGGAGTGCCGAGCAGCTCTGCCATATAGGGCAAATCCACCCGGCCACGCTCTCCGATGGAAATTGCAAGTGCTTCCGTGGGAGTGTCCACGCTGGTGACAGTACGTTCCGGGCGAATGGTGCGTTTGGTGAACATCGCCGCCTTGCTTTTGAGCTGCCCCTGATCGTCCAGATTTTCCAGAGAACACAGCAGATAGTAAGAAGAATCCTGCTCAAATAATCTGCCGTTTTTGCGGTCATTCAGCAAGCCGTATTTTGCAGAAAAGGCATCGTAGGCGGCATTCAGCTTTTCCTGCGTAGCCTGAATGTCGGCATCCGGGGAGTCGTTTAGCTGCTGGTCAATCAACTCATTGACGATTTGCCGCAGCTCCACCATCCCGGTCACACGGCCTTTGGCGGTGTCGGAAAGCTCCACCTGTGTCATAACAGAATTTTCGCGGTAATACACTTCACCGTCAACCACGGTGTAGGAGAAGTTCTTCACATCCGGGTCAGCAGGGAGAATGTGTCGCTCATTTTCTGCATCCGCAATATCTGGTGTTTCGACCTCAACTTCCGTGTACAGTCCCTCAATATGCTGGATAGCTTCGGCAAGCTGGTCTGCCAGCACTGCACCCTCAATGGGGCGCACGGTGCATTCCTCACGGCCATACTGGGTGCTTTCGGTGGTCAGTTCGCCCAGCACCATCTCCGGGTGGTCTACAAAATAGCTGTTGATGGTAAAGCCATCTTCCGTTTTGCCGAGCTGTATCCAGTCCGGCTCATGGTCGATGGGGCGGTCACGTTTTTGCAGGAAGATAATGTCGCTGACGACATCTGTTCCTGCATTTGCCTTGAACGCAGTATTCGGTAGCCGGATAGCACCCAGCAGATCAGCACGTTCGGCAATGTGCTTTCGGGCAGAAGAATCCTTGCTGTCCAGCGTGTAGCGGCTGGTGACGAAGGCCACGATGCCGCCCGGACGCACTTGGTCGATGGCCTTGGCGAAGAAATAGTTGTGGATACTGAAACCGAATTTGTTGTACGCCATGTCGTTTACCCGGTACTGGCCAAAAGGAACATTACCCACGGCAAGGTCATAGAAATCGCGGCGGTCGGTGGTTTCAAATCCGGCAACTTTAATGCTGGCTTCTGGGTAGAGTTTTTGCGCAATGCGGCCTGTGATGCTGTCCAGTTCCACACCGTACAGGCGGCTATCCTGCATGGTGTCCGGCAGCATACCAAAAAAGTTGCCAATGCCCATGCTCGGCTCCAAAATATTGCCGCTGCGGAAGCCCATGCGCTCCACAGCATCATAGATGGCACGAATCACGGTGGGGCTGGTGTAGTGGGCGTTCAGGACGGAGCCACGGGCGGCGGCGTACTCATCTTCGGAGAGCAGTCCTTTCAGTTCGGCGTACTCTTTTGCCCAGTTGCCCTTGTCCGGGTCAAAGGCATCCGGCAGACCGCCCCAGCCGACATACTGTGATAGAATTTCCTGCTCTTCGATGGTGGCTCCACGGTGTTCCTGCTCCAACTGGAACAGGGTGCGGATAGCTGCAATGTTCCGGGCGTATTTCTGTTTTGCACCGCCCTCGCCCAGATGATCGTCCGTAATGCAGAAATTTCCAGCAGCTTCCGGCACAGGTTCGGCATTCAGGGCTTCGTCTGCGGCGGCTGCATCCGGGAATGTCTGCCATTCGCCGTTGACCTCCACAGAAATAGGCAGCTTGTCCAGTGATTCATCAGACGTAGGCTCATCCCGTCGCAGACTGTCCTCGAACTGCTGTTTGTTCAACACCTCGTTGCTCCACGAATAGCCCTGCGCACTGGTGTCGATGCGCACATCGGTTTCACCAACATAGCCGACCTTTCCCTCGATGGTTCGGGTAGGCAGTTCAACAACGACATCATCCCCGACCTTATAATCGACTGCTTTTTCGGGAGCGGTGTCAAGAGCTTCGTCTTGCTGTTCGTACAATTCCCGGACAACAGACAGCGGTTCTTCCCGAAAAATCGGCACCCGCATATCGGCCAGTGCCATATCCTGCAAAGAAACTTTGCCCTTATCAAAGTCCACCCTATCAATCCGAAATTCACGGCTATCCATATTGATAATGGAACCAATGGGAAGATAGTCCTCTTTGCGCAGATGCTTGGTCTGATGGTGAGTGCCATCTTCGTTTAACCCGGCAAGATAGACATTATTGCCCGCAGACCATAATTCTTTTGACTTTCTTGCCCATAAGCGAGGAGAAAAGCCTGTGACCTGAGCTTCGCCCAGCGCGGTGTCTCTCGTGAACAAAGCACTGTTGATGATTTTGGTAACTTTAGCGGCATCTTCTCCATAAAACATAAAATTGCCACCTGCTTCAAATCCAACGAGAGTGTCCGGGTACTGTTCCTTTAATGCCGTGTATTCGGCAGCACTGGCGGCGTTCAGCTCAAGGGGGAAGTCAATGGTTCTTTTCTCTTTATCCGACAGATAGCGGTCAGACTGAATCATCAGGTCGATATATTTTTCGACCTGATTCCAGCGGAGAAGCACTTTCTGATGGTCTGGATAGTGTTCAAACGTCAGCCCCTTGCTGTCATGATCGAGCCAACCATTGCTTCCGTCCAGATAGGTGTGCGAGGAGCCGCCGGGTCCGTTTGAGGCATATTCTTTCGCAAGAGCTTTTGCCCGGAGTTTTCGGTCAGGCTGGAGCTGATAAATTTTCCAGATGCGAAGTTTGCTGTTTTCAAAGTTAGAACCTCTCCGCAGCGCGTTTTCGATCTCAGCCTGTGACAAAGAGAAAGCGGAGGGCGATTTTTCGCTCTCCGCTTGGTCGATGGATTCAATTTGTTCAGCTTCGGTGGGAATGTGTGCATCGAAGAAACTTAGCTGTAAATCAGCTCGTTCATCACCAGTTCCTCGGCCTGTGCTTTCAGGCTGTTCATGTGCTGCACCCACTCCATCTGATACTGCTCCTTGTTCGGAGCCGGGTTCTGTTTCAGCAACTCCTGCATGGTCTGCCGCATCCGGCTCTCTGCGGTTTGCTCCACCTCCAACAGGTGCGGATGCAGAGTTCCCGACAGAAGCATCGAGTTGTACAGCACCGGGCGATGCTTCATCAGGTAAGTCCGGCGCAGTCGCCCGTACTTGCCCAGTGTTTTCTCCTGCCGGGGCAGGGTCAGGTTCGGGAGCTGATAATCCCCGATGGTCGAGTAGGTCACGTTCCTGCTGTTCATATTCATACTGGCTCCTTTCTACATTGCGGCGGCGGATTGTCGTCTTTACGGTTCTTTCGATGTTGCGCAGCACATCCCGGCTGCACTCGCTGACTGCGGTGCCCAACGCATACACGGCGGCAGGAGTGGAAAAGGAGAAGATGGCCTGAAAATCGTCCCGGTCAAAATGTCCTTCCGGCTCAAAACCGCATCGTTCAAGGACAGCATAGGTGATGCTGATTGCAGCGGCACTTTTGAACTGGAACTCCTGTCCGGCTTCATCATAATCCATCAGAAGAGAGCCGTCAACGATGTCGAGAATGTCACCGCTGTTGTTATCCCAATAGGAATCCACCAGTTTGCCGCAAATGTCTGCGATTTGCTGGGTGATTCGTTCATGCCGGATGCCGTACTCTCTAGCGAGCATTTCCGACACAGGCTGAACCAGATCGGGGCCGAGCTGCCATACTTCCGGATCACGCGAATTACGCCGTACTCCAGTGTCGCTCACATCGAAAACGTAGTGCAGACGCGGAACACTGCTGGACTGGTCTAACAGAGCGATGCCTTTGGAGCCACGCCGGACATAGCGGTTCATGCGGTCATTCCAGAGGTCGAAACTGGCGCAGGCGGTGGCATCAGGCCGCTGGGCGTAAATCATAAGCTGGTCGGCAAAGTTGTACTTGTACAGCCGGGATGCTGTGGTCAGGTAGTCCGTCCAGTTTTCCCAATACCGGGTCAGTTCCTTTGCCGTTTGCTGGGCAAGGTTGAGGTATTCTTGCGTTTTATTTGGCATTGCGTTCCTCCTTTCGATTTTAGGATATAAAAAGAGCGACCTTTGTAAAGGCCGCTCTCAGGAAAATAGCGTTCGGATGTATCGTGATTTCCAATAAATTAGTAAAATTAAAAGGATTTAGTCGGAATTTTGCAACAATCTCTTATACCAGTCGATTTCATAGCAATTCTCAAACGAATTTGTGGCGCGGCCTAATATTCCTTGAACATTTCCTTTATAAATATTCTCCACAACGTTACTTGTGGTTTCAGCAGCGATTCCAACCAATAAGCCAATAGTTCCGCGTAGATAATTTTCAGAAATAATAATCTTTTTGCCTTCCAAAAGAGTACTTTGAGGATTTTCTCTTATATATTTCTTGTCAACTCTACCGGAATTATGGATTATGGCATTTCGTCTTCCTAAAATCTCACTATATAGAGAAATGGCTAAACGGTATTTGGAAGAAAAAAGTGTTCCCAACTCTAATTTGCACTTATCTTTCAAAAACACATCAGCAGGGTTTCCATAGAAAATACTTCGGACCTTTTCTTCAGCAAGCGTGTCAATCATTTCGTCACGCGTGCTACAACTTAAAATCAATTGGAATGCCTTAGAGGTTTCGGTTTCAGAATCAGATCCCTTCATCTTTTGAGGATAGTCTATAAACACAACCTTAGCTAAAGAGGAAATATATACTTCAAACCGCCCAACAGAATTGATGAAATGACTTCTTGAATTGCCACCGCTCAAAAACCTAGTTTGCATTCCGCCAGCATCAACAATAGTTTTATGCAATACACTGTCACTTAATAGGCTATTAAACTCAAAAGGTTCTTTAGTCGGCTTTCTTATGCAATGATTCAAGTAAGCATACTCTTCCCACTCATTATACATATCTTGTCGAAAGATACGATACTGATTGTGTATTTGTTGGACTTTAACTAAATCCATCTAAAACCTTCCTCCTTCATTTACTATATGTGATGCTACTAGTATATCACATATTTGAGGGAAGAAAAGATATTCATACTACTTATTGGCCATAAAAATTCAGTCGAGCGGAAATTCCAGCTCGGCAAACTCGGCATCGGTCATAAGTTTCAGCTTTTCAATGACCTGTTCGGACAGTTCTCTCAGGGCAGTTTCATCAGGCATCAGGTAACACTGCATCAGCCGCAGCTCCTGCATCAAACCCGGCCGGGAGCCGGAATTGTAGAGCATCATCAGCGTCAATTCTTCGCCATTAAAGTTCATGAGCATCCCTCACTTTCCGGCACCCAACGGGGCTGCACTCCGGGGCATCGCATTTTTCTTTTGCGCCAGCCAGTGAAGCCAGCTTTTCCAGCGTGGAAGGGCGGCTGTTTAGCCCCAGTTCTTCGGCTTCGGCGGCTCTGTCCATGATAAAATCGTAGTCCTGTATCAGCCGCCGACCTTTTTCCATGTGATGTGCTTCCAGAATTTCTTCCCGGACTTCCTGAATCGTCAGCTCCGGCGCGTCGATCTGGCCGCTGTCCATCACAGAGTAATCGCTGTGATAGAGGGTGTAATCCCAGCCATCGTCACAGGACTGGATGGCAATATAGCCTTTTCCGCCTAGTTCCCATGCACCTGTTTCATCCTGTGTCTGGATTTCCGGGTAATAGCTGGCTCCATTGCGCTCCATGACCTCGGCAAACTGGCAGATGTGGAACATATCGCCCAGTCCACCAACATCAAAATGATACTCGTCCCAATGTTCCAGCCGTGTTGTGAAACTTCGGCCATCCGGGTAGTCCACCTGAATCACACTGCCATTGGGAACACGGTATAAGTCCTTGTAGTTGCTGTCGATGAGCCGCACATCATTCATAGTAATGGACGGATCTTCCCAGATACGCCGCTTGCGAATGCCGGAATCCGGGATGTTGTCGAGGATTCTCACACTTTCAAGCTGGATAGCCCTGCGAGGATCATCGGATAGCTCAAAAAGGAACCAGTTCCGGGCGGCAGGAATAGCATTTCTGCCATCGGGCGGCAGATGCTCAAAGGGAATCTGTCCCTTTTCCAACGGCAACAGGGTCAGCTTGTCATAGGTGGCGTAGCCAACGCCGGAAGTATTTTCCCGCAGATGCAGGTATTTTTCGTTGTTCAGCAGATAAACGGCTTCATCCTGTACCCTCATCAGCGGCCACCCTCAAATTCCAGCGAAAACTTGCTGCGACCATCGGCTTCGGTAGACAGCAGGACAGTGGCATTGTATACCTTGCCCTTGGCACTCTTGCAGTCCTTCAGACGGACGCGGCCATCCCGCAGCAGCTTGTCGGCCACATGAGCATCCAGCCGTTTACCCAACCTCTTGAAGAAAGCATTGTCTTTCCACAGCACGAAACGGCAGGGATTGGATTCACAAAACCAGCCCTTTTCACGTTCCACAACAGATTTGCCACAGTTCGGACAGACACCAATCACTTTATTTTTCATAAGCACATTCGCTCCTTTCACGGCCTCGGTGGTGTTCACCAACGAGGAGATCATATCTTTGATTTCAGTCATAAATGTTTCCGACTCCATCTCGCCGCGCTCCACGCACAACAGTTTTGTTTCCCAGTCGGCGGTCATTTCCGGGGATTGGATTTCTTCGGGCATTACGGTAATGAGGGCTTTTCCCTTATCCGTGGGCAGCAACACCTTGGTCTTTTTGCTGCCCTTGCGCTCCAGAAAGCCCTTCTGCACCAGCTTTTCGATGGTAGCGGCTCTGGTGGCAGGGGTGCCGATGCCCTGACGCTCCACGCCCTCCGGCATACTGTCCGCACTGGCGGTTTCCATAGCGTGCAGCAGGGTGTCCTCTGATACATTTTGTCAAGGTGGTTTTAAGAAATTTTCCCGCAATCGTTCATAATAAGCCGCTTGATTTTATCGCTCATAGTTTCCTTGCTGGTGGTGCTGAAGTGGATTTTCACCCGATAGGTCGTGTTTCCGATTTTCTTCACAATATCGGGCTGTTCTGCTTCCTTTACGGTCAGAGGGGAAGCGGTTGCGGGGGTGCTGCGGTTGCTGGTGTCGTTGTTCATAGGCTCTCCTTTCCATGAGAAAAGCCTAGATTGTCGATATATTATATAGATAATCTATATATGGAGGTGAAAAGATGGCACAGGAAAAAGGCGTAGGCAATACATCTGTCTTGATTTTGAAATTGCTGGAAGAAAAGGACATGTATGGCTACGAAATGATTGAAACGCTGGCGGCTCGCTCTGACGACACCTTCCGATTGAAGGCAGGAACCCTTTATCCCATACTCCATGGGCTGGAAAAAGAAGGTTTTGTCACATCCTATGAGAAAGCGGCAGAAGGGCGCACCAGAAAGTATTATCGTCTGACAGAAGCAGGCAAGGGGGAACTGGCAAAACAGACGGAACGGTGGAACGCCTATGCGGCGGCAGTGCACAAGGTATTGAATGGGGGTGCTTGTTGTGCAGGGATTTAAAAAGATATGGAGCAGATGGAAAGCATGGCTGTCTGCGGAGACACTGTCGGAAAAAGATCTTATGCGGGAGGAAATGGCAGACAGATTTCGCAGCTATCTGGCGGAATGCCGGAAAGCATGGAAGGCAGCTGGCATGACAGTGGCAGAACAAAAAGAGGCAGAGGAAACAGAAATTTCTTTGATTCTGGAAAAAATGGAGAGCGAAGAAAAGGCGGAAGAAACACAACTGCTTTCTTCTTCTGAAATGCAGAACTATGTGGATACGGTCTGTGACCAGATTCGCTGGAAACAGACCAGAAAAGCAGTGGCAGAGGAACTGACAGACCATTTGCTTTTACAGAAAGAAGCCTTTCTGGCGGAAGGATTGTCGGAGGAAGCAGCGGAAAAACGCACTGTGGAGGAAATGGG
>OHAI01002329.1_pt1 | contig 14045 bp, 6 predicted proteins | sample 1577091 | NCBI WGS metagenome assembly OHAI01 (sample SAMEA3541548, study PRJEB24748) | human gut metagenome | biome: human gut; feature: human-associated habitat; material: faeces | place: China | collected 2012
ATGTCCACCGGCAGTCTGGGCCAGGGCATCTCTGCAGCCTGCGGCATGGCACTGGGTGCCAAGCACGCAGGCAAGCCCATCAACGTGTTTGCCATCGTGGGTGACGGCGAGGTGGAAGAGGGTGAGTGCTGGGAGGCCTTTATGTTTGCCGCCCACTACGGCCTGAGCAACCTGTGCGTGTTCTTGGACCGCAACCGCCTGCAGATCGACGGCTCCACCGAGACGGTCATGAGCAGCGAGCCGCTGGAAGAGAAGATGAAGGCCTTCAACTTCAACGTGCTGACCATCAATGGCCACGACTATGACCAGATCGAGGCCGCCATCCAGGCTTTCCATGCCGAGAACGACAAGCCCACCTGCATCATCATGGACACCACCAAGGGCAAGGGCGTTTCCTTTATGAGCAACTCCGTGGACTGGCACGGCAAGGGCCCCAACGACGACGAATACAAGGTCGCTATGGAAGAACTGAACGCCGCCTACGCCGCGCTGGAACAGGAGGAGAAGTAAGATGGCAGACGTGAAAAAGATCGCTACCCGTGAAAGCTACGGCAACACCCTGAAGGAGCTGGCCGCTGAGGGCCACGACGACCTGGTGGTGCTGGACGCTGACCTGGCTGCCGCCACCAAGACCGGCATGTTCCGTAAGGCTTACCCGGACCGCCACTTTGACTGCGGCATTGCCGAGGGCAACATGATGGGCGTGGCCGCCGGCCTGTCCACCATGGGCTATGTGCCCTTTGTTTCCAGCTTTGCCATGTTTGCCGCCGGCCGTGCCTTTGAGCAGGTGCGCAACTCCATCGGCTACCCCCACCTGAACGTGAAGATCGGTGCCACCCACGGCGGCATCTCGGTGGGTGAGGACGGTGCATCCCATCAGTGCTGCGAGGACTTTGCCCTCATGCGCAGCATCCCCGGCATGACCGTGATCTGCCCCGCCGACGATGTGGAGGCCCGCGCCGCTGTGCGTGCTGCCTACGCAATGGAAGGCCCCGTCTATCTGCGCTTTGGCCGTTTGGCTGTGCCTGTGTTCCACGATGCCGAGAACTATCACTTCGAGATCGGCAAGGGTGAGCAGATCACTGAGGGCGGCGACATTGCCATCATCGCCACCGGCCTGATGGTCAACGAAGCCCGCATTGCCGCGGAACAGCTGGCTGCCGAGGGCATCCATGCCCGGGTCATCAACATCCACACCATCAAGCCTCTGGACGAGGAGATCGTCCTCAAGGCTGCAAAGGAATGCGGCAAGGTCATCACCGCCGAGGAGCACAACGTCATCGGCGGTCTGGGCGAGGCCGTCTGCGCCGTGCTGAGCGAAAAGCTGCCCACCCCTGTGCGCCGTGTGGGCGTGCAGGACAAGTTTGGCTGCTCCGGCCCTGCATGGGACCTGCTGCGTGAGTACGGTCTGGATGCCGCTACCATCTGCAAGACTGCCCACGAAATGCTGGGCAAATAAAGCTGCCGGAATCTCACAAAAGCTGAAGGGGCTGCTGCACGTTTGTTCAAAACGATGTGCAGCAGCCCCTTTTTGCGCCCCAATGTGACCCGGTTACGGAAAAGCCCTGGCGTTTTGGGTATACTGATGCCATAAGAACAACCACGAACGAACCCTTTCAGGAGGTAGAAATATGGCAGTTGTTACGATCACGAAGGAAAATTTTGAGCAGGAGGTGCTGCAGAGCGCAAAGCCTGTGCTGCTGGACTTCTGGGCCAGCTGGTGCGGCCCCTGCCGCATGCTCAGCCCCGTTGTGGACGAGGTAGCTGAGGAGCGCACCGATGTGAAGGTGGGCAAGGTGAATGTGGACGAGCAGCCGGAGCTGGCCGGGGAGTTCGGCGTCATGAGCATTCCCACCCTGCTGGTGTTTGAGCAGGGCAAGCTGGTGCGTCAGGCCGTGGGTGCCCGCCCGAAGGCCAGTGTGCTGGAGCTGCTTGGGTAAATATGCGTGCTGAAAAGGAGCTGTTGCGCCATGCGACGGCTCCTTTTCTTCTTTTCCCTGTACAAACGCACAGAAAAATCGTATCATTGAGTCGAGAACACCGTCACTTTCCTACTTTACAACTTTACCGAGATAAAGTAAAATAAACTCAAGTAAGAAATGGGGGAACCGACAATGGAATTCAGCCTTGCAAACCTGCAGCCCAAGGAGCGCGCCTCCTTTGCGCTGCGCGCCTTGTACGAAGCGGCGGGCTGCCGCAAGTATCATATGGGCCGGTTTGAGGAGTACGGCCTGTATCAGGCCAACCGCAGTTTTTTGTCGTCCGAGCAGGTCATCACCTTTACTGATCTGGATGGCCGTCTGCTGGCCCTCAAGCCGGACGTGACCCTCTCCATTGCCAAGACGGCGCAGCCCGCCCCTGGCGAGACCCTGCGCTACTACTATCACGAGAACGTCTACCGTCCTTCCGCCGAGAGCCACACCTTTAAAGAGATCAGCCAGATGGGCCTTGAGATGCTGGGCGCGGTGGGCGAAGCACAGGTGCAGCAGGCGGTGTGTCTGGCAGCGCGGTCGCTGGATGCGCTGGGGGCCGAGTGGGTGCTGGAAGTGAGCCACATGGGCTACCTGTTCGGCCTGTTCGACGCGCTGGGCGTGCCGGATGCCGCCCGCGCAAAGCTGCTGGAAAAGCTGCGGGAGAAAAACGCCCACGAGCTGCGGGCCGCCGCCGGAGCTGCCGGTCTTGCCGATGCCGCCGATACCCTGTGCAGCGTGCTGGATCTTTCCGGTGCCTATGCCGAAACGCTGGAAAAGGCTGCAGCCCTGTGCAAAAACGCCGGTGCGTCTGGCGCAGACGCTGACCGTTGCCCTGGCGGACGCGCCGTGTTAATTCGTAAACTATGCTTGCATATTCGCGCACAATCATGTAGCATATTGCTAGATATTGCGCAGGAAACGGTACATAAAGTATCCAAAACTGCTGTTTATGGAGAGGAGAATGTGTGATGAAATGTCCCCGCTGCGGTCATGAAATGACGCTCGATACCCATCGAAAGTATGCGCTGAATATGTGCTATGAGTGCGGCTATATCGAAGGCCGCCTGATCGACCCCGAGAAGAAGGGCGAGACGAACTTTGAGCGCATGAAGAAGCTCAATTTCAACGAAATGGTCGCGTTCCTGACCAAGGGCCTGAACTTGGACGAGGCCAAGCTGGCCGACTGGCTGGACGACGAGGTCAAGTGACCTGCACCACCGCATTTTGCACGCCGTACCCGATCGCGGGTGCGGCGTGTTTCTGCGCTGGACGAATGCGGCAGATCGCCGAGAATTTTCTTGACACGCTGTGAGCGCCATTGTATAATGCTAAATGCGTGGATATGCGTCTGCTTTTGCGGCGCACTTTTCTTTTCCACAAGAGTTAGATTCATCTAATTTAAATTAGATGAATCTAACTTAAGCTTTGCAACGAATCATTTGGAGGAAACATTCATGCAGCAATTATTCAAACGAATGCTGTCGGTGCTCCTTGCGGTCGCCGTTTTGCTGTCGCTGACGGTGACGGCGTTTGCGGCCGACGACGGCGCGGACGCGGCGCTCACGGCGGCGGATTATGCCGCTGCGGACGCGCTGTTCAACGCGCTCGAGGACGTGGAGCAGACGGCGGCGCGGCGGGATGCATCCGCAGACGGGCGCACACAGGCCATCTGCGACTATCTCAACGCGCAGGACGCGGTCGTGCCCGGCTCGGTCGAGACGAGCGGCGAACGGATCACCTGGATGACGGAGCAGGGCATCGCCTGTGCCTATTCTCCGCGTCTGGAGCAGATAGCGGCGGCGGCGGAGTCCACGGCTGACGATACGCCCGATGTGCAGACGCGCTCCTACGCCGCGCGCGGCACGCAGCACGGGCGCGATGTGTACCTGTTCCAGCCGTACTACGGCGTTGACCGCAACTTCACCGAGCAGTACCAGAAGGAGGCCCAGCGCGTGGCGCAGGCGTCCGAGGGTACCTATCACTACTATAAAGGTGATGCGGCGACGATCGACGCCGTTGCGGACGCGATCACGGACGGCGGCGTTGTCTTCTTCGACTCGCACGGCTCGACGGATTACGAAAACGGCGAGGACTACACCTCCGGCGCCACGACGTCTTACCTCTGCCTGCAGACGGGCGACGGCCTGACCAAGGCGGATTATGACGGCGGGCACGCCGTTTACAGCAGCACGAGCGGCAGCATGAAGTATTTCCTCGTGGACGGCACGGTCATTGCCGACCACATGGACGCCGACGCGCAGGCCAACAACGGCCTGCTCTGGATGGCGATCTGCCTCGGCATGGCGACCAACGGCCTGGAAAAGCCGCTCATGGACCGCGGCCTCGGCGCCGTTTATGGTTACAGCCAGTCGGTCACATTTGTCGGCGACTATACGTTTGAGGCTGTGTTCTTTGACAGCCTGCTCGGCGGCAGCACCGTCGCCGAGGCGATCACGGACATGAAGACGGCCTGCGGCGCATGGGACTGCTCGCCGCAGATCTGCCAGGCCAACGGCATGTCCGCCAACTATCAGATGACGACGCTGGAGGAGGCGCAGCGCGGCCGCGCCGCATTCCCGATCGTCGTCTCCGCGGATGATACCTATCCCGGCCACGGCAATGTCGATGCGCTGCAGGATGTCAACTCCGGCTGGGCGCTGCTCGACCGCTACGCACTGACGGCGGACACCGACACGCCGGAGCACGGCTCCGTGACGCAGCGGGGCATGACCATCACGGCCAATGCCAACACCGGCTATTATGCCTCCGGCTACACCGTCACGCCCGAGGGCGCGGCGACCGTGCAGCAGAACGGCAATACCTTCCGCGTTTCCGCACTGCGGCAGGACTGCAAGGTGACGATCCACTTTGCTGCCAAGACGCCGGCGGCCGTGCACTTCTCCGTGCCGGATGGCGTGACGCAGCCGGATGTCGCCGGTTATATCGGCGATCCGATCACACTCCCGCAGCCGACGGGCACGCCCACGGCTGACGCACAGGATTATCACTTCGTCGGCTGGACGACCGAGCCGGTCGAGACCCCGGCCGTGAGCGCGCAGGTGCTCCGCGCGGGTGAGCGCTATGATGTCACGGGTGCGGAGACAACGCTCTACGCGCTCTATCAATACTTTGCCACGCCGGATGGGCGGACGCCTGCGTTCTCCACTGTCACGGCGGACACGGATGACTGGAGCGGGACGTATGTCCTGCACGGCGGTGACAGCGTCCTGCGCTGTGACGGCACCGTTTACGGGGCGGCGCTTGGCAGCACCGCTGCTGCCGTGCCGCTTGCCAATACCGGCATCACCGTGGACGCGGACGGAAATGTCTCCGGCATTTCCGGCACGTATACCGTGCAGATCACGCGCGTGCCCGGGACGGAGCAGTATACCATCCGGCTCGGCGGCGCAATGTCATCGCTGTATCTGGCCTGCCGCTCGAACAGCGACCAGCTCAATTCCGACGTGGACGGCAGCAGCAGCTATGCCCGCTGGCTCATCAGCTGGAAGGATGGCCGCGTTGTCATTCAAAATGTACGCTTCATGGCGCGCTGCCTGCAGTTCTGCGCGGATAAGCAGTATTTCCGCTGCGTGCGCAGCACGGAGACCCCGCTGACGCTCTATCGCGGCGAGACCAGCGGCCTGTGGTACACCACACAGCTGCAGTCGGCCCATGAGCACCAGTATGTGGAGTCCGCCCGTCAGGCGGCGACCTGCACGGAGCCCGGATGGGTGGAATATGCCTGCACCGTCTGCGGCGGCACCTATCGTGACACGCTCGCCCCGCTCGGCCATGCATTTCATGACAAGGCTTCCGCCGCCTGCGCGCAGGAAGCGACCTGCACCGAGCCTGCGCAGTATTATGTGCAGTGCGACCGCTGCGATGCCGTCAGTGAGACGCTGACGGTCGCGGCCGGCGATCCGCTCGGCCACAGCTATCAAAACGGCGTCTGCGTCCGCTGCGGCGCGCTGATGCCGGTCACGCCGTTCGACGACGTGCCGGATGACGCCTATTACACCGAAGCCGTCTATTGGGCCAAGCGCTGCGGCATCACGAACGGCGTCAGCAGCACCTGCTTTGCCCCGAACGCGACGTGCACGCGCGCGCAGAGCGTGACCTTCCTCTGGAACGCCGCCGGCAAACCGGAACCGAGTTCCCTGACCGTCCCGTTTACGGACATGTCGGCGGATGCTTACTACTACAAAGCCCTGTGCTGGGCGGCCGAACGCAAGATCACCAACGGCACGAGCGGCACGACCTTCTCCCCGAACGGCATCGTGACGCGCGCACAGGTGGTGACGATGATGTGGCGCGCCGCCGGCAGCCCGGAGGTCGCCGCGGATCAGACGTTCACGGACGTTCCGGCAAATGCGTATTACGCGGCCGCAGTGCGCTGGGCCGCCGCCAATAAGATCACGACGGGCACGGGCAACAACTGCTTTTTGCCCGCGGCCCCCTGCATTCGCGCGCAGATCGTGACGCTTTTGTACAATCAACTGCATGCATGATATGCCGGGACCGACCGGCGGAAAGGGAAGGTGAGGCCGCACACAGATCCGCTGAATGCACAAACCATATACATATCATGTTTTTTCAGGAGGTAATGACCAACCCATGAACAAGACAATCACCAAACGGCTCCTGTCCCTGGTGCTGCTGGTGGTCATGCTCGTCGGCTGCGCGCTCCCGGCCTATGCCGCGGACACCGGCGCGAGCGGCGATCTGACCGCAGTGTATGCCCAAGAGGGCACGAGCTACAAGGACGGTGTCTATGAGGGCATCGGAAAGGGCTTCAAAAATGGCGAGATCAAGGTCAAAGTGACCATCACCGACGGCAAGATCGCCAAGGTGGAACTCGTCAGCCAGGAAAAGCAGAGCTATTGGGAAACTATGAATGTCGCCTCGCTCTTTGACGATATCGTCAAGGCCAACGGCACCGAGATCAACGGTGTTTCCGGCGCGACCATGAGTAGCAACGGCGTCAAAGCCGCGGTCAACGACGCGCTGAGCAAGGCGCTCGTCACCGAGCCGGAGCAGCCGGACACCGGCATCTTTGCCGCCGGCACCGGCGCGAAGTCTGACCCGTATCTGATCCGCACGGTCGACCAGCTCAAGGCGTTCGCGGCCTCGGTCAACGGCGGTGAGACCTACGCGAGCCAGTATGTTACGCTCGACGCCGATCTCGACCTCACCGGCGAGAGCTGGATGCCGATCGGCGGCGACAGCGGCAGCTTCAACGGCATCTTCAACGGCGACAACCACACGATCGCCGGCCTGACCATCGGCACGAAAGCCGAGCCCGCCGCGTATGAGTATGCCGGCCTCTTCGGCCTTGTCGGCAAGGGCGGTGCGATCCGCAACCTGGGCGTCAAGGATGCGTTCATCAACAACAAGACCACGGATGAAGACCCTGCAGTCGCCATTCTGGCGGCCGGCACCGGCGACAGCAGCGTGATCGACGGCTGCTGGGTCAGCGGCACGATCATCAGCGATGCGGCCGGTGACAACAACTACACCTACGTCGGCGGTGTCGTCGGCAATAACGGCGGCAAGAGTCTGGTGTGCAACACCTGGGCGGACGTGCAGATCGCGGCCAAGGGCGGCGACACCGGCGCGGGCGGCATCGTCGGCTGGACGAGCAACGATTCCGCGGTCATCAACTGCGCGGCGTTCGGCACGATCGGCAACTACTGCGGAGGCTCCATGATGTACGGCGCAGGCGGCATTGTCGGCTACAGCTGCGGCGCGATCTACGCCTGCTACTCCGACGTGACCCTGCACATGGACGCCATGTCCGACGCGGGCGACGGTTCCGATGTCCCCATCGGCGGCATCGCCGGCGCGCCGGCGTATTGCACGGCCGCTTACCGCTGCTGGTTCAACGCCGACGCGGCGCAGACCTATTATAACGATGAAGCGGTGGCAGAGCCGGTCGCGGTCGGCTATTCCACGCTCAGCTACTCGGTCAGCGACCAGGAAGAGTGCGCCGGTCTGGCGTCGGCGGAGCTCACCTCCGGCGTGCTGGAGACGAATCTTGCCGACGCGCTCACGGAGGAAAAGCTTGCCGATGCGCAGGCGTATTTCTCCAGCAAGGCCGTCGGCCTGCTGGGCAACGGCGTTACGATGAACAGCCTGCTGAGCATGAGTGAAAACGGCTGGAACAGCTGGCAGGTCGAAAACGGCCGCCTGCTGCCGACCGGTGAGGGCAGCAATCAGCCTGTCGATCCGAGCGACTTCTTCGCCGGCGGCGAGGGCACGCAGGCTGACCCCTACCGCATCGAGACTGAGGCGCAGCTGCGCGGTTTCGCTGAGGCCACCCAGAACGGCAAGCTCAGCACCACGAACCTGTACATCCGGCTCGATGCCGATATCGCGCTCTCGGATGAGCCGTGGACGCCGATCGCCAAGTTCGGCGGCAGCTTTGACGGCGACGGCCACACCGTTTCCGGCATGACCATCGGCACGAGCGCGCAGCCGTCGGATCGCACCAGCGCCGGTTTCTTCGAGACGCTGGCAAACGGCGCGTCGGTCAGCAACCTCAAGCTGACGGACGTTTCGGTCAACGTCGTGCGCACGGGCAGCAGCCTGGATGATACCGTCTATGCCGGCGGCCTGATCGCCGGCGGCCAGACCATGGGCGCCGACGTCCGCATCGACAACTGCTCGGTCACGGGCGGTACCATTTCCGCGTCCTCCGGCATGCACGTGTACGCGGGCGGCCTCGCTGCCAGACTCGGCGGCACCAACTACGTTACCAACTGCTACACGGATATCGACGTCGCGGCCACCAGCAGCAAGTATGTTGCCAACGCGGCCGGCCTTGTTGGCACGTTCGGCGGCAGCAGCTTCGTCGGCAACTGTGCCGCGCTCGGCGATGTCACCGCCAGCGGCAACAGCCTGCAGTATAACCGCACCAGAGCGGGCGGCCTGCTGGCCTCGGCCCCGTTCCTGATGGAAAACTGCTACGCGGCCGGCAGCGTCACTCTGACGAATGCCAGCAGCGACTATGACGCCTATGCCGGCATGCTCATCGGCGAGCAGAGCGGCAGCGCTGTCGTGGACAGCAACTACAGCAGCAAGGCGGTGCTCACCGTCAACGGCGAGAGCAAGGACCTCGTCGCGGTCGGCAAGACGCCTGACAGCTGGTACAGCGGCATCAACTACAACAAGATCACGGCGCAGGACGACGTTACGAACGACGCCTTTGCCGCCGTTATGAACCAGGGCATTTCCGCCGAGGGCCTCGCCGCGACGGATGAATACCTCATCAACAGCGGCAAGTTCTCCGGCTACACGTCCGCGGGCCTTGCGGCCATGCGTCCGGCGGTCTGGCAGGGCTGGGGCGCTGCCGACGGCAAAGTACTGCTCGGCGTGAAGGCCGAGAGCATCTTTGCCTCCGGCACCGGCACCAAGGCCGATCCCTTCGTCATCAAGACGGAGGCGCAGATGCGCGCATTTGCCGCCTCCACCACCGGCGACAACGCGGTCGACTACGCGGGCCAGTATGTCGCGCTCGACGCGGACATCACCCTCAACGGCGCGTGGACGCCCATCCACTACTTCGCCGGTAACTTTGACGGCCGCAACCACACCGTCTCCGGCGTGCGCATCGGCACCGAGCTCGCGCCGCTCGAGCAGAACAGCGTCGGCTTCTTCGACGTGCTGGCAAACGGCGCCACGCTCTCGAACCTGAACCTGACCAACGTTGCAGTGTACGGCAAAATCACCGCTGACTATGAACGTCCGTTCGTCGGCGGCCTCGTCGGCGGTAACCTCGGCATGGGCAAGAATGCGCGAATCGATCACTGCTCCGTCGTGGGCGGCATCGTCAGCGCGGAGGGCAAGCAGTGGGCGTATGGCGGCGGCCTGACCGCATCGCTCTACCTCGATGCTTACCTCACCAACTCCTGGACGGATGTGACCGTGCAGGTCAAATCCACCGAAGGCCTGTGCTCGGCCGGCGGCCTCGTTGCCACGAACTCCAACGGCAGCATGATCGCCAACTGCGCCGCCCTCGGCGACGTGACGGCCATTTCGGGCTATACGACCTCTTCCAAGGTAAGCGCCTCCGTCGGCGGTCTCGTCGGCCAAGCGACCGGTCTGTTCCACAACTGCTACGCAGCCGGCAATGTTGCACTGACGATGGCCATCACGCCGGATGAACCGGCCGTGGGCAGCCTCATCGGCCAGATGTCCACGGGCCGCAGCTACAACGGCATCGTGACCGACTGCTACTATAACAGCAAGGCTACCGTGTCTGTCAACGGCACGTCCGGCAGTGCGACCGCCATCGGCGATCTCGTCAGCGGCGACACGAACAACGTCGCCGGTGCGGACACCTCCAGCGCCGCCTTTGTCGACACCATGAACCACGGCCTGACGGCCGAGGGTCTCGCCGCCACGGACAAGTTCCTCACGAGCGACAACATCGACTTCACGACCGACATGCTCCTTGCCATGCGTCCCGCCGCATGGTACGGCTGGGAAGCGCGCGACGGCAAGACCGTGCTCGGCGCGGACGTCTTTGTCCAGCCCGACGCGCCGGTGCTCGACTTCTTCGAGAGCGGCTCCGGCACGGAGGCCGACCCCTGGGTCATCCAGAACCTTGGCCAGCTCAAGGCGTTTGCGGCTTCGTTTGCCAAGACGGATTACTCCGGCAAATACATCGTCCTCGGCGCGGACATCGACCTCGCCGGCGAAGCCTGGACGCCGATCGGCCACCTGGCCAACGGCACGCAGGCATTCCGCGGCAGCTTCGACGGCCAGGGCCACAAGATCTCCAACATGGCCATCGGCAGCAAGACCGCCCCGGTCAGTGCGGAGCAGCGCGTGTACTTCGGCCTGTTCGCAGCGCTCATGAACGGCTCCGTTGTGGAAAACCTCGGCATGGAGAACGTCAGCATCCACCTCACGGCCGATAAGGAGTCCGCCATCGGCGGCGCGCTGGCCGGCTGCTGCGACCTTGCCATCATCAACAACTGCTGGGCGACCGGTGACATCACCGTGCGCACCGAAGACGGTGAGTACAAAAACAACAGCTTCGCCGGCGGCCTGATCGGCTACAGCCAGCGCAGCTACATCCTCAACTCCTGGACCGACGTCACGCTCGATGCCTTCTGCAAGACGGCCAACGCCGAGGCCGGCGGCATCACTGCCATGAACGCCTACGGCATGATCGTTAACTGCTACACGTTCGGCGATATCTCCGGTGAGACCGACCGCGAGAACGTGGACGACGGCGGCGTGACCTACCTCGGCGGCATCGCAGGCTGCCAGGCCGGTACCATCGCTAACTGCTACACCACCAGCAACTGCACCTCCCGCAGCTGGACGCGCTATGTCGGCGCCATCGCCGGTATGGCCACCGCCATCAGCGAGAGCTACGACTCCTACTTCAGCGACGGCGCGCAGCTGACCATCAAGGATCAGACATTCGACCCGCCGATCGCGTTCGGCAGCCAGATCCCGTCCGGCTACAATGAGGACGGCGAATTCATGAGCGGCTCGTTCGTCAGCAACGTCGAGGCGCTCCCGGCAGCGGACATGACCGCGCAGGCACTCGCCGACAAGCTCAACGGCAACTTCGGCGCGTTCCCGATCTCGGAGGACGACCTGCCCGCCGCGCTGCGCACCTGGACGCTTCAGGACGGCGCCGTCGTGTTCGGCACCGACAACGCAAACATCACCCATGTCCCGGTCGAGCGCCCGGATCCGAGCATCAACTACGATTACAAGGACGGCACCTACTACGGCCGCGACGCGGACAAGAAGGTCATCGTGCGCATCACGGTGGCCGACAAGAAGATCGTCTCCGCCGAGGTCGTCGCCCCGGCCGACTTTGACGCTGCCAACAGCGAGAGCATTCTCGCGGCGCTGCTCAAAGACCAGACCGTGAAGAACGCCTCCGACGGTACGAGCGATGACCAGACGCTCAAAGCGGCGCTGTCCGTCGCCGTCAACAAGGCGCTGCTCGGCGATACGAGCACCTATGATCCTGCCGATCCGTCCTCCATCTTCGCGGGCGGCACCGGCACGCAGAACGATCCTTATCAGATCGCAACGGCGGCGCAGCTGCGCGCCTTTGCCGCGGCGGTCAACGCCGATGAGCACTTCGACGGTGAGTACATCGTGCTCACGGCCGATATCGACCTCGGCGACGCCCAGTGGATGCCGGTCGGCAGCGCGGGCGGCCACTACTTTGCCGGTATCTTCGACGGGCAGAACCACTGCATCCGCGGCATGAAGATCGGCACGCAGGAAACGCCTGCGGACTATGTTTCCGCCGGCCTGTTCGCCTGCATTGACGGCGCAGTCGTGCGCAATCTCGCCGTGGCGGATGCGGAGATCTACATCGCGCGTCCGGATGCCGTGCGTACCTATGCCGGCATCATCGCCGGTGTCACCGACAACAGCGAGACCGGCGCCGGAGCCGTCATCAACAACTGCACCGTCTCCGGTACGATCTACAACAAGTCCGTTGACTGGAGCCAGAACGGCGGCATCACGGCCTACTGCTACAACAGCATGATCCTCAACTGCGGCGCGCAGGTCGACATTACGTCGATCTCGACCGGCGGCACGGCGCTCGCCGGCGGCATCGTCGGCCAGGACGGCTTTGCCATCGTCGCCAACAACTATGCCCGCGGCAGCATCTATGCCGAGGCCGGTGTCAACTCCGCCACCATCGGCGGCATCGCCGGCATGCAGGCCGGTGTGGCCGGCAACAACTACGCCGACGTGAAGCTGGTGTCCAAGAACGCCACCGGCGATATCGGCGGCATCACCGGCCGCAACACCGCCATCGGCACGATCATCTACGGCTATTTCAACAAGGAGCAGGAGCAGCGCTCCGGCAACTCGGTCATCGCCGAGCCCAAGGCGGTCGGTGAGAACGTGACCATGCTCGGCAACACCGGCGTTGTCAAGGAGACCGCCGGCATGACCGCGGCGGAGCTCCGCAGCGAAGCCTTCCGCGACCTGCTCAACGACAACCAGTGCGAGGATAAGGAATTGCGCACGGCACTTGCCCAGGGCATTTCCGACTTTGACATCGTGGTGCGCGAAGCCAAGCTCACGATCGACAGCTGGGTGCTCGACGGCATCGTCCGCCAGGGCAATGCGCCGACGATCCCCGTGCTGCAGCCTGCGGCCGCTCCGGTCATTGACCCGAACGGCGGCACCTTCACCGGCAAACAGACGGTCACCATCACCTGTGCGACCGAGGGCGCGCGCATCTACTACACGCTCGACGGCAGCGACCCGACGGCCGACAGCACGCTCTACACCGGCGCGTTCACGCTCACGGAGTCCGCAACGGTCAAGGCCATCGCCGTCAAGGACGGCTGCACGGCCAGCGAGATCGTCACGGCAGCGTTCACGAAGGACAAGCCCGCCATCGTCTTTGTCGATGTGGCGGAGGACGCCTGGTACTACGACGCCGTCCAGTGGGCCGCAGATGCGGGTGTCACGAACGGCACGAGCAAGGATCATTTCTCGCCCGATATGAGCTGCACCCGCGCGCAGGCGGTCATGTTCCTGTGGAACGCCGCCGGCAAGCCGACGCCCAAGTCGATGAATAATCCGTTCGTGGATGTCTCGGAGGATGCCTACTACTATCAGGCGGTGCTCTGGGCTGTGGGCGAGGGCATCACGAACGGCACGGATGACCATCACTTCAGTCCCAACCTGACTGCGAACCGTGCGCAGTGCGTCACGTTCCTGTACCGCTATGTCGGCGCTCCGGCTGTGGAGAACAAGACGACGTTTGCCGACGTCCCGGCGACGGCTTACTATGCCGATGCTGTGGCGTGGGCTGCGGCCAAGGGCGTTACGAACGGCACGAGCAGCACGACCTTCTCCCCGGATGCTTCCGTCACGCGCGCACAGGCTGTCACCTTCCAGTGGAGAGCGGCCGGCGCACCGGCGGCTGAGGGCACGAACGCCTTTGCCGATGTGAGCGCGAGCGCCTTCTACGCCCCCGCCGTGCAGTGGGCCGTCAACGCGGGCGTGACCACCGGCCCTCTCTTACAGCTTTTACTGTAAAAGCTGTCTCTCCTTTACGCGTCACTACCT
>OHAI01002349.1_pt1 | contig 13955 bp, 11 predicted proteins | sample 1577091 | NCBI WGS metagenome assembly OHAI01 (sample SAMEA3541548, study PRJEB24748) | human gut metagenome | biome: human gut; feature: human-associated habitat; material: faeces | place: China | collected 2012
GCGTTGCCTCTACGCGTGGCAAATGCACCATCGTGACTTCGGGAATATCCGGTGGTGCGGCAAATGCCCACGCTGGAAAACAGCGAGAGCATCAACCCTTATTCCTTATGTTACACAAAAGTGTCCAATTTTCGGCGGTAAGAAAAAAAGCCGATGCGCTTTTTATCCCAAAAATGTCAGCAATCCTCACAGACTGCTGTAACAAAGATAGTGAAAAATTGCACTTCCGGCGCAAAGCGGGGTAAAAATTCATTTTAATCGAATCCGAGGCATTGTGTATTCTGAATATTTTATAACTTTGTAAGTTGAAATAAAATTGATTATGCCGGAAAACAAATTCAAAATAGGCATCACGCAGGGCGACACGAACGGCATCGGCTGGGAAATCATTCTCAAGGCGCTCGCCGACCCGCGGATGACGGAGCTTTTCACACCCGTCGTCTACGGCTCGCCCAAAGCCGCGGCCTATTACCGAAATACCGTCGCGGAGATCGAAGCCTTCTCCTTCAACCCCGTGGCGTCGGCCGCCGAGGCGCGCCGCGGAAAGGCGAACCTCGTGGCATGCGGGGAGACGGCCGACATCGCGCCGGGCAAGCCGACCCCCGAAGCCGGACGCGCGGCCGTAGAGGCGCTGTGCGCGGCCATGCGCGACCTGAAGGCGGGACACCTCGACGCGCTCGTGACCGCACCCTTCGACAAGGAGACCGTGCAGGCGGACGACTTCCGCTACACGGGGCATACCGAATACCTGGCCGCCGAACTCGAAGGCGAAGCCATGATGATCCTGTGCAGCGACGTGCTGCGCGTGGGGCTGGTCACCAAGCACATCCCCGTCTCGGAGATCGCCCGCAACATCACCAAAGAGCGGATCGTGCGCGACCTCGGCACGCTGCGCCGTGCGCTCATAGAGGACTTCGGCATCGTCGAGCCGCGCATCGCCGTCATGGCGCTCAACCCCCACGCCGGCGACGGCGGACTGCTGGGACGCGAGGAGCAGGAGATCATCCGCCCGGCCATTGTCGAGGCGTTTTCGAAAGGCGTGCTGGCCTTCGGGCCTTTTGCCGCCGACGGGCTTTTCGCCGGGGGCGGATACGCCAAGTACGACGGCATCCTGGCCATGTACCACGACCAGGGGCTGGCGCCCTTCAAGAGCCTGTCGCCCGACGGGGTGAACTTCACGGCGGGGCTTTCGGCCGTGCGCACCTCGCCCGACCACGGCACGGCCTTCGACATCGCCGGGAAGGACAAGGCCGACCCGCAGTCGATGCGCAATGCGATCTATGCGGCCATCGACATCGCGGAGCACCGCCGCGCATGGGCCGAATGGACGCGCAATCCGCTGCAACGCGCCGAACGCGACCGCGGCGGCCGCGACGTCTCGGTCAAGGACCTGCCGCAGACCGAAAAGGAGGATTGACAAAGACCCGAACAAAAACACCGGGCAACCCGGAGGCGTATTCCGTCTCGTAATTGTGGAAGCGCCGAAGGCCCCGAAAACTTAATTTATACAACAAAATGATCAAAATCACTTTTCCCGACGGCTCCGTACGTGAATATGCCAAAGGGACTACTGCGTATCAGATCGCAGAGAGCATCAGCCCTCGTTTAGCTGCTGACTCGCTCGCGGCCGCGGTAAACGGCGCGACGGTGGACATGACGCGCCCGATCGAAGAGGACGCTTCGGTCAAATTCTACAAATGGGACGACGAAGAGGGCAAGCACGCCTTCTGGCACACCTCGTCGCACCTGCTGGCCGAGGCTCTCGAAGCGCTCTACCCGGGCATCAAGTTCGGCATCGGCCCGGCCATCGAAAACGGCTTCTATTACGACGTCGATTCCCCGACGCCCATCACCGAGGCCGACCTGCCGACGATCGAAAACAAGATGGTGGAGCTGTCCCGCAACAAGGAAGCGCTCCTCCGCCGCGAAGTCCCCAAGGCCGAAGCGCTGAAGACCTTCACCGAGAAGGGCGACCAGTACAAGGTCGAACTGATCACGGACCTCGAAGACGGCACCATCTCCTTCTATACCAACGGTGCGTTCACGGACCTGTGCCGCGGCCCGCACATTCCCAACACGGGATATATCAAGGCCCTGAAACTTACGTCCGTGGCCGGAGCCTACTGGCGCGGCAACGAGAAGAACAAGATGCTGACGCGTATCTACGGCATCTCGTTCCCCAAGAAATCAATGCTCGACGAGTACCTCGCGATGATGGAGGAGGCCAAGAAACGCGACCACCGCAAGTTGGGCAAGGACCTCGAACTGTTCACTTTTTCGCAGCGCGTGGGCCAGGGCCTGCCGCTGTGGCTGCCCAAGGGAGCTGCGCTGCGCGACCGGCTGGAGCAGTTCCTGCGGGGCGTGCAGAAGGAGTACGGCTACCAGCAGGTGATCACGCCGCACATCGGCAACAAGGAGCTTTATGTCACCTCGGGCCACTACGCCAAATACGGCAAGGACTCGTTCCAGCCGATCCACACCCCGATCGAGGGCGAGGAGTACCTGCTCAAGCCGATGAACTGCCCGCACCACTGCGAGATCTACCGCTCGAAACCCCGTTCGTACAAGGAGCTGCCCGTGCGTCTGGCGGAGTTCGGAACGGTCTACCGCTACGAACAGTCGGGCGAGCTGCACGGACTGACGCGCGTGCGCGGATTCACGCATGACAACCAATGCATGTATCTTTGTCACATTCCATTTTACCATCATCATCAAAAGCTAAAGCTTCTACTGGACAAACACCAGCACATGCTCCACATCCGATGCAAGTATCTTTATCTACGTTCATATTTAACTCTCCTTTTCCTTTTTTCCTATAATTAGTATAACACTTTCCACTTTTCAGTCAATACAAAGTCACTATTTTTCATAGCTTTGAATACAACAATTTTCGGGTAACCATGTCATTAATTCTTCATTTGTCATATCATGAAAATAACTATGAATGACACGCACGATACCTCCATGACAAACAACTAAAATGTTTTTATCAGGATATTTATTTTCAAGTTCTTCTAAAAAACTATACACACGATGGACTACTTGAAATAAAGATTCTCCGCCTGGATAATGGAGTGCGTGATTTTGTTTATAATATTGAAATTCTTTATTATTAATAACTCCTTCAAATTGTCCAAAATTAATTTCTTGTACTCTTGAATCAATTTTAATTTCTAATTGATGATTTTCATTTATGATTTTTGCAGTTTCATGTGCTCTTTGAAGTGGTGAAGCAAAAATCATATCTAATGAAATATCTTTTAATTGTTCACTGGCCATTTTAGCTTGTTGCTTTCCTAAAGATGTTAATTCAACATCCGAAATGCCACAAACTTTATTATCAATGTTATAACCTGTTTGACCATGTCTTACTATATATAATTTCATTTTTTTATGTCCTTTATCTTCATTTTGTTTTATGTTATCATATTTTTGGTATTTTGAGAACAAATGAAAAAGGAGAAAATTACATATGGGTGGTATGTTTGGCGTTGTCAGTCGTAAAGACTGTGTCACTGATTTGTTTTTTGGTATTGATTATCATTCTCATTTAGGAACAAAAAAAGGTGGGATTGCAGTTTATGGAGAAAACGGTTTTAACCGTGCAATTCATAATATTTCAAATTCACCATTTAGAACTAAGTTTGAAAATGATATTAAAGAAATGTCTGGAAAAATGGGGATTGGTTGTATTTCAGACAATGAACCTCAACCTCTTTTAATAAATTGTCGTTTAGGTAGTTATGCAATTGTTTCTGTAGGTAGAGTTGCAAATATGGAAGAATTAATTCAAGATGCTTTTGATAATGGGCATACTCATTTTTTAGAGATGTCTGGGGGCGAAGTCAATCAAACTGAATTAATTGCTGCAATGATCAATCAAAAGGATACTTATGTTGATGGAATTATCAATGTTTTAAGAAAAGTAAAAGGTTCTATTTCTTTTATGTTGATGACAAAAGATGGTTTGTATTTAGTACGTGATAAATTAGGAAGAACTCCATTAAATATTGGTAAGGGTGAAAATGGATTCTGTGCTTCTTTTGAAAGTCATGCTTATATTAACCTTGGATATAGTCTATATAAAGAATTAGGTCCTGGTGAAGTTTGTTTTATGACAAGTGAAGAAGTGAAAACACTTGTTGAGGCAAATGATAAAATGAAAATTTGTTCATTTTTATGGGTATATTATGGTTATCCAACAAGTTGTTATGAAGGACGTAATGTTGAAGAAATGCGTTATGAATGTGGTCGTTTAATGGCTCAAAGAGATGATATTAAAGATATTGATCTTGTAGCAGGTGTTCCTGATAGTGGAATTGCCCATGCGATTGGTTATTCAAATGAATCACATATTCAATATGGAAGACCTTTTATTAAATACACACCTACGTGGCCACGTTCATTTATGCCACAAATTCAAGCGGATCGTAATTTAATTGCAAAAATGAAATTAATTCCAATTGCTAGCTTGATTAAAGGAAAATCATTATTATTAATTGATGATTCAATTGTTCGTGGAACACAACTAAGAGATACAACTGAATATTTATATAATTCTGGAGCAAGAGCAGTCCATATCAGACCTGCTTGTCCTCCAATTATGTATGGATGTCCTTACTTAAACTTTTCAAGAAGTACAAGTGATATGGATTTAATTACACGTCGTGTTATTAAAAAACGTGAAGGAGAAAATGATATCAATATGTTAGAAACATATAGTGATCCAGATACTCCTGAATATAATGCAATGGTAGAAGAAATCCGTAAAGAACTTAATTTTACTTCTTTACGTTTTAATCGTTTGGATGATATGCTTCAAGCTATTGGACTTGATAGTGATAAGATCTGTACTTATTGTTTTAATGGTAAAAAATAATACGGAAAGAAAATTTCCGTATTTTTTTAAAATATATTTAATAGCTTTCTAAGGAGTGCTATAATATTGAAGGAAAAAAGGAGACTCTTATGAAATATTTAATTGACCCAATGGATTTAAGTGTAGAAGAAATTGATGAACTAATTGATATTGCGAATGATATTATTAAAGACCGTACACGCTATCAAGATGCTTGTCGTCATAAAATTCTAGCTACACTCTTTTTTGAACCAAGTACACGTACAAGACTTTCTTTTGAATCAGCTATGTTATCACTTGGTGGAAGTGTTTTAGGTTTTTCAAGTGCAAGCAATACAAGCGCTTCTAAAGGTGAAAGTGTTAGTGATACTATTAGTGTTGTTTCAAGCTATTGCGATATTATTGCAATGCGTCATCCAAAAGAAGGAGCACCTCTTGTTGCTACAAGAAAAAGTACAGTACCTTTAATCAATGCTGGAGATGGTGGTCATAACCATCCAACGCAAACTTTAACTGATTTACTTACTATTTATAGAGAAAAAGGTAGATTAGATAATCTAACAATTGGATTTTGTGGGGATTTAAAATTTGGACGTACAGTTCATTCTCTTACAAAAGCAATGTCACGTTATAAAAATATTAAATTCGTGTTTATTGCACCATCTGAACTTAAAATTCCTGAATATTTAAAACATGATTTATTAGATGCTAAAAACTTAGACTACAAAGAAGTAGAAACAATTGAAGAAGTTATTGAAGATTTAGATATTCTTTATATGACGCGTGTTCAAAAAGAAAGATTCTTTAATGAACAAGACTACATTCGTTTAAAAGATACATACATTTTAGATTTAAAGAAATTAGAAAAATCAAAATCTGATTTAATCGTTATGCACCCATTACCTCGTGTTAATGAAATTGCTATTGAGGTTGATGATGATCCAAGAGCTAAGTATTTTGATCAAGTTCAAAACGGACGTTTTATGCGTATGGCACTTATTTTAAAAATGTTAGGATTGGAAAATGAGGTAGAAAGATAATGAAAATAGATAGTATAAAAAACGGTATTGTTTTAGACCATATTACCGCTGGTAAATCTTTAGAAGTATATAAAGCTTTAGGATTAGATAAATTAGATTGTAGTGTTGCTATTATTAAAAATGTTAAATCTAATAAAATGGGTAAAAAAGATATTTTAAAAATAGATGAAGAATTTGCATTAGATTTTGATGTTTTAGGATATTTAGATCCTAATATTACTGTTTGTATTATTAAAGATGGTAAACTTGTTGAAAAGAAAAAATTACAACTTCCTCAAAAAATTATTAATGTAGAAAAATGTAAAAATCCTCGTTGTATTACATCTGTAGAACAAGGATTAGATCATGTTTTCTATTTAGCAAATAAAGATAAACGTATTTATCGTTGTCTTTATTGTGAAACAAAAGTTGAAAAAAAATAGAAGCTTTGCTTCTATTTCTATGCTGGAGTAGCTCCAACGGTAGAGCAACTGACTCGTAACCAGTAGGCTGTGGGTTCAAATCCCATCTCCAGCACCATTATCAAAATCAACAGTCGTTGATTTTTTTTATACTCACATTATTATAACAAACATCAAATATAAACCTTTTCTTCCCATTTCATCATGACATCTTTACCATGATGGGCTAAGCCTATATAAATCACTTTTCCTTTTAAATCATAATCATATCTTCTATCTTTGATTTGTTGAATAGCTTCATTTGATAATTTATCCAATGCTTTTTCAAAATCTTTTTTATCTTCTTTGAAATACTTAAATTCAATAATAAACGATGTTTTCTTTTCATCATGAGCCTGGATAATGAGATCACATCTTCCTTTACCTTCTTCTCGATTATAAATAACTTTATAGTTATCTGATAGACATAAACACATTCCTAACATCATCATATGATAACTGTTTTCATTATTTAAATCATGATAGCTTGGAATCATTAATACATTTTGATAATTTTTTAAAAAATCATTTTTGTTTTCAGCAATCAAATTGTCAACAATGCGATCATATTATCCATTGTTCATTCCTAGTTGATGTTCCGTTAATCTTATAAATTATCTTCTTACCTCATAATTTGGTATCGCAATTCTAAACTTTTCTTTTTTTGGATCAATTGCTTTTACTACTGTTAAATATCCAGCACTTACAAACATCCCCCATAAGTTAGGTGTATTTGCCACTTCATAAAAGCTTGTTTGAAGGACAACTCTTGTTTCTAGATAGTTATTCTTTATAAGTTTTTCATATTGTTTTTTAAAGTCCTAGTCTACTTTTTATATAGCTTGTTTAAGCATTGTATTAGCACTCGTATTGACCCAATAAGGAACAAGTACTTTTCTTCTTGCATAATTTAAAATAGACCATGGATTATAGATTTCTTTATCTCCCATTTTATAGCCATCATACATTTCTTTGACTTCATCATTTAATTCTAAATCATAATATTCAAGTAATTCTTTGGTTTCTTCTATACTGAATCCAAAATATTCACTATAATCATTATCAATTACTGTATACACATCTAAATTATTTAAATCACTGAAAATATTTTCTTTAGCCACTCTTTGAATTCCTGTAAGCATCGCATATTTTAAGCTGGTTGATGTTTTAAGAGAATTATGAAGCAATCCTGCAAGTCCTCCTCTTACTTCATCATAGAACCCTCCTGTATGTGCTTCTACAAATGGTGTATCATATTCATCTATGAATACCATAACTTCTTTTCCATAATAATCTTCCATTATTTCCATCAAGAATGAAATTGCATCATCTATTCCCTTAAGATTATTCTTGTTATTATCAGCTATTACTTCATAAGTCTTTCATAATTTGTTTTCTTAAATCCCTTAAGATTTTCAAATACAAAATCATATTTATCCCATTGATTTTGTATTTGTGTTCTTATCGTTGGAACAACTGTTTCTTTATCTCTTTTGGCATTCGCAAAAGAGATAAAGATTGTTGGATATTGATTGATTTCAGCTACATAAGGTGTTTCCATGATTTTTGTACCTTTAAAGTTTTCTTTAGAGTCTTTGGTAATATCAAAGAATTCTGCCATCATTGAAATATTGATGGTTTTTCCAAATCTTCTAGGACGAGTAATCAATGTTACATCTGTTACTCTACCTAAGAACTCTTTGATCATCAAGGTCTTATCTACAAAATAATAATTTCCTTCTACAAGTCTTGAAAAACTTTTCGTTCCTATTGGTATTTTCTTCATTTCTATCACCCTTTCTTTACATATTATAAACTATTTTAGAGATGTTTACTGATGAATATAAATTCAATTTTTAATTTGATCTATATTGAATATTTCATAGTTATGATTTTTAGCTTATCTAAATCTAATGGAAAATGGTAGTTGATCAAATATATAGGAAAACTAGAGTAGAAAAATCACGATAACAATAAAAATAAAGGAGGAAAATCAAGACTGATCATCAGTCTAATTTTCCTCCTAAAAAACATTAGGTATTTTAGAGGGGATATTGATTTCACATCAATATCCCCTTAATAATTTAAAGTAATTTTTCTAAAACACGCGATTATTTAGAGCGCTATATAATCAATGTTATCTATTATTACTCAACGATCACTTTTAGCAACTAGAATAACTATTTCCCATTTAAGACATCTTTAATTGCTTGTAGATTTTCTTTAACACTATCATCATTTGGAATCATATAATAAAGCTTGCTATCAGGCATGTAAGCTCCACCTGTTTGCATAACTCCTGTTCCGGTAAATTGTTTTTGTTTAAATGTCCATGAGGCATTATCATTTATTTGCATTTTTATTAAATCTGTAATATCACTAGATGCCATATTTGTTTCAAAACATCCTGATATAGCTTTTAAAACACTACTATAATTAGTAATAACTGCAGGTGACATCATTTTCTTCAACATTGCCATTAAGACATCTTGTTGATTTTGAACACGATGGTTATCTCCTTCAGCATAAGCATGTCTTTCTCTTGAAAATGCTAATGCTTCTTTACCATTCATGTGGTTCATTCCTTCTTTAATATTTACACTTCTATCTGCCCAAAAACCATTGATTGTTTTATCACTATAAACATCAATTCCACCTAAAGCATCAACCATTGTTACTAAAGAAGTAAAGTTAACTCTTGCATAGTAGTTAATATCTGTTCCTAAAAACTGAGCCATTGTTTTAACCGTATTTTCAGGTCCAGCAATACCTGAATGGGTTAACTTATCCTTTTTTTTCATATTCGCAAGAGTTACGTAGTAATCTCTTGGAATAGATGTTAATAAGATCTTCTTTGTATTTGGATTAACTGTAATAATCATATTAACATCTGATCTAGATACTGTTGTAATACTTCCATATGTATCAATACCACTAATATAAATAGTAAATGGTGTGTTTGTTACAGAAACTCTTGTTGAAAAGTCTTTGACTTTTGTTTCTATATCACTTGTCCATATTTCTTTAACTTCATTTTGAAAATCTGGATGATTTTCTTCAAACATACCATTATATGCTGTATTAATTAATATAGCATTAACGGTATTATTATAAAGATCATCCCCTAGTTTTGAATATGTCATAGCAACATCAAAATTCAAGCTTGATTCTTTCTTTTTAGCTTCAGCAATAACTTGATTCATATCTTTTTCTTTATCATATTGTAAACAATATTCAATCGATTCATTTTGTAATTCAGATAAACTATTTATTTTACTACTTTTTAATACAACAATTGCATAATGTGCAGATTTCGTATTAGAATTCGTAATATCATCTAATGTTGAATAACCTTTATTGATCATTACTGATCCAAAGATCATTAAAACACTTAATAATAAACTTATTACTTTACCAACAATCTCTCTTGGTTTTGTTTTATGATGATGTTCTTTTTTATTAGGTTTCATTAATGCATAATTAATAAAACCTAATAAAACAAATATCATCCCAACCATAACAGCATATGTTGTTGGTAAAATATTAAGCTTAAAAATAAAAAATAATAATACTACTGTTGCTGATGAAGTCGATCCGGAACTTCTGGCAAAAGTATTGGCTAATCCAGAGATGCGGGCATTACTCAATTCGTTGGCGAAGACGATGAAGTAATGAATTCTATATCCCAATGAGTATATTTATTGTGCATATGGAGAATCTATCTCCATCAAATCTATTGAAATCTCCATCATTTAGCGTTAAAATGATGGAGATAAATTCAAAATGAAGGAGATTTCAATGAGAAATTTTGATTATATTACAAATCCTGCGAAGTTGCTGACACCTGAAATTGTTCAGATGGTTGGCAGTATTCATGAGCATAAAGGTAAACAGGAATTATTTCTGGAAGCAAACATAGATGAACTGAAAACACTTCTGGAAGTTGCTTTAATTCAAAGTACGGGAGCATCTAACCGAATTGAAGGTATATTTACAAGTGATAAACGTTTGGAAGAACTGGTAAGTCAGAAAGCAGAGCCACGTAATCGGTCTGAACAGGAAATTGCCGGCTACCGTGAAGTGCTGGCTACGATTCACGAAAGTTATGAATATATCACTCCAAGACCAAACATTATTTTACAGTTACATCGTGATTTATATTCTTATTCCCAAGGAAACATCGGTGGTACCTATAAGAATTCAGACAATGTAATTGCAGAAACCGATGCCGAGGGACACCAGAAAGCTCGTTTTATTCCCGTTCCAGCTTTTCAGACTGCAGAAGCAATAGACGAACTTTGCGCTCGTTTCCTTGAAGCATGGGAAGCTGACCGCATTGATAAACTGGTTTTGATTCCTATGTTCATTCTGGACTTTCTGTGCATCCATCCTTTCAATGACGGAAATGGTAGGATGAGCCGTTTGCTCACTTTACTGCTTTTTTATAAGGCGGGATATATCGTTGGAAAATATGTCAGTATGGAAATGCTGATTGAAAAGACAAAAGAAACATATTATGAAGCCCTTCAAGCAAGTTCTACTGGCTGGCATGAGGGCGAAAACAGCTATGAGCCTTTTGTTAAGTATTATTTAGGTATTATGCTGAAAGCATACAATGAATTTGAAAGCCGTGTAGAACATTTGAAGTACCATAATCTTTCCAAGCCGGATAGAATTAAGGCGGTGATTGATAATAAGGTTGGTAAGATAACGAAGAAGGAAATTATGGAACTATGCCCTGACATAAGTAAGGTTACCGTGGAAAGAACACTGACGGATTTAGTTAAGAGTGGGTATATCGCAAAGGTCGGTGCAGGTCCATCCACCGGTTATGTCCGTATTTGAAAAATTATTTTCAGATTTCCATAATAATAATATTACTACTTTGAATTAACCAATTTGCCAGTCAAAAACGCATGGACAAACCGTCTCATATGCGGTATATTATTTATAGACAAGAAAATATCTTGTGCTTTCGATAGGAAGTTTAATTGAATAATTGCGCGTCGCATTCTCGTTACTTAGTGATGAGTTAGACGCGCAAATTTTTTACCCAAAGGAAAACATATGTTTACTTTTAGCGCTATATGTGCTAAAATATAGCCATGGACTTAAATGTATTTTTAACTTCCAGTTGGCAAGAGTAAATTCCAGTCTCATAGAAATTACTTCTGCACATATATATTGTCATTGATGACCATTGCTATGTATACTGTACTTGCAACTGATTGCCTGCCTGTGCAGATTGGAGATAAATATGAATAATAAAGGCAATCGGAAACATTTAACATTTGAGCAGCGTGTTGAGATTGAAAAAGCTCTTACTGAGAATAAAAGCTTTGCTGAAATTGGAAGAATCATAGGCAAAGATTCCTCAACAATATCTAAGGAAGTACGTCTTCATGCACGTGTCAAAGAGCGTCCGGATCCGGGTTATACCAATCCTCCCTGCATTCATCGAAAAAAATGTAAAATGACCTGTCTCTGTGATGAGCAATGTGGAACTATGTGTAAAATCTGTAAAAAGCAAAATATGCGTTGTATAGATGTATGTCCTGCATATGAAACGGCGGAATGTGAGAAGCTTAAAAAGCCGCCATATGTATGTAATGGATGCGCTAAAAAAAGCCATTGTCTCATGCCAAGAATGTTTTATTCTTCCAAGTATGCTCATGATGAATATCGCAGTGTGCTTGTTGATAGCAGAGTTGGTATCAATCAGACTCCCGAAAGTATTCAGTCCATGAACGATTTACTGGTCCCACTGATCAGGGATAAACACCAGTCCATCGGACACATTTATGCTACCCACGCAGAGGAATTAGGCTGCTCCAGAAGAACACTTTACTCTTACATTAATGATTGTGTATTTGATATCCGCAATGGTGATTTAAGACGTTCTGTGCGCTATAAAAAGCGCAGGAAACCTACGAAGGCAGGATCAAAAGACCGTTCTTACCGCCAAGGTCATAACTACGAAGATTTTCAGGATTATATGAAGGAACATCCAGATACCAATGTCGTGGAAATGGACTGTGTGGAAGGTAAGAAAGGCGAAAGCAGATCTATCTTGACCTTTACATTCCGCAACTGCAATCTTATGCTCATGTTCCTTTTGGAATATCAGGATCAGGAATGCGTCCTGGAGGTCTTTGTATGGCTGGAAACAGTTTTGGGACAGGAGGCATTCAAAAAGCTTTTTCCAGTGATCCTCACGGATGGAGGTTCTGAATTCTCCGCCCGAAAAGAGATGGAAGAATTCTGTGACGGAAGTAAAAGTACTACTGTCTTTTACTGTGATCCATACAGCTTTTGGCAAAAAGGTGCCTGTGAAAAGAATCATGAGTATATCCGCTATATATGTCCGAAAGGCAGTTCATTCGCTAATTTAAATGACGATAAAGTCAGGCTTATGATGAATCACATAAATAACGAAAAAAGAGACAGTTTTAATGGACACAGTCCATATGAACTCTCTCTTTTACTCTTGGACAACAAGCTGCATAAATCATTAGGATTAAAGGCAATCGAACCTGATGACGTTATGCTTAGTCCGAAACTTATAAAATAAAACAGTAAAGCACAGGCAGATTTCACTGCACCAGAATTTAGTCTTACACATAAGGCATGTGGAATTTAGTCCTGCATACTATTTTCAGATGCCCATTTAGCATGTAAAAAAACATTAAAACTGGGTGCTTATGGACTCATTATAAAGCAAATATATGAATTTGTTAAGACGTAAAGTGGAAATTAATCCTGCAGAATTACAGGGATAATCCACAGCTGGAAATTAGTTTTTCATTTAAGTAATATAGCCATGGGTAGTAGAAAAAACAACAGAATCTGAGAAAAGAGTTATCAGGGAAAAATAAAAATGCAGATAATATCCAGTTATGGTGTAGAATTACGAAAACAGAATATCCCGATCCGCCAGACACTGGAGATCTATCGTTCTGCTGTCAGCTATCTGATTGGGATTTATGTGCAGGTATGGGAAGAATTAGCAGAAATCCCGGATGCAAAGAGGCGTTTTAATGCTGCAGAACATCTGGTACATACTACGAAGAAAAACCATGCCTGTTTTGATTTTGATATCCGGTTCCCAAAGATGCCTTCCTATCTGCGCAGATCTGCCATCCAGCATGCACTGGGGACAGTATCCTCTTATAAAACACGGCTGGATCTATGGGAAAAGACCGACGGAAAGAGCGGGAAACCAAAGCTTGTATATGAAAATCACGCCATGCCGGTCTTCTACCGTGATGTCATGTATCGTGAAGGCGCGGAAGGGAAAGACGAAGCATACCTGAAACTCTATGACGGTCATGACTGGAAATGGTCCTGTGTACGTCTGGATCATACGGATATGGAATATCTGAGAAAATGCTGGTCAGGGAAAAAGGCATCTGCCCCGACTCTGGAAAAGAGACACCAGAAGTATTTTTTGCGTTTTTCCTATAAAGAGGAAGTAACACTTACCAAAACACCTGTGAAAGAACAGATTATCTGCAGCGTGGACTTAGGGATCAATACCGATGCAGTCTGTACCATCATGCGGGCAGACGGAACTGTCCTGGGAAGAAGATTCATAGATCATCCCAGTGAAAAAGACCG
>OHAI01002354.1_pt1 | contig 13940 bp, 9 predicted proteins | sample 1577091 | NCBI WGS metagenome assembly OHAI01 (sample SAMEA3541548, study PRJEB24748) | human gut metagenome | biome: human gut; feature: human-associated habitat; material: faeces | place: China | collected 2012
ATGTATGTGCTGTAGCTTGATTACTCTGGCTCAAAGCAATTTCAAGGTATCCGGTATCGTTATCGGAGTAGACAAAGAACCCATTATCGGGGCTACCATTCAAGACAAAAGCAACCAGACAGGTGTCATTACCGATGTAGAAGGACGCTTTACCATCAATGCTTCTTCGCGCAACGCCGTGTTACGCGTCGGCTATATCGGAATGAAATCAGAAGAAATCAAAGTAGAAGGGCGTTCCCAAATCACCATCATCCTTCAGGAAGAAGCCGTGAAGATAGACGAAGTGGTAGTAACCGCCCTCGGCATCAAGCGTGAAGCCAAAGCTTTAGGTTACGCTGTATCTTCCGTAAACAATGACGCACTGACAGCCGGTAACGAGCAGAATGTAATGTCTGCCATCTCGGGTAAAGTAGCCGGTGTGGATATCTCTTCCACAACAGCAGGCCCTTCCGGTTCCACACGCGTCATTATCCGCGGTAATTCCCAGCTGACAGGTTCCAACCAGCCCCTATATGTCATCGACGGCATGCCGGTGGACAATACGGAACTGGAAGGTGCAGGCAAATGGGGTGGTTACGACTATGGTGACGTATTGTCCTCCCTCAACCCGGATGATATTGAAAACATTTCTATCCTGAAAGGCCCGTCCGCTTCCGCACTTTATGGCTCCAGAGCTTCCAACGGTGTTGTCCTCATCACCACTAAGTCCGCCCAGAAGAAAAAGGGTATAGGTGTGGAGTTCTCATCCAACCTGAGCATTGTTAAATTACTGACTGGTTTCGACGATTACCAGCGCGTCTACGGTCAGGGCCGCGACGGGCGTCCCTCGATGTCCGGTCAGTCGGCATCGACTACTTCGCAAGTAGCTTGGGGTGGAAAGTTAGACCCCAACATGGATGTACATATCTATAATGATGAGATACGGAAGTATGGTAATGTGAACAACAACATCCTGAGTTTCTTCGATACCGGTATCACTACCACCAATGCCGTTGCCTTCAGCAAGACCAATGACTTGTCGGCTTTCCGTGTATCCGTATCTGATATGCGCAACTGGGATATCGTGCCCGAATCGGAACTGAGCCGTACCAGTGTCTCTTTTAAAGGAAACACCCAGCTTTCCAAACGCCTGACCGTAGAAGCACAGGCCACTTACAGTTACGAATCCGTGCAGAACCGCCCCGCCTTGTCCGACAGTCCGAGTAATCTTGGTAATGCCCTGATAGGTATCGCGCCGAGTTTTGACCAGAAATGGTTATCCAGTAACTACAAGGACGAAACCGGACGTTACAATGACTGGAACGGTGACAAATACCGCATCAACCCCTACTGGGTAATCAATGAAATGAGCAATAAGTCCAAACGCGACCGCCTCATCGGACAGGGACGCCTCTACTATGCATTCACCGATTATCTGAAAGCCAGCTTCAAAGCCGGTCTGGACTCCTACACCTTCCGCTTCACCGATTTCACTCCGATGTATACCCCCGGATTTACCGATGGAATGATGAAGGAAATGACCAACAACGTGATGCAGTACAACTTCGAGATGATGCTTCGTTTCCAAAAGCGTTTCGGTGATTTCGATGTATCGGCTTTCGTCGGCGGCAATGTGATGCGCTATGAGTACGAATCTATGATCCAGACCGGACAAACGCAGGTAATTCCCGGTTTACAGGACATCACCAACTATTCCAGCATAGAAACCGAACATGCCCTGGTGCGTAAAGCCGTGCGCTCCCTGTTCGGACAGGTCAGCCTGGGCTACAAAGAGTTTGCATACCTCGATGCAACGTTCCGTAATGACGTGTCGTCCACTCTAAGCCCCAAGAACCGTTCTTATTTCTATCCTTCGGTGACGGCTAGTGTGTTGCTTTCTGAAGCTTTCGGGTGGAGAAGTAAAGCTGTTAACTACCTAAAAATACGTGGAGGATGGTCTCAAGTGGGAGCAGATGCCAATCCTTATCAATTGGCAACGGTCTTTACTTCAGAAACAGCTTTCAATGGGAATCCACTTCAAAGTTCTTCTACCATTGGTATGAATTCGAATCTAAAACCGGAGAATACGTCATCTATAGAAGCTGGTTTCGAGGCGGCTTTTTGGGACAATCGCCTATACTTGGATTTCACTTACTATAAGACCGATAGTCGTAATCAAATATTGAAACTAGCTACTACTGCTGCCAGTGGGTACACGTCGCAGGTGCGTAATGCCGGACATATCCGTAATCGTGGCTATGAAATACAATTGGGCGCTGTTCCTATACAAACATCGAAAGGGTTTCGTTGGAATCTGGATTTGAATTATGGTGCCAACAGCAGCAAGGTTGTCAAATTGGATGATGAAGGTTTGATTACGAGTTACCAGCTCTACTCGTCTGGTATTCAGATACTGGCTTCAGTGGGCGAAGCTTATGGAACCCTGTTCGGCACTTCATACGTGCGTGATGCTAATGGAAACGTTGTGGTGGATGCTAACGGTCTGCCTAAGATTTCGACCACTAATAAAACGTTGGGGAAGTTTACGCCCGACTGGACAGGCGGTATCAGTAACACTTTCAGTTATCGTTCGTTAAGTCTTTCTTTTCTGATAGATGCAAGTGTAGGTGGTTCTATTTTTTCCAACACTAATAAAACTGGAAAATATACCGGTGTATTAGCTAACACATTATCGGGCAGGGATGCCGAGCACGGTGGCTTGTGGTATTATACTGACGCCATGGGTAACAATGTACGATTATCAGAATCTCCTTCTTATTCCGTATCCTCCGATGGACTTTACTATGCCCAGGTCAATGGGCAATCCACCCGTGTGTATCAGGATGGCATTATGGTAGAAGGAGTGACGGAAAGTGGTTCTAAGAACGAAGAGGTTGTATCTGCTGAGAAATACTACCATCGTATTTATAGTATTGCTGAAGCTAATGTATATGATGCTTCTTACGTGAAACTGCGAGAAGTCGCTTTGAGTTACCGTCTACCTCGCTTGTGGACGCAGAAACTGCATTTGCAAGAAGCTTCCGTTACACTGACGGGACGTAACTTGTGGACTATTTATAAGAGCGTCCCTAATATAGATCCGGAATCGGCTTTGACTACTGGAAATGCACAAGGAGTAGAAGCCTATTCATTGCCTACAACACGTTCCTTTGGTGTGAACCTTTCCGTGAAATTCTAAATGTGAACCTTTAAATAATAGGATAAGATGAAAAGAAGAATATATTTTTTATATATAATATGGGTACAAGTGGTTGCCATTTCCCTATCATCGTGTGATGATGAATTGACTGATATCAACCGCAACCCCAATGCCACTGAAAATCCACAGCCGGCTTATTTACTTGCCGCTGCACAGTATCATGCCGCCAATCTTTATTGGGGAAGTAGTACGAACTATAATTCGACTCTGTTGTGGGTGCAACATTGGGCTAAAATACAATATACAGAGCCAGATTGCTATAATGTGGATAATGGTAGCTTTACCACTACGTGGGACACCGGCTATGCAACGCTAATAACTGACTTGAATGCTATTATCAGTTCGGAACTCGGAAATGATAATTATCGAGGGATAGCTACAGTGTGGCGTTCGTGGGTTTACCTGTTGCTGACCAATCTGTATGGAAATATACCATACAGTGAATATGCACAAAGTGTAACACCCGCTTATGATTCACAAGAGACTGTTTTGCGCGGGCTTTTGGAGGAGTTGATCGCTGCTGACCAGTTGCTTTCTACCACAGGAGGAACGGTAGAAGGGGATTTGATTTACGGAAATGATATTACCCGCTGGAAACAATTGGCCCACTCCCTACGGCTACGTATCGCCCTTGAATTAGCTGACCGGGATGAGGATACAGCGCGTCGGGTTATTGCTTCCCTTTGGGATAATCGTAACAGTGTAATAGATAGCAATGATGCTATAGCCCGTTTTGTTTTTACTTCTTCACCACAATGGAATCCATGGGCATCTGCTTTCAATTCACGTGATGATCAGCGGGTATCAAAAACGTTGATTGATAAACTGAATGAATGGAATGATCCGAGAATTGGAATTTTAGCCCAGCTACCTCAAGACGAAAGTGTGAAAAACTATGTAGGAGCTGCCAATTCCTTATCTGCTGATGCCGCTAATAATCAGGGATTTAATAAAGTTTCCCGTCCCGGTACTTATTTTTTGAAAGATAGCTCTCCGGCTGTATTTTATACGTATGCCGAGGTCTTGTTTATCTTTGCAGAATCCGCTGCACGCGGCTGGATAACGGCTGATGCGGAAACGCTCTACCGCGAAGCTATTACTGCTTCATTGAATCAGTTTGGCATTATAGACAATCATATAATCGATTCCTATTTACAGCAGGAGGCGATTCGGTTCGACGCCGCACATTGGTATGAATCTATCGGCCAGCAATGTCGTGAACTGTGAGACGAAACAGCGTACACAGTGACTGGCGCAGGCTCGGTTATCCCCAGCTTATCCCTGGTCCCGATTCCGTTTTGGGTTCCGGAGAGTTACCTCGTCGCTTTTTTTATCCCGTAACGGAACAATCACTGAATGGTAAGCAGTATCAGATTGCCATATCCCATCAGGGAGCAGATGAGATTACTACCCGTTTGTGGTTTGATGTAGCTAATAAAGAACGATGATACCTCCGTGTCTCCGGGCTGCAATATGCGTTTGAAAAATATCCGTTGAATTTAAAAATCAGAATAACAATGAACACTGACATTACATTTATCATAGCAGATAATCAGGATATAACCAGAATGGGAATGCATGGATATATTTCCGCTATATTCAGTGGATGTCGCATGATAGATGTGACAGACAAGAAAGAGCTCATGCTTGCATTGGTAGAATGTAATGACAGTGTCGTTATACTTGACTATACACTGTTTGACATCAATGGTATAGAAGAGTTTCTTATTATAGAAAAACGTTTTCCGAGAGTTCGTTGGATATTGTTTTCCAATGAATTGAGCGAAGACTTTATTCGTAGGATGAGTATAGCAAGGAATATTGGTATGATTTTGAAAGAGAACTCCGGTGAGGAAATTCATTCTGCATTGATGTGTACAGCACACGGGGAGCGATTTCTTTGTCATCAGATAACCAATTTATTGATAATCGGTTCCGACAAACCGGAAATTCATTCTGTTTTGACTGTTACGGAGATTGACATTCTTAAATTGATAGCACATGGGAAATCTGTGAAAGAAATAGCATTGGAAAGAACCTCAAGCATTCATACTATTATCACCCATAAAAAGAATATTTTCCGGAAGTTGGGTGTGAATAATGTATATGAAGCAACTAAGTATACTTTACGCGCCGGGCTGATTGAAATGATAGAATATTATATATGATATTCAGAAGAGTGTTAGGATAAGAGTTAAGAAGAATTTGTAGGCAGGAAAATTCTCTGTATCTTTGCCCGCATGGCAAAAAAAGGTGAGTTACATATAAGAAATAAGCACAATGGTCAGTATGATTTTCCATTGTTGATGGAAAATTATCCTCCATTAAAGAGATTCGTATCGCTCAATCCCCTCGGAATACAAACTATAAACTTTTTTAATCCGCAAGCGGTGAAGGCTTTGAACAAAGCATTATTGGTAACTTATTATGGCATCCGGTATTGGGACATACCGAAGCAATATTTGTGTCCGCCTATTCCCGGAAGGGCGGATTACATTCATTATATTGCCGATCTTATCCAGCCGAACGGAACAACACCGGATTTACCGGCAGGAGATGCTAATGGACAGAAGTCTAAATGTAGATGTCTGGATATTGGGGTAGGTGCAAATTGCATTTATCCGATCATAGGACACACTGAATATGGATGGACCTTCGTTGGTACTGATATTGATCCGGTTTCGATAGAAAATGCACGAAAGATAGTGACTTGCAACCCTGTGTTGGCTCATAAGATTGACTTGCGACTTCAGAAAGATAGTAAGAAGATTTTCGATGGAATTATTATGCCTGATGAGTATTTTGATGTGACAATATGCAATCCTCCGTTTCATAGTTCGCGTGAAGAGGCGGAAGACGGAACGTTACGCAAATTAAGCAGTCTGAAAGGTACGAAGATAAATAAAGTGCAGCTAAATTTCGGCGGGAGTGCGAATGAACTTTGGTGCGAGGGCGGAGAAGTTCGTTTCTTATTGAATATGATTTCCGAGAGCCAAAAATATCAGAAGAACTGCGGATGGTTTACGAGTTTGGTTTCTAAAGAAAAAAATCTGGAAAAGTTATATACCAAATTAAAATCGGTGAATGTGTCCGAATATAAAGTTATTCGAATGCAGCAGGGAACTAAAAGTAGCAGGATATTAGCTTGGCGATTTGCTACCAACTCATAACAATGAGTGAATATCGAACTGTTATTTGTTTAACCTATTAATTAAATAGAATATGATGGAAACCAATTACATCACTTTGACAAAGGAGAATATTGCAAACGAACATATATGCTGTGCTTTTTCAGATAAGAAATGCAAGGATAGTTATGAACTCAAAAAAGAATGGCTGAAGAAAGAGTTCGATAACGGCTATGTGTTCAGACGTATTGATGAACGGGCAAAAGTGTTTATCGAATACGGTCCTGCTGAAAAAGCATGGGTTCCGGTGAATGCTCCCAATTATCTGATGATAAACTGTTTCTGGGTGTCAGGTAAATATAAAGGTTGCGGACATGGTAAGGCATTATTGCAGTCTGCCATTGATGATGCAAAATTGCAGGGGAAAGATGGGCTTGTCACAGTGGTGGGCACTTCTAAATTTCATTTTATGAGTGACACGAAATGGCTGTTGCGACAAGGTTTCCAAACAATAGAAAAACTCCCTTACGGATTCAGCCTTTTAAGTTTGAAACTAAACCCGGCTGCTCCTGATCCTTCTTTTAATGATTGCGTGTTGAGCGGTGAGTGTCCGGATAAGGATGGAATAGTCGTTTATTATACCCATCGCTGCCCGTTTACGGAGTTTCACGTTCGCGGTTCTTTGGTCAGTGCTGCTAAGAGCAAAGACATTCCATTGAGAATAATTGAATTGGAAAGTATGGAACAGGCGCAAAATGCACCTACTCCGGCTACCATATTTACTCTTTTTTATAATGGCAAGTTTGTAACGACTGACTTAAGTGTATGCCTTGAAGGGCGATTGAGCAAAGCGTTGGACTGTGATTCAGGAGAATAGCTGACTTGGAACCATGTTACGTCTCTGATATGTTTAGCTAATGTTTCTTATTTTTATTTTGCAAATTTAAATTGTGTCTGCACATTTTTTGGAAAATACATACCTTTGGATAATTAATGATTAAACACGATTAAGAGTTTTATGCGTTTTTGGGTATGTATTTTTGTGCTTCTATTTGTACACAATCAATTTTCAAGGGCTGATAAAATTATAAATAATGACTCTTTGTATACAGAAAAATATATCAGAGATATTTATATTTCCAACCCCAAACGTGCTTTACAGTTGTTGGATGAGGCCGAAACCAGAAAAGCCTTCCCTCTGCGTCTGATTAATGAATTGCGCAGTTTGTCATATCGTAATATGTATATGAATAAACTAGCTTTTATGTATGCAAGGAAGTCGTACTTGCTTGATTCCATCTCTCAAAGAGAACCTAAGCACATGTTGAAGATGACGGTTTATTTAGCTGAACTTTCATCCATAATGAGTAAATATAATGAGAGCATGCATTATGCTCTTAGTGGAATTATGCAGGCTCAAAAACTGAAGGACAGAGAGGCGGAAGCTAGATTGCTTTTTTGCATAGGAGAGAATAATTGGAGGCTGTCATTGAAAGATGAGGCGTATAATTATTTTGGTCGTACGATTGAATTACTGCGTGGGTCAAAGGATATGAGAGAAATGATGCTGCTTTCCTATTATTATGGAGCAGAGATGGGATTTTTAATGACAGATTCCCGTATTGATGAAGCTTTGGCTCTTGCTTATGAACGTGAAAAACTTCTTAAAAAATTAGAGAAAGTACCGGAGGTTCCCGAAGGCTACATTGATGGTCAATATAGCTATTTATATGCAAAATTGGCCTATATTTCTTATTTAGAAAAGAAATATACGCAAGCAGAAGGATATTATCAAAAATATCTGGCAATAAAAGAATCTCATACTCCGGATGGCAAGATGTATTCGATTCCTTATTTGATTCTTTCCAAACAATATGAGACAGTAATAGACAACTGTAAGGACTTTAAAGAATTGTTGAGAACACAGCGGGATACCTTGAACGCTCAATATTTAACTATACTTAATAAGGAAGTCCAGGCATATCTGGGGCTGAATCGTTATAAAGAAGCCGCAGAAATACGTGAAACCATCATTGCAATAACGGATAGCATTAACAGTACCGACAGGAAAAATGCTGCATTAGAATTGAACGCGATGTACGGTGCTTCCGAAAAAGAAGAATACATCGCCGAGCAAGCCTCACAGCTAAAAATAAGGAATGTTTCACTCTGCTTTTTGGCGTGTATTGTAGTGCTGACCCTGTTTATACTTTGGCGTTTGTGGCGTTTCAACCATATAATCGAGTATAAAAACAGGATGCTTGCCAAACTGATAAACGAGAAATTTGCCAATAAAAAAGATGGTAATCAGTTATTGGAAGTGTACGAGGAACAGGAGGTTTCATCAGAATTGGAACCGGAATTGATTTCTCCTGAAGAACAGGATGAACTTTTGGACGAAACAGACAAAGAAAGTGGGGAAGAAGAAGAGAACAAGAAAATATTCCAGGAATTAAATCATACAGTCGTTCAAAAACAGCTATATCTTTCTCCAGAGCTCTCAAGAGAAGATTTGGCGCAGATTGTACATCTGAATAATGCACGCTTTGCCCGGATGATAAGAGAATGCACCGGAACTAATTTCAATGGGTACATCAACGGACTGCGCATTAATTATGCGATCAAGCTAATGAAAAAATATCCTAACTATACCATACGTGCCATCGCTGATGAATCCGGATTTAATAGTGCCCCGATATTATATAACCTTTTTAAGAAAAAGACGGGAATGACTCCTTATGAATTTAAAAAAGCGCAGGACACATTGAGGAATTAAATAGTTCTACTAAACAATTTTCGTTTTTCCCGGTTTATCTATTGATAACTAAATATTAATGGAAATGATACAGGTAAGGATAAAGAGGGTTTACGAAGATTTTTCAGAAACAGATGGATACCGGGTGTTGGTAGATAAATTATGGCCACGCGGAATGAAGAAAGAATGGTTGAAATACGATTATTGGGCAAAAGACATAACACCATCCCCTACATTACGTAAATGGTTTCATGAAGATATTCCCGGACATTGGGGAGATTTTGTCACGCAGTATCAAAAAGAGCTGGATGCTTCTCCATCAATGGCTGATTTTCTGACTCTTATCAAACCACATCCGGTGATAACACTACTTTATGCTTCAAAAGAACCGGTGTATAATCACGCCCGAATTCTTCGCGATTATCTGGAAATGCGTTTGAGAGAGTGAAATTAAAGTAATTTTATCTGTTTACGCTTTCTGTCGTTCACTCAATTTCCTACCTTTGTAATCTAAATCAAAATCGTGTAATCATGAAGTATAAATTATTGGTTCTTGATGTAGACGGAACACTCCTCAATGATGCGAAAGAAATTAGTAAACGTACATTGGCTGCCCTGTTGAAGGTTCAGCAAATGGGAGTACGTATTGTGCTGGCGTCCGGCAGACCGACTTATGGCCTGATGCCGCTGGCCAAGATGCTCGAACTTGGAAACTATGGAGGTTTTATCCTTTCCTATAATGGCTGTCAGATTATCAATGCACAAAACGGAGAAATTCTGTTTGAACGTCGGATTAATCCCGAAATGTTGCCGTATCTGGAAAAGAAAGCCCGTAAAAACGGTTTTGCTTTATTCACTTATCATGATGATACGATCATAACGGATTCTCCTGAAAATGAACATATCCAAAATGAAGCCCGGTTGAATGACCTGCAAATAATCAAAGAAGAAGAATTTTCTGCTGCCGTTGATTTTGCTCCTTGTAAGTGTATGCTGGTGAGCGATGACGAAGAAGCATTGCTTGGTTTGGAAGATCACTGGAAGAGACGACTGAATGGGGCGTTGGACGTATTCCGTTCGGAGCCCTATTTTCTGGAAGTAGTTCCCTGCGCCATCGACAAAGCCAATTCTTTGGGTGCTTTGCTGGAGGTGCTAGGTATGAAGCGTGAGGAAGTGATTGCTGTGGGCGACGGTGTGTGTGACGTAACAATGATTCAATTGGCGGGGCTGGGCATAGCTATGGGACATTCACAAGACTCGGTGAAAGCCTGTGCCGATTATGTGACTGCTTCGAATGAGGAAGACGGAGTGGCCGTTGCAGTGGAGAAGGCTATCATATCCGAAGTGCGTGCAGCCGAAATTCCCCTTGACCAACTGAATGCGCAGGCACGCCACGCATTGATGGGAAACTTGGGAATTCAATATACCTATGCCGACGAAGACCGTGTGGAAGCAACAATGCCGGTAGACCATCGTACCCGTCAGCCTTTTGGCATTTTGCATGGCGGGGCTACTCTTGCATTGGCGGAAACAGTTGCCGGACTCGGTTCAATGATTCTTTGCCAGCCGGACGAGATTGTAGTAGGAATGCAGGTCAGTGGAAACCACATATCTTCTGCACATGAAGGAGATACAGTGCGTGCAGTAGGAACAGTTGTACATAAGGGACGTTCCTCCCATGTATGGAATGTAGACGTGTTTACTTCAACAAACAAACTAGTGTCTTCCATACGGGTAGTCAACAGTGTGATGAAAAAGAGATGACCGACGAAGAAATAAGTAATTTGACAACTATTGATGCATTTATTCAGCGGAAGCAGCCGTTTGCTGTTTACCGCATTCCCGGGGAGAAAGTTCCCCGTCTGTTGACACAGGCGGAAGGAGCGGTCCGTTTGATATACGATTTGAAAGAACTGAATGGACAGAGAGGATTTGTAATTGCTCCGTTTCAGGTGAGTGAGACGTGTCCTGTCGTATTGATTCAACCCGATCAGTGGGGGCAACCTTTGCCGATTGACAATGATACGGCAGAAGAACGGGAAGTCGCTTTGCGGATGCAAGGACAAGAATCGTTCCTGACTTCTTCTACGGAGGAATATGCCTCCTGCTTTCATACCTTTATAAATGCTTTGCGTGATAATACTTTTGATAAATTAGTACTTTCACGTCATCTTACTATTGATAAAGTATCCGGTTTTTCTCCTTTGTCTATATTTCGTGCAGCGTGCAGGCGTTATATTCATTCATATATATACTTGTGCTACACTCCGCAGACGGGTATCTGGCTGGGAAGCACTCCTGAAATCATTTTATCAGGTGAAAAAGACGAATGGCATACGGTTGCGTTAGCCGGAACGCAGCCTTTACAAGATGGCAGACTGCCGCAAGTGTGGGATGAAAAGAACCGGAAAGAGCAGGATTATGTCGCTTCTTATATTCGTCGCCAACTCCTATCGTTGGGCATTCATTCTACGGAGAACGGGCCTTATCCGGCTTATGCAGGTGCTTTGTCACATTTGAAAACAGATTTCCGGTTTTCTTTGAAAGATAACAAAGGTTTGGGAGATCTCTTGAAAGTGTTGCATCCAACGCCTGCTGTATGCGGTTTACCGAAAGAAGAAGCCTATCGGTTTATATTGCAGAACGAAGGTTACGACCGCCGTTATTATTCCGGTTTTATCGGTTGGCTGGACCCGGAAGGGCGAACTGACATCTATGTGAATCTGCGCTGTATGCATATTAAAGATGAACAACTGACTCTTTATGCCGGCGGTGGACTACTGGCTTCTTCGGAATTGAATGACGAATGGCTGGAAACGGAAAAGAAGTTGCAAACCATCAAACGGCTGATTGCAACGCCTCCTTTAAAATCATAAACTACTAATAATTATCATCATGTATACAGACAAGAAGAACATACTCCAGTTGGTTGCGTTGCTCGAGGCGCACGGGATTACTAAGGTTGTGTTGTGTCCGGGTAGTCGTAATACGCCCATCGTACATACTTTGTCTAATCATCCGAACTTCACCTGTTATGCAGTGACGGATGAACGGAGTGCCGGTTATTTTGCTATTGGTCTTGCGTTGAATGGTGGTAAGCCCGCTGCTGTGTGCTGCACTTCCGGTACTGCATTATTAAATCTTCATCCGGCTGTAGCGGAAGCATTTTATCAGAATGTTCCTTTAGTTGTCATTTCAGCAGACCGTCCCGCTGCCTGGATCGGACAGATGGATGGACAGACAGTGCCGCAACCGGGTGTGTTTCAAACGCTGGTAAAGAAGTCGGTCAATCTTCCGGAGATTCATACGGAAGAAGATGAATGGTATTGTAATCGCCTGGTGAATGAAGCTTTGCTGGAGACGAATCATCATGGAAAAGGGCCGGTGCATATCAATGTTCCTATTTCCGAACCGCTGTTTCAATTCACGGTAGATGCACTCCCGGAAGTACGTGTGATAACCCGTTATCAGGGATTGAACGTCTATGACCGTGATTATAATGATCTGGTCGACCGGATGAATAAATATCAGAAGCGCATGATTATCATCGGCCAGATGAACCTTATCTACCTGTTTGAAAAAAGATATATCAAGTTATTATATAAACATTTTGCCTGGTTGACGGAACATATCGGCAATCAGACAGTTCCCGGTATTCCGGTAAAGAATTTCGATGCGGCACTTTATGCCATGCCCGAAGAGAAGATAGACCAGATGGTGCCCGAATTGCTGATTACTTACGGAGGACATGTGGTTTCCAAACGATTGAAGAAGTTTCTCCGTCAGCATCCGCCTAAAGAACATTGGCACGTATCGCCGGACGGTGAGGTGGTTGATTTGTACGGCTCATTAACTACGGTGATCGAAATGGACCCGTTCGAGTTTCTGGAGAAGATCGCCAGCCTGCTGGATAACCGGACTCCTGACTATCCCCGTGTATGGGAGAATTATTGTAAGATTATTCCCGAACCGGAGTTTGCTTATTCGGAAATGTTGGCTGTCGGTACATTATTGAAAGCTTTGCCGGAGTCCTGCGCATTGCATCTGGCAAACAGTTCGGTAGTTCGTTATGCACAACTATATTCGATCCCTTCCACGATTGAAGTTTGTTGCAATCGGGGAACGAGTGGTATTGAAGGGTCGTTGTCTACCGCTGTCGGTTATGCGGCAGCTTCCGACAAACTGAATTTCATAGCTATCGGAGATCTAAGTTTCTTCTATGATATGAATGCGTTGTGGAATATCAACGTCCGTTCCAACCTGCGTATCCTTTTATTAAATAACGGAGGAGGAGAGATTTTCCATACTTTACCGGGATTGGATATGTCGGGCACCTCACATAAATTTATTGCAGCAGTCCATAAAACGTCAGCTAAAGGCTGGGCAGAGGAACGTGGCTTCCTTTATCTACAAGCGCAAAATGATGAAGAGCTGACTGAAGCAATGAAAACTTTCACCCAGCCGGAAACTATGGAACAACCTGTGCTTCTGGAAGTGTTTACCAACAAAAACAAGGATGCACGTATGCTTCCACCGTTTCCCCGGCATTCTCAACAACCTCTGCCAGAACGGTATCTCCCTCTGCCGGAGCAAGTGCCTCATCACTCATCACAAGACGATCTGACGCGTCCTCCGCATCCGGAAGGTAAGTCAGCGTCGCAAGATTTTTCCTGTCGGCACTGTTCGTATTATAAAGGGAAACTTCGATGGTATCCCCACCGTCCGCCAGTGTCGCCGCCTTCGGATTCTTCAGATGGACTGTAAATGTCACATCGTCCGCCTCATCAAGAGAAGCTTCCCCGTCATTGATCAGCTCCACGGTGATCGTCGTCGTATCGATCCCGCCCGCGAATCCGGT
>OHAI01002372.1_pt1 | contig 13869 bp, 10 predicted proteins | sample 1577091 | NCBI WGS metagenome assembly OHAI01 (sample SAMEA3541548, study PRJEB24748) | human gut metagenome | biome: human gut; feature: human-associated habitat; material: faeces | place: China | collected 2012
CAGTGAAAAAAGAATCAAACATCCGTCCGCAGTTCTAGCAGTCGGCGATAAAGTAAAAGTGAAAGTCATCGCTGTGAAAGACGGAAAGCTGAGCCTCAGCATGAAAGCATACTCTGGGCTTCAGAGTACCGGAGATCATCTTCCTGAATTTAGATGAAGCTTTCGGCCGAACGGAAGCAGATGAAGAGATACAGGATTTACTGCAATGGAGCCGTGGATTGAATATCGGTTTGCATTTCTTGTCCGGAGCGTTGACCTTCGATCCTGTCGTACATCAAGTGGATGGTAAAACCGCCTCACAGATTGTGTGGATGGATGCTTTTCTGACAAATGTGGACCGTACCATCAAGAATACCAATATGCTGATGTGGCATAAAGAATTATGGCTGATCGATCATGGAGCTTCCCTTTACTTCCAACATAGCTGGACCAACTGGCAGAAACAGGCACTCACCCCATTCGTGCAGATAAAAGATCATGTTTTATTGCCATTTGCCGACCAACTGAAAGAAACAGATATGACATTCAGACAGTTACTAACCTCCGATAAGATACGGGAAATAGTCAATACCGTCCCCGACGACTGGTTGAACTGGACGGAAGGACAGGAAACTCCACAAGACCTGAGAGATATTTATATTCAATTTTTAGAGGAAAGGATCAAGCATTCCGAACTATTTGTAAATGAAGCGCAACATGCAAGAAAGGCACTTATATGAATACGCAACCATTCGTTTCGTTCCCAAAGTAGAACGTGAAGAATTTATCAATGTAGGTATTGTACTGTTCTCCAAACGATGCAAATACCTCAAATCACTTTATACGATAGATGAGAATAAACTGAAACTGTTTTCTTCCGAACTGGATATGAATTGTCTGAAAGAAGGACTGCATGTCTTCGACAGGATTTGTTCGGGTAGTAAGGAAGGGGGAATGATAGCAAGCATGGATGTCCCCGATCGTTTCCGGTGGCTGACCGCTGTAAAAAGCTCATGTATACAAGTATCCCGCCCGCATCCCGGATTTTCCGAGGATTTGGATGCTACCTTGGAGCGTTTGTTCAAAGAATTAGTGCTTTAAATGATCAATCATGGAATTTATCAAGATAACAGAGCAACCATCGCTCTATGATGACCTCGACAAGAAGTCGGTAAAAGAGATTCTGGAAGATATCAATACTGAAGACCATAAAGTAGCAGATGCCGTGCAGAAAGCAATCCCACAAATAGAGAAACTGGTCACATTAATTATTCCCCGAGTAAAAAAAGGTGGGAGAATATTCTATATGGGGGCCGGAACAAGCGGACGTTTAGGTGTACTCGACGCTTCCGAAATACCTCCGACTTTCGGTATGCCTCCCACCGTAGTTATCGGACTAATCGCCGGAGGAGATACCGCCTTGCGCAATCCCGTCGAGAATGCGGAAGATGATATGTCCCGCGGATGGGAAGAGTTATTGCAGCATCATATCAATAGTGAAGATACAGTCATCGGAATTGCAGCATCCGGCACCACTCCTTATGTGATCGGAGCCATGCATACAGCACGGGAACACGGAATACTGACCGGCTGCATTACCAGTAATCCAAATTCGCCGATGGCTACCGAAGCTGATGTACCGATAGAAGTTATTGTCGGTCCGGAGTATGTGACAGGAAGTTCTCGGATGAAATCGGGTACTGCTCAAAAGATGATTCTGAATATGATCAGCACTACTATCATGATTGAACTGGGACGCGTGCAAGGAAATAAAATGGTCAATATGCAATTGAGTAACCAAAAACTCATTGATCGGGGAACGCGCATGATCATTGAAGAACTCCATCTGGACTACGAAAAGGCTGAGGCACTTCTGTTGCTACACGGTTCGGTTAAGTCTGCGATAGAGGCCTATCGCAGACACAACTCTACTCAGCAAGAGTAAAATGCAGTGCAGCACCACCGGAGGACTTTAACTTCAAAGTTAGCTTATCTCCGGCTTTTATTTTCTTATGAGTAGTACGAACCTTTGTACGTGTATTCAACTTGTCGTCATCTTCATACAAGTTGACTATATACTTCGTTCCCGGTTTCAAAAAATCCGTGGTTAACGTAATGGTACGCGCTTCTGTATTTGTCATTGCTCCCACAAACCATTCTTTTCCGGAACGACGAGCCTGCACAATATATTCACCTATTTCTCCATCTAATGCACGACTTTCATCCCAAACAGTCGGGATGGCTTTCCAGAACTCCAGTTCCTCCTCACCTTTATACATAGCAGGATTATCATACCAAAACATAAATTGCAAAGGACTGTAATATACGGCTGCCATTGCCAATTGATGTGCTTTGGTGTTTTTCACACGACTATTAAAATAACAGAGTGTATAATCTCCTGCGCCTGCCAGAAAACGAGTATAAGGGAGAATGGTATTGTGTGTCGCATCCGGCATCTCTTCATTTCCACGGATACCTTCTTGCGTCATCAAATTGGGATAGGTACGACTGAAACCGGTTGGACGATATTCATCATGAATATCCACCATCATTTCATATTCCGCACATTTACGGACTGCATCATGTAGCCACGTACTCCAATGCTGATTACCTATCTGTACAAAACCGAATTTAATTCCTTTCAATCCCCATTTTTTATACAATGGCAATAAAGAATCTAGCTGTTGAACCAAAGCACGTTGATTGACATAGACCATTAATCCAATGCCTTTAGATTCTGCATATTTACATAAAGCAGAAATATCAAGATCTTTATCCGGAGAAACCGTAGTAGCATCCGAACTCATTTTCATTTCCGGGCCATACCATCCTGCATCCATATGTACATATTGAATGCCACGTTCCACTGCAAAATCAATGGCTGCTTTTACTTTCTCCTGTTTTAAGTCTCCAGAACGGAATACTTTCCCAGGCTTAATCCAAGAAATATCTGATATCCGACAAGGAGTATTTAAATTCAAAGCCAAATCATTATGATTGATCAAATCGACCGGACGTTCGGCAGCCATAATGACACGCCAAGGGGTACTGTAGGGAGAAATAATGTCAACGCTGCTATACAAGCTAGTTTCCAGTGTTGAAGGCTTCTCTGCAGACAAACGGAATTTTCCACGAGCATAATCCACCATCTCCGCTTCCAGTAATGCAACAGTCAATCCATCTGGCAGTTTCATAGTCAAAGGGCGTTCACTTTCCTCTTTTCCCCACCCTGACAGGGGACGAAGCTCATAAGGACCTTGTGCCCAACGTTCATAGTAAGCCATTGTACCTTCAGGCATTGTGAAACTTGTCCGTTCACCTGTAATATGTAAAAATAGCCCATTGGTCGTTTCCGGAAAATGATAACGGAATGCCACTCCTTCGTTATAGGCACGGACGATAATATTCATAAAGTAGTTTTTACGTTTGTCGTAACCGCCTTCAGTCATCCCTTGTCCCTCACCTTTACGAAACTTTAAAGTCATTTCATTATAACAGTCCCGAACTTCGGCACGTTCTCCATATACAGGTTTCCATGTTGCATCGTTTTTCCGATGATCAGTATCCGTTAATTTCAGATTCTCGCACCAAAAATAGCAAGTATCATTTGGTACTCCCAATGCCGATTCAAACAATTGATTCTCTATCTGTACACCGAGTTCACCCTCCTCCACTACAGGACGATTCTTATATGTCAGCGTATAATACATTCGTGCATTATCCTCTCCGAACGAACGCTGGTAAAAGGTGAACCGATACGCTCCGTCTGGGGAAGTCAGTTCCCGGCGGGTTTCTGTCATCACATTCTGTGCCTTTGTCAATGTTGGTATTACCAACAGTAAAAGCAAGATACTTTTCTTCATTCTATTTAAATTCATGTTTATCCGTTTTTCCAATATATACGAACGAATTAATTATTATACTCAATCTGTCTCCCAAAGAAACACTACTTCTCAATTCTTTTTATAAAAGTCTCTTTTCTTTCATACATTTCTGCAAATATAAACAAACATCTTGCAAAAATAAGCACAACATCACATTCAAAAAGCAGCTACTTTTGCATCAATTCATATAAATAATAAAGAAAACCATGAACGAATTATTTAGTATTGCCGGTAAGGTAGCTGTAATTACCGGAGCAGGTGGTGTGTTGGGAGGAAATATCGCCCAGCACTTTGTACAGCAGGGAGCAAAAGTTGTAGCTATCGACATCCGTCAGGAACAACTGGACAACCGTATAGAAGAACTTAAACAATATGGTCAGGATGTTATCGGTATTATTGGAGACGTGCTGGACATCGCCAGTCTGGAAAAAGTAGCGGAAGAGATTGTTACCCAATGGGGACAGATTGATATTCTGTTGAATATTGCCGGAGGCAACATGCCGGGAGCCACTCTTGAACCGGATCAGAACTTCTATGATATGGACATTTCCTGTTGGGAGAAAGTGACCAGTCTGAATATGAACGGTACAGTCTATCCGTCTATGATCTTTGGTAAAGTGATGGCAGAGCAGAAAAAAGGTTGCATTATCAATGTGTCTTCTATGGCTGCTTATAGTGCCATCACCCGTGTGCCGGGGTATTCGGCTGCAAAAACAGCTGTAGCTAACTTTACACAATGGCTTGCCAGTGAGATGGCTCTGAAATATGGTGACGGCATCCGTGTAAATGCCATTGCTCCCGGTTTCTTTATCGGCGATCAGAACCGTCGCGTACTTATCAATCCGGATGGCTCGCTGACTAACAGAAGCAAAAAGGTTTTAGCCAAGACACCGATGAACCGTTTTGGTGATATTAAAGAATTGAACGGTGCCGTACAATTTTTGTGTAGCGAAGCTGCCAGTTTTGTAACCGGTGCAATGTTGCCTATCGACGGTGGATTCAGTGCATTCAGCGGCGTATAAAGAGAAGAAACTATGATGGAAAAAACATGGAGATGGTTTGGCAAGAAAGACAAGATTACCTTGCCAATGCTCCGGCAAATAGGTGTGGAAGGGATTGTTACAGCTTTGCACGACATACCGAACGGAGAAATATGGACAATAGAAGCGATTAATGATCTGAAATCCTATATAGAATCATACGGACTGCGCTGGTCTGTAGTAGAAAGTTTGCCCGTATGCGAAGCGATCAAATATGGTGGGACAGAACGTGAACAGTTGATAGAGAACTACAAAGTAAGCCTTACCAATCTAGGTAAATGTGGAATAAAAACTGTTTGCTATAACTTTATGCCAGTCATCGACTGGATACGTACAGACTTGCAGTACCTCTGCCCCGACGGTACTAGCTCATTGTATTATGACCGTATCCGTTTCGCCTATTTCGACATGAAGATACTGGAACGGGAAGGGGCTGAAAAGGATTATACGGAAGAAGAACTTCATAAAGTTTCCGAACTGGATCAAGTGATCACCGAAAAAGAGAAGGATGATCTGATTGATACCATTATCGTTAAGACACAAGGATTTGTCAATGGGAACATCAAAGAAGGAGACAAAGAACCGGTCATCCTTTTCAAACGGTTGTTAACTTTGTACAAGGATATTAACCGTGACATCCTGCGAGAAAATATGTGTTACTTTCTTTCTGCCATTATGCCGGTTTGCGAAGAATACGGAGTGAATATGTGCGTGCATCCCGACGATCCTCCATTCCAGGTTCTTGGTCTTCCTCGTATCGTCACCAATGAAGAAGATATCGCCTGGTTTCTGAATGCAGTAGACAATCCGCACAACGGACTGACATTCTGTGCAGGTTCCTTGAGTGCCGGCGAACACAATGATACCCGCGAATTGGCAAAGAAGTTTGCTAAGCGTACGCACTTTATACACCTACGCAGCACAGCCGCCATGCCGGGTGGAAACTTCATTGAAAGTTCTCACCTGGCAGGAAGAGGACATATCATTGACCTTATCCGAATCTTTGAGAAAGAAAATCCGGGATTACCTATGCGCATTGATCACGGGAGAATGATGCTGGGAGATGAAGACAAGGGGTATAATCCAGGCTATTCTTTTTATGGACGTATGCTGGCACTGGCGCAAGTAGAGGGTATGATGACGGTAGTGGATGATGAAATAAAACGTCAGATGAAATTATGATTCTCTTTCACCAGACATTGATGCAAAAAAGAAGGGAGAAGTCATATTTAACATCTCCCTTCTTTTTATCTATCATAGCAATAATCAATTTCTCTTTGAAACGATTTATTTCTTTTGTCCTTCTTGGAAATCCGGTATACGTTTTACATCCGCACCTTTCATTACACCTTTTTTAATTGCTTCATTGGTTTCTGAAATTTCTTTCTTAACACGCTTATAATATTCTTTAGTCAGTCCTTTCTCCACAGCTTCAGACTCTGTAGCCGCCCAGAAATACTGGTAATCCATCAGCATCAAGTCAGGAGCAACCACCTTAAAGAAAATACTATCTCCTTCAAATTTTTCACGTAAATCACCTAAATAAATAGTGTCTGCCGGATTTACTTCTTGTGTACTTGCATTTTTTTGTGAACTACTGCTACCGCAAGAGGCTAACAATAAGCCTCCAAATAACGAAATAAAAATTAATAATTTCATATATCTATCATTTATAATATAAAACATGCTCAACGGTTCAATTATCAGGATCAGAATATCATCCTGTAACAGAGTGCACAAAAATAGTAATTTATAATATCATAATGATCATTTTTCTGTTCTTTTTCTATATTTTCCTACAAATTACTTGAGTAATACGTTAATTACTCCCTAAAAATGCTTCACACATACTTATATCATATCACCACTTTATCTATCCCTTTCTACTTTTTCCAATCGGAAAGCACTGAGACATAACTTTTGTCCGGCCTTGTCAACACGTAAACGCAATACACAGGCACCAGCCGAAAGTGAAAGTTCGCCAAGTTTTGTTTCTTTCCACTTTTTAGAAGAAGGGATCGAAGACGAGATTTCTAATCCCTGATCAGAGGCCATTGCTACATGTGAAGAGGAATTTGCCGAATAAGTAAGAAAAACAGCATAAGCTCCACTTTTAGGGATATTGACAGTATAATTCATCCACTCGCCGTCTTCTACCTGAACCACTACATATTTATTATCTATTTTCTGTAATTCAACTGCTCCATCCGGACGATACTCATTTCCACGTACTGTCCCTATATTATGATAGGTATGCCCTTCAGGATTTTCTGATATACAATAATAATCATAATCAGCAGCCAAAATTGTACTGGGCAATTGATGCAAACCGGAAACTCGCTTACCTGTAGAAAAAGTAACCGGATCACCTGCCATCCAAGGGGTCAGTCGCTTAGTTAAAGTCCCCCAACCAGTCCACTCATAAAACCAATTCGGGGCTACTCCCCAATTCTCACATCCATAACGTTCTATCATATAATCACGATAACGCTGTAACCAGGTATATTTTTCAGCCGGTAATCCACTACGCACCGCATAATGTGCCAATGCCATTTCTCTGGTTCCTCCTGTCCCGGCAACATCTCCCCGTCCATGAGAGGAGATATTCACAGACTCCCAACGTCCGCTACGACTTTTTATCTGGAGATATTTCCCGTTATCAAATGTGACTTCATTCATATCCTTTGTTAATCCTGTTGGCTCCCAAGGTGTTTCCTGTTTTTTGTAAGATTGAATACTTGACAGGTTATAACGATAACTCCATTCTAGCCCGAGCAATAAACGATTGTCCAAACTACTATATAAAGAATCCCCCTGATTCCATGCCATTTCTGCAATAGCAACATAATTGTGCAACCCGGCTAATACATGTCCCTGATCACGACTGGATTCCTGACACTGACCATTAGGATAAATATAATATTGAAGCTGTTCGTCATAACCATAATCCTGAATATCATTCTTCCGTTGTAACAATTTATAATCAATTATAGTAGGAGAAACATGAATGGGTTGATCGCTGGAAATAGCCGGTCCTGAAGGATATGGCAAATCATCTTTACGATGTTTCATTCCCAGTAAATAGCGATAAGCACGGTCATACATTATCTCATTATCAAGATAGATAGCCATTGCCATCATACTGCGTGCTGCAAACAATCCTTGATTACCGAAACGCGCTGCATCAAAATTATAGATATTCCAATAAAAAGTTACTCCATTTTTTGTATCATCCAGATAATTAGCATATTTAGCAGAATAATTTTCCGTATTACTATACCCCGGATAAACCAGCATATCTTTGAAACGTTGCTGATCTTGCCGTGTCCATCCAGAATAATCTCTCATCATTTCAGCCGCATCAATCAACAAATAAATTTTCCCATTATCCAACGGTCCTGTACCACGACTACTAGTATTAGTATAATAAGAATTTGCATTCAAATATTCTACAGCCTTACGTGCATAGGCTTCTTCTCCTGTCAAGTGCCAAAGAAGAGCTAAATCATGAGCACGACGCCCATCCACCCCGATTGTAGCATTAAATCGCCCTTCCTTTATTTGCTCTCCACGATTCACCACAGGTGCATCAAGTGATGAATAAGAAGACTCCTTCAATTTCAAAAAGGTAGAATAATAAGGTTCTTGTCTGGCCTCTACCATTGCTTTCATACGATCGAGGTCACCTTGCGTATAAGTAATACCCGGATGAACAAAACGACGTTGTGACTGAGCTACATCACTTGTAAAAACAATATTTTCCACATGAGGTCCTACATATATGCGTGCCATATCTGAAGTCTTATACCACCGAGGTTTGTCCGGCATATTATCATCAATCAATTTTCCATTTATTTTCAAATTTTCAAAACGTATGTTCTTTACCTTACGTTTTTCATCATATCCTTCAATAATAGAAAGTTCCGCATTCTCTCCGGTATAGGATATATTCTTAAACAATACGTTCTCAATTCCTCTTCCGGGAGCAGTACAGTATTTTTCATTATAAAAGATACGTAAATTGACAAGTTGCCCCTGACGGAAATTCTCAACACGGATGTCCTCAAAATGAACATTGCGTATTAAATTGTTATCACCTGCATTAATAGCCATACATCCTTGATAATCGACTTGTTTCTCTCTATGATCCAATATATCAATATTAATATAATTCAGATCTTCCAAAACTTCGGGAGCTTTTGAATTACCATGAATTCCAATAAAAATAGGATGGGCTACATCTGCCCAAAGAGTGGAATTCTGCATTGTTATATTCCGACAACCTCCTTCAAATCCCAAACGAGTGCCATAAACAGTTGTACAATCATCTGAGTTACGGCAGAAGACACCATCAAATAATACGTTATTGCTCGCAAAAACATTCATGCCATCTCCCCACCCATAATAACTAATACTTTTGACATTACGGATAGTAACATTTTCCGACCCTCCTGTCGCACATTGAGTAGCAACAATTCCTTCTACATAGACATCTCGGGAATTCGCAATACGAATACCTCCTTTTATAGAATGATCGATAATTCCTCTTCCTAGCAATTTTACATCATGTACGTTTTCGATTAGGACACGCCCCATTAAAACAGCTCCTCCTGCCAGATACACAGTCTTACCGGATGGCACTCTCAATTCCCCATTTTTTACTGTATGTATTCCAGGACCAAAGTAAATTACTTCCGGATTATCTTTGTCCGGAATCGTTCTTTCCGGAGATCCTGTAAATAAGTGAAGATTATGAAAAATATCCCCATTTACTTCTACTGACAAATTTCGAGGATGCTCTAATGTAAAAGTTACTGTATTACCATCGATCTGAAATGGGATATCATACGAGAGAGGACGGACTTTTGCCGTCTGTACTTCTCCCAAATTATAGGTTACGGCTACTTCCACTTTTCCTGTAAAATCAAAAATTACCATCGAAGCATTTTCTACATAATGTCGTGTATCTCTTACCTCATCCACCTTAATCAGATAAGAAGATAAGGTATGCCAGACTCCATCTTGCAAACGGACCTTAACCGTAAAATCACTATTTAAAGCAACTCCTGCGGGAGCCTTCCAGGTTGCAAGCGTGTCTTTAGCAAAGATACAAGTTGCACCACCTAATAATGCAGCTAATAATAAGAACCAATATTTCTTCATGATATTACCGAATAAAATTCTTTTATAGTATTACGAACAATAAAGACGATTCACCTATTCTCTATCAAAGATATTTATGAAAACTCGCAAAACAAAATCGTTCAATTAAAACAATGATATGTTTATTCATCTAACAATGATTCTTATTGTACAGCCAATAACGTCAAGTCGGTGGTTATTCCGGATTGCACCGCTTTTCCGTCAATCACTATCTTACAGGGGGCAGAAGAAAGAATATACCATTTTCCCTGCTTCTTTTCGAGCAGCACATTAGCAGCCTCCGAAGTCTGGATACTGATACCGGATGCAATCAGTTGCGTTCCGTTCCCTATAAACAGCGTCCGGTTTCCCGCATATTCGTTACTGATTACGGCATAGTCCGCTTTCACTTTCATTCCCTGATAGGTTGCGGTCTGCGACGAATCCGTCAAAGAGAAAATATGGTCAGTACGCCCGTTTTTACTTTCCACACAGATACCGGCAAAATCTTTCAAGCCGGGCTCTTCCGCATCAAAGTAAGAGACTGACTGAATAGCCGAAGGCTCTTTCTGCGTACTTGGTTCATAAACAGCAACAAAAGGACGGTTCCATGCTTCTCCATGCTGCCGGGCAACGAAGGTGAGCGTAGGCTGCTCCTTTATATTATAAGGCATATGGGGAGTCCGGCTCAATCCTTCGGTCATCGGTGACAGTGCGGTGAACACTTCCCGTTCCGGTTCTCCTTTCATCCAGAGATTCATGGAAATATCATCTCCGCCTTTATCCTTCATATCGATGGTAAAAGTCACTTTCACATCCTGACCGGTGGTAGCCACTTTCTTATCATATAAGTAGGAATAAGCATAAAGATGGGCACCTGCAAAAGCAAGTTCTTCGGTAGGCTGCAAATTCAAGTCCGTGCCGTCGGCAGCCGTTAGTGTCATTGTCTGACCTAGATTATGGTAGAAATAATCGTGCATTTTATCGCCTCCCCGCTCTTTCCGGCTGCGGAATACATCTACATAATACCCTGTCTCCGGGCCGGTAGTAACAATGCCCATCAGTCGAGTCTGATCCGCCCTGCTCTCCGGCTCACGGAAAGCTACTTGACTATAGGTGACGGAAGTAAATCCTTTACCCGGTTCCGCCGAAGCCGGAAAACAGGAAAGCAAATCGAAAGAATGATTACTTTTCATCACCGGATAACTGGAAATGCCATCTACACAAACCGTATTATGGCTGGGGAATTGAGAGTAATATTCCGCATAGTCCAGACCGCTATACAGAAAAAGTCCGATACCCGCATCCGGTCCCAGCACATATCCTTTTCCGTAAAGCTCCATCGAAATGCCATTCGCGTGCATATGATTGCCTTCACTTGCGTTGAGAGAAATCATCAGACTGTTGCACGGATGCATCCCGTTGCGCTGTACCAGCCACGACACGTTTGGTGCGTAAAATAAAGGAGATACATAATCCTCTATCTTGCCTGCCCGGATATCCGGCTTCAGTGTCAAAGGCTTGTCGTCAAAAAAAGAATTGATAGACACACGTACATTTTTTTTAGCCGCAGCTTTCCCGGCATCAGGATCAAGACATTTCAGCAAAGCAGTAAAATATTTCTCTTGCTCCTCTTTTCCATTGACTTGAGCGTTCTCAATCATCCGGACAACAGGCGTGGTATTCAGATAATTCGGATGGGTATCTCCGAAACCGCATATCATCCGGTTGGGGAACAAATACTGCGGAGTGGCTGCCACAGCTTTGGGAAGTACCGGCAGTTTCTTCGTCAAGTCACAATGCAGGTTACGGTCGAAGAGGCTTGTAAAGTTGGCATAGTCATTCATCACCACACCACTGTAACCGGGACATTCCGCCCAAATACCCGTATGAGGATCATATCCGTAGTCGGCAAGTTTTTTCAGGCTCCATTGGCGGATGCCGGATTGGTTGAGTACATAATCGATATAATAACCGCGCCCTTTGCCGTCGGCGTAATGAGCATCATCTTCGAGTATCATGCCGATGTCCATTACATAACGCGCCTGCATCAGATTCCAATTGTTATGGGGGACTCCGTTGGCTATGATATTATCCGCCCATTTCTTGAAAGCTCCGGCATAGATACTCATCTTATCGGCATAATGAACCGCCAAATACCCGTACAGGAAGTCATAAAGGGGAACAATATCATAAAGTATATCTTCATGGATTACCTCAAACGAACTCATACCGACCAGTGTCTGCTGGTGACCGTGGTTTAAATCGACAGGGACATTGCGGTAATAGATACCTTGCATATAGGTATCGAAAACACCGGCTGCCAGGCGGGCATACCGTTCTTCATCGGTCAGCCAATAAAGGAAAGCCGCATCACGGGCAATTCCCATAATCTCACGGTTCAGGCTTTCGATGTTACGCCCCGTCTTGGCGGGATGCACTTTTTCCAAAGGACGGCCGGGCAGAGAGTTGTTATGGAAAGTGACATTACCGTCTTTATCATCGTCATAGGGAATGACATCCGCCAATTTGGGACGTCCGTGAGTGGCGAATGTGCCACGCGTACCGGTATAACGCACCGTAGGAACGGGAGCCTTCGTTCCGCCTGCATGGTCGAAACTTTCACCTTTTATATATACATCGGTGGCATGGGAATTCCAATACATGGCAAGACGCGACAAAAGCCAATCCGGCTGCGCCTCGGTCAGGCGGGTATAGGAATCCGCCTTTGCTTTCAGTTTATCGAACACCTCTTTTGCCCATGGTTCATTCTCTATTAAATCACGTGTAACCTGCTTCCCGTCGGCATTCGTCAGATAACGGGGATGCGTCTGAGAAAGTTGCAGGGTGCGGACATCGATTTGCGCTTGCAATGCTGTAACCGCCGATAGCAGTAAAAGTAATATGACTTTTCTCATCTTTCAATTCGTTTTGAAAAGGAATACGCACAACCTGCCTCGCACACTCAATAGTCAAGAACTTTTTAGCATCCTTTCTGCTTTCAAACCGATATTTATGTGTGTTGATTCATATACTCTTTCGGCGACATTCCATATTTCTCGCGGAAAGAACTGGAAAAATGCGACAGGTTGGTATATCCCGTGGCATAAGCAATCTCCGATATAGTAAGCTTTTGGTCTTGCGCCAATAAAGTCGCGGCTTGCTGTAAACGAATATTCTTAATAAAGTCCCGGGCAGAAAGATTCGTCAGTTCCTTTAGCTTACGATGTACATGTACCCGGCTCAATCCGACCTCGGAAGCAAGCATCTCAACGTTCAGTGCAGGGTCGTCCAGATGTTCATTCACCACTTTCATAATCTTGCCCATCAATATCTCGTCACTGGACTTCATCGTGATTTTTTCCATTTTATCCTCTTGCTGTTGAGCCCCGCTGAATTTGTTACGCAGCAGTCTGCGATTGGCTATCAGGTTGGCAATAGTCTTTTTCAACAATTCCGTGTTGAAAGGTTTCACCATATAAGCATCGGCACCGGTTTCCATCCCTTCCAAAGTATCTTCCGGTTTGGATTTGGCTGTCAACAAAATTACAGGAACATGATTTACATTGGTATTCTGCTTTATTTTACGACACAAAGTCAGTCCGTCCATTTCGGGCATCATAACATCGGAGATAACCAAATCGGGCGCATCACGCAGAATCGAATCATACGCCTCCTTACCGTTGCTGCAAGTCTCCACTTTGTATTCATCCGATAATTCCGATTTCAGATAAGACTTGATTTCATCCTCATCCTCCACAACCAATACCCGTAAACGATGTCTTTACCATCATTAAAACATTTGACCATGTCATATATTGCAT
>OHAI01002379.1_pt1 | contig 13842 bp, 15 predicted proteins | sample 1577091 | NCBI WGS metagenome assembly OHAI01 (sample SAMEA3541548, study PRJEB24748) | human gut metagenome | biome: human gut; feature: human-associated habitat; material: faeces | place: China | collected 2012
TGCATAAAGATCTCTCCATCCTGAATACAAAGGACATTGCATACAGAATCATCCTTTTTGATTTCGATCGTCTGGTCTTTTTTCAGATCATAAGTACCATAGGTTTCACCATCCAGCGTGACAATGGCTTTTTCTGCACTTTCCTTTTGCCAAAAACTCGTATAGCCCCAGATAGCGATAGCAATGATTGCTAAGACTCCCAACAGAATCCAATCTCTCTTACCAAAGTGCTGTCTCATCAAACCTGCTCTCCAATATAGTAAAATCCTTTACACTCTACCAGTTTTATCGGAAGGATCTGCCCGATCAAATCGGCTTCTCCCGGGAAATGTACGGTAGAGTTATTGCTCATGCGTCCGGTCATCAGGCGGGCATCATGCTGGTTGATTTCTTCTACCAAAACATCTACAGTCTTGCCTTCGTAGACCTTTGCCTTTTCTGCGGAGATCGCCTGCACACGGCTAAGCAAGCGGTCAAAACGGTCTTTTACCACATCTGACGGGATCTGATCGTCCATGGATGCAGCAGGCGTACCGGTTCTCTTGGAATAGATAAATGTAAAGGCACTGTCATAGCGCACTTTTCTTACAACATCAAGAGTCTCCTGGAAGTCCTCTTCTGTCTCACCAGGGAAACCGACAATAATATCTGTAGTAAGTGATATATCCGGAACTGCTTTGCGGATCTTTTCAGCAAGTGCAAGATACTGTTCTTTGTCATAATGACGGTTCATGAGTTTCAGGATCCGACTGCTTCCGGACTGAACCGGAAGATGCAGATGTTTACAGATTTTTTTTGATTTACTCATCACTTCAATCAATTCATCTGACAGATCCTTCGGATGTGAAGTCATGAAACGGATTCTTTCAAGTCCTTCAATTTTTTCAATCTCCTGAAGAAGCTGTGCAAATGTCATCGGTTCTTCAAGGTTCTTTCCATAAGAATTGACATTCTGTCCAAGCAGCATGACTTCTACAACACCATCTGCAACAAGGCGTTCAATCTCGCGGATGATTGCCTTTGGATCACGGCTTCTTTCACGTCCGCGTACGTAAGGTACGATACAGTAACTACAGAAGTTGTTGCATCCGAACATGATATTTACACCAGACTTGAAAGGATATTTTCTTTCAACCGGAAGATCTTCTACAATCTTGTCTGTATCTTTCCAGATATCAATGACGGTTCTGTCAGACTGCATTGCAGATGTTAAAAGCTCAGCAAATTTATAAATATTATGTGTGCCGAAAATAAGATCGACAAAGCGGTAGCTCTTTTTTAACTTTTCGATAACTTCCGGTTCCTGCATCATACAGCCACACAGTGCGATCATCTTATGAGGATACTTTTTCTTCATTGCGCCAAGCTGTCCGAGACGACCATAAACACGAAGATTTGCATTCTCACGAACAGTGCAGGTGTTGTAGATGACAAAGTCTGCTGTTTCTTCATCTGTTCCTTCTACATAACCGACTTTTTCCAAAATTCCAAGCAGTTTTTCAGAGTCGCGGGCGTTCATCTGACAACCAAATGTTTGAATTGCTGCGACTAATGGGCGTCCCAGTTCCTCTGACATTTTAGCAACATATTCTTTTGCTTTTTCCATAAAATAATACTGACGCGCAGGTTCTTCTAACGGAGCATCCGCTACCAATTTTACATTTTCAATTATATCTTTCATCATTATTTCCTTTATACAAACTGATTGCAGGATGCATCATAAGCATAATCAATCAGGTCTAATTTATCTGTAAGTTCTTTTTTATTCACTTCCATCTCACTGCATAACTGATCCAGTGACGGATAAAAATCTCTGAGCTTTGTATTCACAACACTCAAAAGGATGACCGGATCCTGTGGTAAATTCTGTAACATGATCCTAATTTCCTTTCTTGTTCATATATTTTTCGCCATATTTCTCACCAAGATTAACAATACTTCCATCTTTTTGTTCCATGTCAATATTGTTCAGCTGGCTTCTTAAGTTCACTCGGATAAGTTCCATATATTCTTTACGAAGAATCTTCTGTTCTTTTGCTTCTTCCGGAGTGAGTCCTTCCGCTTTTGATTTTTTATATAATTCATTGATACGATCAATCTTCTTTTGTTCCATTGTCTATCTCTCCTTTTTCCTGTTCCGTTCAATGTTGCGATATTCGTTACTGTTCACTCCCGCGTCATTCACTCCGCTGATTGACACGGGAGTGAACAGTAACCGATATTCTTTCCGCTGACTCTGTATTATACACGATTCTGTGCACTTCGTCCACTTTTTTAACTGGAATAATTCTCAAGAAAACCATACAGTTCTTCCGCTGACTTAAGATAAATCCCATTTTTTAAATCCTGTTGTACTTCATCCGGCAGATTGTTCACAGATAGACTGGTTGTTTCATAAAGGGTTGTCCCATCTTGCAGATAGACCGCAACATATCCATGCAGCTCTTTTAGATAATAGGCATCATCTGAAACAGACTCTCCTTTTGCTGAACTGCGTCTGATTTGAATAGAATCATTTTTTTCATTTTTTGTCAGTTCTATAGCCTTTTCCTTTTCCAGTAGATTGTGGTAACTAACCTGATAACCTGCAATCAAACATCCGGTAATCAGAAATAAAACAGAAAAAAAGCCAATCATGTATTTTTTCATCGCAAATCGCTCCTTTTTTCATACAGTATTGGCTTTTTTATTTTTTTTATTCTTCTACTTTTACGGCTGGAAGCAGATGGAATTTCTTAGATATTCTCAGGATTCGTCCACCCATTGGAAGATCAAGGATATCATCTTCAGAAAGTGTTCCGATCTTCAACATAACAACCGCATAAACAAGTATTGCTACAATCAGTGAAATGCATACTGGAATTACACGACCGCCGATCAGTGTATCAAACAGTCTGAATACGCCGAAAGTTACAATGCCCATCACTGCTGCTGCAGCGAATGGTTTTCCGAAAGTGCTTACAAAATCGATTTTGAAACCGCTGACTTTTCGAATCTTGAGCAGGTTCAAAATACTCATTGCAAGTGCAAATACAATATTTCCACCCACCAGTGCATAGACGTTCATCTTGAAGACAGTCATCATCAGTACAAATGCTACCAGATGAATTCCAAGAGCTGCTGCAGCATTCTTTGCGGGACTTGTCATGTAGTTTAATCCATGAAGAATGGAATTCGTTACAGAGGAAAGTCCATACAGTACAACAACGATAGCTCCTGCCATCAACAGACGCGCCGGTGTTGCACTGGAGTCATTGTACAGCAGAACCATAATTGGGGAAGCAAGTACAAAATAACCGATACAACTCGGAATAGCAATTACCATTGTAAGACGTAAAGTCTGGTTAATCTTATTGTGAACCTGTTTCTTTGTACCTGCTGTAACAACAGCTGTAAGACTTGGCACAAGAGATGTTCCAAGTGCATTTGCAATTGCCATCGGGACATTGATCAGGGTGTCGTATTTACCGGTGTAAATACCCTGAAGAGCCATGTATTCTTTCTCTACATAGCCTTGTGACTCCATAACATGATTAAAGATTGTAAGGTCGATAATCTGGTTAATATTATATACAGCGGTACTGAATACAACGGGGATTGCTGTTAAAAGTAATGCTTTCAGAAGGAAAGAATAACTTTCAACATTCTGGGTGCGGTCTCTTTTAAGCTGTTTGCGTATCACATTTTTATATAAAAAAATGACAAACAAAAGAAATAACAATCCAGATAAAGAGCCGACAACCGTTCCAAGTGTACTTCCGGCAGCACCGTAAGCAGGTCCGAGAAGCTCCTCTCCGGATTTTTCTCCTGCTTTTGTTCCGATACCAAAGAGGACACTTGCGCCGACAATACTGATCACGGCATTAAATACCTGCTCAATGATCTGTGAGATAGCTGTTGGAAGCATTGTTCCCATTCCCTGGAAATATCCACGGATAACAGCCATAACTGCAACAATCAGAAGTCCCGGGGCAAGAACCCGCAGTGCGTAAACGCTAAGTGGAGATTTCATTAAATGTGTTGAAATCAGTCCTGCTCCCAAAAAGATTGTCAGCGAGATGAATAATCCAACACCGATTGCAAAAGCAAGAGAACAGATAAATACACGGAATGCATTTCGTCTCTGACGCTTTGCAAGTCGGATCGATACCAGCTTGGATACGGCAGTCGGAAGGCTGAATGATGAAATCATCAGAGCGATTGCATAAACCTGATAGGCATATCCATAAAATCCGTTTCCTTCATCTCCTAAAATATTCGTCAGCGGAATCCTGTAGACTACGCCTATGATTTTTGTAAGTACAGCTGCTGCTGCAAGTATCGAACCCTGGACAATATAATCATCCTTTTTCGTTCGTTTTTTCGTTGTTTGTGCCTCAGTTTCAGACATAACTTCCTCCTAGTGTCCCATTCCTTAAAATCTATTTAATATATGTATCCAATCAGCGGAAAATACCGACTTTTTCCATGATTTCTTTCTGTTTTGCTTCCATAACAACACGCTCTTCATCAACCATGTGATCGTATCCAAATAAGTGAAGCATACTGTGTGCAATCAGGAAAGCATACTCTCTTTTGGGTAAATGTCCATATTCTTCAGCCTGGGATAACACTTTTTCCTTTGAGATAACGATATCACCAAGCATCAATTCTCCGGATTCCGGATTAAAGGCTTCTGCACTTTCTTCATCAATCATGGAAAAATCTCCCGGTTCTTCGTATTCGATCATAGGGAAAGAAAGTACATCTGTTGGGCGGTCAATTCCACGTTGTTCCAGATTCATTTCGTGAATCTGGGCATTCTCAGTCAAAAGAAGATTGATCTCTGCTTCATAAGGACAGTCTGCAAGTTCTAATGCAGCGTCAATAACTAATGTGGCAATCTCTTCTGTATCAAAGTCTAACTTTATATTCCCCTCTTCTTCGATAAAAAGACTCATCCTTTTTTCCTCCTGTTTTCTCTCGGTCTGGACGATTTCTTCTCATAGTCCTCATATGCTTTTACAATTTTCTGAACTAATGGATGTCTTACAACATCTTTGCTTGTCAGCGTACAGATGTTGATCCCTTCCAGATCTTTTACAACCTTTACAGCAACATCAAGTCCGGATATTGTTCCGGATGGAAGATCTTTCTGCGTAGAATCACCTGTAATGACAACTTTGGATCCAAAACCAATTCTTGTTAAGAACATCTTCATCTGGGCCGGCGTTGTATTCTGTGCTTCATCAAGGATAATGAACGCATTATCTAAAGTACGCCCACGCATATATGCCAGAGGAGCAACCTCAATCAATCCTTTTTCAGAATTCTTAAGAAAACTGTCAGCTCCCATAATCTGATAAAGCGCGTCATATAAAGGTCTTAAATACGGATCAATCTTGCTTTGCAGGTCACCCGGAAGAAATCCAAGCTTCTCTCCGGCTTCAATTGCCGGGCGCGTCAGGATGATTCTGCTTACTTCTTCGCGTTTGAATGCTGTGATTGCCATTGCCATCGCAAGATAGGTCTTTCCTGTTCCGGCAGGTCCGAGACCGAAAGTGATCATTCCATTTCGAATTGCATCAACATATTTTTTCTGACCTAATGTTTTTGGCTTTATAGGTTTTCCCTGAAGTGTATGACAGATCAGATCTTTATCAATAGAAACAAGGGCTTCTTCCTGATCTTCAAATACGAGCGAGATTGCATAGTCTACATTCTGTTCCGTAATCGTATTTCCTCGTTTAGCAAGTTCTACAAGCTGTGTAAGTACACGCTGGGCTTTCTGTGCAGCAATTGTATCTCCTACAATCTTGGTTGCACCGTCACGTGAAATCAATGTGACATGAAAAGTTCTTTCTATTTTCTTTATATAAGTATCAAACTGGCCAAATACATTCATCTCGTATTCAGCCGGAATATCAATGATCAGTTCCGACAGACTCATCCGGTTCGTTCCTTTCTAAAGTTATTCTTTCGGTCTCTGTTTCCTCTTCAATCTGCTGATTCAGATAGAGCGTACCTGAAGCCGTTGCCTTTTCGGCAGATATATATATCTTAACATTTTTTTCATTAATTTGAATACCCTTTTCCTCTAAATCTTTACAAAAATAGCGAAATCGACTGCTTAAAATTGTCTGCATCTCTTTTTTTGTATATTTTATTTTCTTGAAGCCGTATTTTTTTATTGTTTCATGCCCATAAAAAACAGGAAGTGAAAAATTTTCTCCCAGTTTTAACTGATGCTCTATACAAAGTTTTTCAGAAGTGTCAGATATTTTTGGTTTCCATGTTTCTAACCGGACAGATCCGATTTGAATAAATCCGGACTTTTTTGTTTCTTTTGTATATACTTTTTTATTATGATAACAGGAAATTATATCCAGATAAGAAATCTGTGTATCAGCGAAAATATCTGCATCGGCATGCGTATATTGATATCCGGTAATTTCACCACTGTCATCCAGGATGTCAATCCGTCCAGATACAAGTAAAGTTCCTTTCGTTACAGAATCCCCGATATGTACCTGGGGAATGCCGGTGCGTGTAATTAAATTTGTAATGATTCCATCAGTAGAAGCAATAAGATCAGCAGGTAAAGAATCTGTTTGAGTAGATGAGATGATAGGAAGCGCATCTTCATTTTCTTTTATCTGTATTTTTAACCGGCTGCCATCAAGAGAAGCAGATACCCAAACGATATCATTATATTCCTTTCGAAGGGCTTTGACAATCCCCTGACAATCTACATTTTTCTTTTGCATTCCAGGATAAATCCCCTCTTCTTTCAGAAACGTTGTCAAGGTCGTGTCGGTCCATCTTTTATTTCCCTGAAAATGAATATCCCATAGAAATTGCGAGTAACAATCGATTAGAAAAATGCATAGGAAGATGCTGATAAAGAATAGTTTTCTTTTTCGGTAGCGATAAAGAAAAAAAGGAAAGCCATACCGTTTTTTTAGTATGACTTTTGTATGTGTTTTTCTGACATAAGGACGAATCTTTCGAAAATCAGATAAACTCAAGTATAATTCATAATTTGTTCCGATACGGGTCAATCCCCAGAATCGGATGCGGTGATAACAGCAGAGATTCAGAAATCGTTCAGGGGAGTATCCTTTGATCTGAATCTTCACATAACCGGACAAGTAGCGGATCAGGCAATGAATCACCCCGGATTCCTCCCCTCAGTAAATTCTAAAGATGATAATGTTCCAGATACTTTCATCTCATCATTTGTGTAATATTGAATCCGGAGCCGTTTTCCCTGGATCCGGATCTGTCCTGCCCGCGTCTGCACACGGATCAGTGTATCTGTGTATTCAATAATGCCTCGATAATTTTCAATGCATAATTCATTTCGGCCTAAAATGGTTATAACAGAAGCATTCTGAATCACATCTTTTGGGAGATCCATTGCGGATATCATCTTTTCTTTGATCTGCTCTCTGTTCATTGAAGTTTTTATATAAAAATCCTTTGTCATCAGTATATGAATGCATCACGATGTCCTATACCAGTCGTTTTCTGTGACAGATTTCTATTTATGATAAGGTTCTCCATATCATATCTAAGTGCGTTTTTTACACAGATTTTTTTGCATTGTTACCAGTATATATTAGATGTCTAAAAAGTGCAAATATTATCTTCGCTTTTTCTTTTCCATTCTACATATCTCATACATAGATATAATAAGCTTCATTCCTTCAATTATTGTATTTAATAAGTTCTTTTTCTTCATCCTTTTTCCCTTTCTGATTCAATTTTTTCAAGTGTTATTATACAAAGTAGTGCAAGAACTATACCTGCGCCAAATGCAATATATTCTTCCATCACTTATACTCTCCCATTTCGTTCCAAATAATTGTGATACTATATTCGCTGTTTACAATAAATAAATCCGAATAATAAGTTTCTCTGCTATTTGTATATATTTTATCATGAAATTCACACCAATCTCTTTGTATATGATATTCTTCTAAAATACAATTGTAAGCACTTTTGATATCTGTATCTTTATCCAAAAGCAACAGTACTATGTGTCCACCATCATCTGATAAATCCCGATTTGTGCCATAATTTCTGTCTAATGTATTTATCGTAGATACGAAAACCTCTTGCACTTCTTTCGGAATCTTTCGTGATACAAATACTTCTTCATAATCTTTCTGCTGTTTACATGACCAATATTTTTTATACATAATGTTCAACTCCTAACTCCTTTGCCCTTCTCTTATTCAAAGAATAAATCACATACACCTTTCCATTTTCATTTTTTAATATCATGTCATAGCTCTGCCATATGCGATTATTCCTCATAGGATGTTTTCCCCAACGAATTTGTATCCATTTATAATTATCTTCTAGCAAATCATATTCTTTATTGTTAAGATTAAGTTCATCAATAATATCTACTGCATCCCTCTCTATCGGATTTAATAATAGAGCAATATAGCCTTCTTTTCCAAGATTTTTCTGATTCAATATATCTTCCATATGTATAAGAATTTCTTCTGGAATCCTATATCGTCCAAATAGTTGGTTTACTCTTCTAAGAAGATTTAATTCCTTTATTTCTTGAATTTTTATATTCATGTTTTATACTCCTCCTTATTTTTTTGTCTGAATACTATATTTTCTGAACTTCCATTGCCCTGAAAATCGTTGTCCAGCAAATAGAGGATGAATGGTGTGTAATCTACTATAAACATCATTCTTATCGACTAATTCAACAACATTACTTTTACAATCCCTTAATAATAAATCCAGCTTTTCTTTTTCTTCATTCAACTTCCTGTTACCTGCCATTGAGTTACCATATCCTATCAAAATCACATCAAAGTCCTTCATCAGAATATCTTTCAAATATTTCATATTATCAACATTATTTGACATTTCTTTTGCTGTTATTTTAGTTACAACTGTTGCAAACAAATTGCAAATCGTTATAGATGTATATTTCATAGATAAGAGGTTATTTAAAATATAATTTGTTGTCATATCTGTTGTATATAAATCATTAGACGATGGGAAAAGTCCTATAATCAAAATTGATTTTCCTTTTCTATCACCATTCTCACGCATAAAGTTAATCTCAAATCTTTTCTTTTTATCGTCACTTTGTATAATTTCCTTTTTCAATATTATTGTATTTTTTACCATAACTTCACCTTTCTTATATTACTAATTGCAAATCAAAAGTATTTATTTTATAGTTTTTGAATAATAAATTAGGGGAAACACCTTTGTTTGGTGTTTCCCCCTCATTAATATCAAGGAACTGCATTATTTCATTTGTTAGATGAATTTTGATGCTGTCAATCTCTCTTCTTTTATCTAGTGTGATTTCTGAAATTACCATATGTAAAAGTCTTTTTTTTACTTCTCTATCCAATTTGTCACTAGATAGTAATTTCCCAAAATTTTGTAAAACTTCTTTTACTGTTTCATAAGGAATTTCTTTTGTTTCTTCTTGATTCAAGATAAGTTGTGCTTTCCCCTTCTGCATTATAAGAACATTTATTTCATCATTAATCACCTTTTTTCTTTCTATAAATTCATTGTCTGTAAATATTCCGTTTTCATATGCTTCAAATATTTTATTTTTCTTCTGCTCACATTCTTTCAGTTCTGATTCACATATATTTAATCTTTTTTGAGCGGATTCAATACGTTTAAGATTTTCTTCATTAACACGTTTTAAAACACTTTTTAAGATTTTTTCGTTAGAAAATAACTTTTCCAACTGTCCGTATACTGCCTTATTTGCTTTTTCCACTCTAATAGAATTACTTCTGCAAACAGCAGTACCTTTGTTTTTCCATGCTCCACATGCATAATACGTCAATTGTTTTTTGCTTCCATTTTTTAATGTATTAGTTGTTCTTGATATTACCATACCTGCTCCACATACTGGACACTTTAGAATTCCTGTCAATGGATATTCTCCATCATAAATTCTGGATGGTTTTCCAGCTTTTTGTTCAATCATAAGTTGTACTTTATCCCACAATTCCTGTGATATAATAGCTTCATGAATTCCATCAGCAATAATAGGATGTGGATTCTTGTTTGACCTTCTTTTTTCATTCCAATCTCTTCTAACATTAAATCTAACTTTTCCAATGTAAACGGGATTCATTAAAATATCTCGTAATGGTCCAACAGAAAAATAGTTCCCACGTTTTGTTTTATATCCAATATTATTAAGTTGATTTGCAATAGCTTTATACCCCTTTCCCGATGCATACAGTTTAAATATAAGTCTAACAACTTCTGCCTCTTTTTCATCAATTTCTAAGCGTGATTTTTTTCTAGAAGAATTACCATAATTTTCCATCACAACCCATTTATATCCTAATGGTGCTATACCGCCACACCATTCACCTGCTTTAGCTTTTGCACACATTCCCATTTTGACATTCTGTGAAATTGTTCCTCTTTCAAGCTCTCCAACTAATGCCATCATTTGAAATTGCATCCTCCCAGCAGGTGTGTCTGATTCAAAAAACTCTGAATATGACCTATATGTGATATTGTATTTTTCTAATATATCAACAATTTTTAAAGCATCAGCAAGCTTTCTGCTTAAACGATTGATTTTCCATGTTATCACTAAATCAAACTGTCTTTTTGTGGCATCAGCTAACAATTTTTTCATTGCTGGTCGATGTTCAATGTCTTTACCACTAATTCCAGCATCGGAATAAACCTCTGCTACCTCATAACCTTGCTTTTCACAATATTCAATTAAAAGTTTTTCTTGTTCATTAATACTATATCCTTCTTCCGCCTGTTCTATTGTCGATACTCTGCAGTAAATTGCAACTCTCTTTATTTCTTTTTCCATTTCGTATATCCTCCTATCATTATAATAATATAGATTTAAAATTCTTTGATTTTTCAGAGATATAGGAGTATACAGCCTATATCTCTGATTTTATTAGACTTCTTCTTGATTATTCGAATCTTCTTTTAATTCATTTATGTATGTAATGACAATATCTGCTAATAAATCTATAATTTCCATGCATATCAACTCCCGAAACTTTAAACTACTCTTCTACATCAAATTCGTCTTCTATATCAATATCCTCTTCTTCCACTTTCGATTGTTGTTTCTTAGTTTTTGAAGGAGCATTTTGATTCTTCAGCAGAATCTCTTTGTATGTTCCTGATGATTTGATATGGAATGTTATACCAGCCTGTTCTAACATCGAGGCTAAACTATTAAGTCGCATACTCAAAGAAGCTGCATGTCTCGGATATAATTTGTTTCCCTTTTCAATTCCTAATTCAAAAGCAAGTAAATCCAATTTATCGTATAGTTTACTTACAGAACCTTTCCATTCATCTTTGTCTTTCATGAAATTGATTATCAGAAGTGAAACTGGGTTTGTTTCCAATACCTGTATATTAATCATCTTCTTATTCATTAACAAAAGATTCTCAACATATTCATTTGTCATGCCAAAGCAACTTCTGCCAATCTTCATTACTACACGCTGAAATTCTGTCATTCTAATTACATAGTTTATTTCCGACTCATCTACCTCTTCCTCATCAGCCAAGTATGTCGCTATGCAAGCAAATATGTACCCCAACAAATATGGTTTTTCTTTCTCGAATCTTCGCCTCATATCGTCATCCGAACGTAATTTTTTCCCTGTTAATGTCTGTAAGTTAAATTGTAATGTTCTTGACAGTAAATCAGGTCTTTCGATTAATGTCTCACATGAATTTAATACAACACTGCTTTTTAATGGAATTGAAATCATTTGAGAATCCGTATACAGTTTTCTTTTTTCATAGTTTCCGCCTGTAGCACACGAACAAAGAGCATCACTCGCTTCTAAGCTTAATTTACTACAATTATCGAATACACAAATACAACGATTCGCAAGACGAATTGCCAAATCAGATACTTTTCTAGGGAAAGTGCTTCGTTCCATTTTCTGTGGTGATACTAAGGATTGTATCATACTACTTGCTGTAGATTTCGAACTTCCATGAGGTCCAGTCAATAAGAGGATAGGATGTGCAATATCCGGTATATATGTACTAATTAACCATAGTACAAATAATTCCAATTCTTCCTGACTTCTGAAATTAAATAGTTCTTCCATCTTCTCCCAAAAATCATAGTTTTCATCATAGATAGGTGAAACTTGCGGCAAATCCAAATCTGCTCTCTGAAATATTCCTGCTGGGGTATCTCTTATATCATAATCTCCTTTTGTTATACATACAGATTTATAGTTTGCTGTCTGTAAATCATAGAAAATATCCCTATCTTTTTTCCCGACTCTATTATAAATCGAAACGCTTTCTTTCTTTTCTGATGCCAAGACTTCCAAATAATCCATAAGTTCTCGCCAGTCACTTGAACGAATCATTTTTATCTTCAAAGCACTTTTCATTAAACGTCTCATATAATATCTAAATTCATCCGATTTAAGATTATATGTAACCCTTTTATTGTCTACCATGACATCTGCAAAAAATTGACCGTTATCCGCCATATAATAACGTCCTGCATTTTCTGCAATTTCAGCAAGACCTTCCTCTTCTGTATTCAGATTATCACTCTGACTGTTTTTCCAACCTCCGTTCTTATTTTTTGCCAATTTAGCTAATTCTCTTAACTGCTCTTCCGAAACAACTCCCTTCTCCTCTGGAACCGTCAATATTTTTGAAATTCTAAAGAAGTCATCCTCTTTATTATTAACACTTCCGGGCATCTTTATCTTTCTGCTTCTATCAAATATTCCTGTGTCTATTCTTGCCACCTCTGTGTTTACTTCTTCTGATAAAGCAATCAAAGAATTTTTTATTAGAATTTCATTTTCTTTTGTGGCTGTCAATTTAATTGGATATAACAAATGGAATCCATTACCACTATCAATAAATATTGGAGCTGGGAAATCCTTGTTAGCAAGAAATTTTTGTACATGTTCTGCAACTTTTCTTGCTTCTTCATGTTCTTCGTCTGTAGCATTTCTTTTTTTATCTTGCCCCTGTCGTAAACCCACAACATCAATATCTACGAAGAAATACCGCAACTCTTTAATGTCCTTGGCAGAAATGCTGTTATCTGAATTCATTACTTCTAATTTATTTAAGGGTAATTTCTTCAACACATTTCTTTTCACAACATTAGTTGTCGTATACACAACACTAATTCGACTTTGCTTAAGTGCTTTGTCCAAATCACCATAATTTGTAAATACACCTATAAGTGATGGTTTAAATGACATAACAGCGATTGGTTCATCGTTACTGATGATTTGATAAAAATTAATAGTTTCTTTTCTGTTTGTGGATTTCATAGTAGAAATTCCTCCTTCATATTTGATATTTCAATTTAATACTCATCAAATATAAGGATTATTGCGTACTTTGTTCACTTTCCTCGCTTTCATGTCATAATTTACTAAAAATTTGCATAACAAAAAGACGCAATATTCCTTGGAATTAAACCACACTTTAATAAGCCCCTTTGTTAGAAGGTGCTATAACAGTGTAATTCCAAAAAATAGTGCGTCACAACCTCTTAATGGCATCTATTTATGAATAATATGATAATCGATTATTTTCTTACCAATATTACTCTCTTCCTCTAAGTTCTCAACCTATCCAAGAGTAATTATAATCCTGCGTCCGTATTCTTTTAATACACCTTAATGTATACCCTATGACATTCGTTAATGTCAATCAAGAGTCTCAACCTTTTATAAAACTCTTGTATTCATATTATCCATTTTGATTACATATATTAAATTGCTTCATTAGCATATCACACTATATATAATGGTATCGTAATTTAAGACACTTCAAGAGACATTTCTTAATGAATCTGAT
>OHAI01002396.1_pt1 | contig 13763 bp, 8 predicted proteins | sample 1577091 | NCBI WGS metagenome assembly OHAI01 (sample SAMEA3541548, study PRJEB24748) | human gut metagenome | biome: human gut; feature: human-associated habitat; material: faeces | place: China | collected 2012
ATCAGCGTTTTGAAATTAATAATTTCTGTGAACGTTATAAACTTGTAATTGATGGTTGGATTGAGGAAACCATTAGTGGTATGAAATCATACAATAAACGTGAATTGGGTAGGCTTTTACTACAGATTCAGAAAGATGATCTCATTATCTGTGCAGAATTATCACGATTGGGAAGAAATCTATTCATGATTATGGAGATATTAAATATTTGTATGACCAAAGAATGTAAAGTCTGGACAATAAAGGATAATTATCGTTTGGGAGAAGATATACAAAGTAAGGTGCTTGCTTTCGCTTTCGGTTTATCGGCAGAAATTGAGCGCAATCTGATTAGCCAACGAACAAAAGAGGCCTTGGCGAGGAAAAAAGCGGAGGGAGCAAAGCTCGGTCACTGTCGTGGTTTTCGCTGCAGACTTAATCCCAAATGCTCCCAGAAGCATGATTATATTGTAAAAGAATTAGCTAAAGGCACAGAAAAGACTGTTATAGCTAAAAGATTAAAAGTTTCAAAAACAACTTTTTATCGTTATCTTGTTTATACGAGACTTCATCAGCCGATAAATTGTCAACAAGAAGGATGGGAAGAGTATGGTATCTATCATTAAATTCCCCGTACTAGTGAAGCGACCCTCAAATGGTGGCGGCTTCGATATTGTTATTGGCAACCCTCCATACATAAGTGCACCGACACAAATAGCATCACCAGAATTGAACGAGCAGCGACAGCATATAGTGGCAAGCAAGAAGTACAAATCGCTCAATGAAAAGTGGGATTTGTATATCCCTTTCATGGAACTTGGTATGCAGCTACTATGCCTCAACGGAATATTCTCTATGATTGTTCCATATCCATTGACAAATCAAAAGTATGGTAAGAAACTCCGTAAGATGATTGCAGAAGAGTATCGTTTGTTGGAGATAGCCGACCTAAATGGAACAAAGATTTTTGAAAATGCTACAGTGAGTAACTGTATCCCATTTATTCAAAACAGTCAGCCCAAAGGCGAACTCCGCATCACTCAAATCTTTGAGGACAAGAGCATCCGTGAAGTGTTAAGCAAATCTCCTGAGGCATTAAAGCAGGACAATAAAAATTATGTTTGGAACTTGACAGAAGAGGAAAGAACAGGAAACCGCTTTGCCAATATGAATGTATTGGGTGACTTTTGTTATATTAGCGTTGGAATGGTCGTTAATGCAAATGAGAAGGATGCCAAAGGAGCATTTAAAAAAGAGGATTTGATAAGTGACTCATACGATACCATCCATTGTAGGAAGTATATTGAGGCAAAAGATATAGATAAATATCAGGTTAAGCGAGTGCGCTATCTTGAATGGGATACAGAACGATGTCCAGATAAATTACGTCGTCCGACTTTTCGTGAGCTGTACGATTGTCCCAAGTTATTGATAAATCGCTTAGGTATTCTAAAAGTTTATCTTGATATGGACACTCATTTCTTACATAGCGATTCAATGTTTTGTGCTGTCTTGTGGAAAGACCTGAATGGAATCTATAACAAGAGTATATCTTCAAGCATCAAAAAATTCTGCAAATATAACCGTGTAGAAATGGAAGCCTTGTCTGGAGAGGTTAGCCTGCATTATTTGCTGGGTATTCCCAATTCCTCAATGGCAGATCAGTTGTTAGCTGACCAACGAGGCGGCGACTATCACATATATCCAGAACATATTCGCAATCTCCCAATCCCTATTCCGCAGAGAGAAGTACAAAATGCTATTGGCGAAATTGCTAAACAGATTCTTCATCTTCGAGAAACAAATACTAGCTACTCCGAATTGGAAGAACAGCTCAATGGTCTTGTGGCAGCATTGTATCAATGACATATTATTGACCCTCAAAAGAGGGCTTCAATATTGTAATAGGGAATCCACCATACGGAGCCAAATATGACAACCAAACAAAGCGGTATTATAAAAATATCTATGTAACGGCGAAAACCATTCGAGGTTTACAAAAAGGATCACTTGATACATATACACTATTCATAGAATTAGGATACAATCTGCTCAGGCAAAACGGTAGTTTTGCCTATATTGTTCCCATTTCTTTGACTTCAAGTGATTCCCTCACGGGAGTACACCGTATTTTGATGGAAAATTGTGATACCATCCACATCTCATCGTATGCAGTACGTCCAAAGCCTGTTTTTGAAAACGCTGTAGTAAACACTTCAATACTTCTTTTTAAGAAGACGGAAACACCTTGTCAGCATCTTTACTCAACAAAGATGTACAGAAGGGGAAATAAGTTTGATTTACAGAAACTTATTGATAATTTACAATTTGTTGATGTGAAAGGGCAAACACTTTATGGTCGTATTCCAAAGATTGGTTCTGAAATAGAGAAAACTATCCTGAACAAGCTCTTCAGCCATACAAAGTTGGTGAATCTCATCAAGACTTCTGGAAGTCCAATCATATACAGGTTTGCTGGAGGGAGATACTTCAAAGTCGTAACAAATTATAGTATCGGTTCATCAGCCGAGCGAACTATCTATTTTGCTAATTCCAAAACCGCAAATGCTGTTGGCTGCATACTCAGTAGCAATTTGTCATTTTGGTTCTATCAGATTTTTTCTGATAATTTGAATTGGAAGACATACGAAATAGAGAACTTTACAATTCCACAGCTTTCAATTGAGAATATTGAGTTTCTTAACAAGTTATATTCTCGCTATCTTTCTGACATAGAAGCTAAAGCTAATCTCAGAATAACATCTGGAGAATCCACATATAATGTTGATTCATTCAAAGAATATAAGATTGTGCGCTCCAAAGCAATTATTGATGAGATAGATGACTACATCTGTCCGCTGTATGGCTTGACGCAGGAGGAAACCGACTTCATAAAGAATTACGAATTGGAATTCAGGTTGGCAGGAGAATAAATAAATGATAATTGGAGAGTAACCTCTCCAATTATCATTTGGTCTTACTCTTTTTCATTCGCCTATCTATCATATTTTGAAGCATGTTTTTTATGTATGTTTCTTCTTTCTCTAATCCTAAATAATTGAGTACAATAGTATCTATAATGCAATGTTGTGCATCGTTAAGAGTTACTGAAATATTCGTATTTATAACCTTTTCTTTAACCGTCATATATATAGATTGAATTTCGGAAGGTCTATTAAAATTGAAGCACATAGGTATGCTTCTCAAATCCGTCGCTTCTGCCTTCAACATACCTCCGCCTAAATTAGTTCTTCCTGTTATTTATCTTAAGAGCCAGAACAATGACGAGTTACAAAAGAGCCATATGTTTAAAGTTTCTTCATGAGATAGGCTACCATAAATCTCAACATAACTTGATGTGTAACCAGAGCATTCGTTTATACTACAAAAATGTGTCCCTATCCCTCTTGGCATTATAAGAATAGGCTTCTTCCTACTAAGAGAGATATCGTCTTTGCGGACATAGCAAGACGAATTATTCCAACTATAGGTTGGTCCTATTTCTGATGTGTAATAAGGGAAGGTATTATTGGTTTGGTTGTAAACAATGTGACTTTTAGTGAGATTAAGACCTTGTCCAATACTTATCTTTGAAGAAAGGAGTTTATCTTCAAGTTTACTTATGACATCAATGATTCTTAATAGCTTCTGTTCTGCTTTAATGATAACTCCCCATTTGTAATTCTGCAATAATAGGTCGTTTGATAAGAACAATTTCAAAGAAATGTTTTCTGTATCATGGATAGCGAACGTATTGCATGGATATTTTTCAAGGCTCCCATCACAATGGAAGAACTTAATAGGAAGTGGTCTATTTGTCTCATTTCTGTTCCTAATTATAGTAATGATTGTATTAATATCAGCAGTTTCAAAGTATTTGTACTCCGAGTCGATTATTGCATGAACTTCACACTTCTTCAATAAAAAATTCTGAAACAGTTTTCCATAATCTGTGGAAAGCCACGAATTCTCAGTGATAAAGACATTATATCCACTCTTGTTCAATAGTCTCAGTGATAATTCATAAAAGAAAATCAACAAATCTGCACCACGAGGAAAAGCTCCCGAATCTGATATTCTTCTCTTTTGAATTTCACTCTGCAAACTTATCTTTAAAGATTCAGGAAAATTGGGATTTCTCGATTCTAAATACGGTGGGTTCCCAATGACAATATCGAAGCCCTCTTTTGAGGGTCGTGAAAAAACATCGTGGAACCAAGTATGCCAAAGGAAGAATTGACTGTTTGCAGACAAGTCCATATCTCCAAAATCAATATGAATACCTTGTTCAATTAGTTCCTGCTTTACAATATCTGCGATGTCCTTTCTCAACTGCACCTTTTTGTCATGTTCAGGGCAAGCGTAGTATTCTGCGAGCTTGTCGCGTAGATTCTTGCGATAAACATCTAACATGCTGTCGAAGATAGTAATGCCTTGTTTTGCACCTACCTTTTTTTCTGTCATTGTTGAAAGATCTATCCCCTTATACTGCTCTAAAAGTGAGTTTCCCTGCATAATCTTGAAATCAAGGTTAGGTAGAGCCTCTGGAGACTTCTCGTCAACAATCAGTGAAAGCCAGAAACGCAGGCGGGCTATATCTACGGCGCCACGTTCAATGTCAACACCATAAATGTTGTTTTGGATGATGTGACGTTTGATGTCGGCAGCATTCTCCACAATGTTTGGCTCAATAGCGGAACGGCAGAAGAACAGTTCACGTAGCAATCCCATAGGGAAGGCTCCAGAACCTATTGCTGGGTCACAAATCTTTACATCACAAAGTTTCTGGTCAACGTATTCCTTCAGTTCACCCAGCAGGGCTGCATCGTGAGTTGTTACAAACTGACGTATACACTCCTTGTCTTCTTCTCTCATGTCTGTTTGCAGATATGCTATCAGGCTTTCACGACACATATACTGAACAATCTCCTTCGGTGTATAGAATGCTCCCTTATCCTTGTTATCCTCCAGCAGGTTTTCAAAGATGCGTCCAAGCATTTCGGGGTCAACACCCACTTCTGCATCGTTCGGGTCATTTTCATCGATGGTAAAGTTATACTGCGAAAGCATTGTCAACAAGCTATCAAAATAGCTGGCAGGAAAATGACAGGAATTCTTGTCAAGAATGTCACGTTCAAACAGACCGCCGTTCAGATATGGAATACGACAGTTACGGAAACCTTCTACTTTTGTGTCGTAAAGGTCGCCCTGATCTGAACGGTTACGGTCTAAGCCTTCTGTAAACAAGTCTTCCAGTATGTCGTCAAGGAAATTTTCCTTCTGACTTTCATTCGCATTCTTGAAAATATTCAGCATAAAATCACGGTCACCTTCGCCCCATTCCTTGCCTGCAGGAACGCCAAGCCAGCCTTTCTTTTGGAGGAAGTGCAGGAACACAATGCGTCCAAGAAGTTTCTTCACATAGTCACGAATGGGTTTTTCTTCACGGTCACGAATTTTGTCGGCTGTCATACCCGTATGGTCAAAATCTGTATCAATGAAGTGCTGGCGCATTCCGTTGGCGGGGTCAACCATGTAATTGACAAATGCTTTATATTGAGTCTTGTACTTTCCAAAAAATTCTTTAGAAAGAGCTTCAACATTGAACGCATCTTCGATGTCTTTAATTTCAAGAGAATTCCTTTTGTCGTATAGAGCCATGAAGTTGTCAGTTGCCGTACGGCATGACTGACCTGGACCTAGTAGGAATGTATAGCGTTTGCTGTCGGTAGTTTCTTCTTTGTTGCCGCTCTTTCGGCAATAAGTGAAACGCCAATCCCAACGACTATCATCCTCGTAGTGGAATAACATGAAGGCACAAGAGAACTGATCCATAACAGCACGGATGAGTCGTTGAATGTTCACACGATTACGCTCCATCATAACTCGGTCGCTGACTGTCACGTCGAAAATCTGCAAAGGTTCAACGCCAACATACATCATTCCAACTTGCTTGATGCTGCGTATTCCTGTCACTTCTGCCAGTTGTCTTCGTTCGGGTTGGCTTTCCAAAAGCTCTGTTTCAAACCCATCCTCAAAGTCATCTTCACCAAAAATGGGAAAAATAATATTGTTGAGGAACGAGCCCCAGCCTTGATATCGGCTACTTAAATATTCTTTTAATGATTCCTTATTCATGGGGTTGTTTGTTTACTTGATGGTTCCTAATACAATGGATGCTTCGCCTTGCTTACTTTCCACATGTGCTACAAGTTTGCCGATTTCTCGCTCCAGAATCTCGTCTATATCTTGTTGCTCTATGGCAAAGAGACGTAAACCCCGCTCTTCTAATTCCTGACCAATAGCCAATACTTTTTTGATAATATCAAAACTCCCTCGGTCAATAAATTTGCGAGCATTTTTCAACAAGATCTTGGATTGTGGTGACAAATTAGGTGTATTGTTGATTTTTACCAGAAATTCTTTTGCAGCCGTAGCCTTGTCACCAGCCCTTGACTTGTTGATGCGAACAAAGTATTGGTTATAAGTCTTTATTGCATTAGCCGACAGTTGCGTCCAGTTGTCTGGCAATGGGACACTTTTGGCATTTTCTTCCACACGCAGTTCTTCAAGCAGTTCAAGCAAAGAAATTATTTTGGCACTATACTGGCTCTCTGCTTCTGTGCGTATTCTAATTGCAAGCCTTGCGGAGCGCGGGGCCTTCACGATGAAATATGCCGTTCCACTTGCAGCCTGTGCCATCTGCCAGCCGTCGTCAGCTTGTTCGATTTGTAGATAGCGCTCAGGGTGAGTAGCTTTGTATTGCTTCAGCTCATATACATACTTCTGCAAAGGTGATTCCTCACCATAAACGGCTTTGGCGATATCGTAATGCACCACACTTTCCTCTTCCGAGAAAATTTTGCTGTCTTCACCGAATAGGATATGAAAGGATTGCAACTTGGTATGCGCCTTGCGAACCAACTGAATCTGCGCATCGCCTTCCGCACTTGGCATGAAGTTATAGACATAGACAAATGGCTCTTTACTGCCGATACGGTTTACACGACCTATACGTTGCATCAGGCGAGTGGAGTTCCAGGGAGTATCATAGTTCAGAATAACATTGGCACGGTGAAGGTTCACGCCTTCTGCCAAGACCTCTGTTGTAATAATAACATTGTAGTCATCTTTCCAAACGCCTTCGTAATTGGCATCGAAATTTTCCTCAATCGTATGTTCCATCTCATCACGATTGGCAGCCGTAATGACAAGTGCCTTATAGCCCTTTGCCTTTACCGCTCTTGCAAGCGATTGTACCGTATCTATAGCTTCCGAGAAGATTACCAATTTTCCAGAGGTGTTTTTTTGTGGATTAAACAATTCTGGCTTGATGTTCTCTTTGAAAGCATCAAATTTCGGGTCTTGTGGGTTCTTCGCCCACCGATCATAGAGATTAGAAATGAGTCGGAAGTCTTCTTTCAGCTGAATATAGTATTCCACCTTGAAGTCTTTGCGCTTATATTCTGCATTCTGTCCCTTCTCATTACGCCCTTGTTCCGTTAACTTTGTTATCTTAGCTCTGATGTCTTCTACACAATCATTAAACGAAATACGTTTACCACGTTTCAATGTCTTGGACTCATAGTCAAGTTCTTTGTTCACGTCAATTTGCGGACAAACGAAAATTGTGTCGTTTTCCCACATTTTAATCATATTCTCGGTATAACGACGCAAATTCAACAACGATTGGGTGAAAGCTGTAAATGAACTTTCAAGACGTTTCACAAGAAGAATCTGCATAATGGTTGCGAGCTGTTTTGCTATATCACTAACATCACGGTTTCCTCGACCTTTATACTTATTATTGTTGGCAGAATCTGCAAAATATTCAATGGCACGATAGCGGAAATATTTTAGCCATTCGTCAGTCTGCAACTTTTCTGCCTCCGTCGGAGCAATGATTGTCATAGTATCAGAGAATAGTTGAGCCAATTCGTCATCCATGATATATTCAAGGTTGTTAGGCCCAACAATTTTTGGAAATATCAAGCCTTGTGATTCCATATCATTCTTGTAATATTTCTCAACGTCAGTCCTTGTCCGGCGTTCCAGAATGTCACTTAACACGCAGTCACGCAATCTCTTTGATACGGCATTTAAGCGTTGGCGGCGTTCATCTGCCGGAATGTCGTTACGTTTATCTATCAGCAGTTCATATTCTCGGTTGACATCAGCAAAGAACTTTTCGATATTACCACTTTCAGCCTTTTTCAATGTACTGTCATTGTGGTTTCTCTCAAAAAGATAAATCTGATTCTTCAAGTCGTTTGGTCGGTTGTTCTGCGGTGTGGCAGAAAGAAGACCCACGTATGGATATACCCCTGTATTAGAACAAATCTTCTGTATTAGTTCATCAAGAGATTGGTACATCAATGTAGCACTATTGCGGAACTTATGACTTTCATCAATGACAATAAAGCCATAATTCTTTTCTTGAAGTGCTCCGCCAAAATCACCAGAATCGCGGCTGTCGTCATCGTCATCTTCGTAGCTTTCATCTTCGGCAACATTTCCGATGCGTCCAGTTGTAATGAAGTCAATGTATGGCGCAATCTTCTCGTCAGAATCTTTGTCGAACATAGCTATAGTCTTCTTCCAACCCGATTGAATAGCAGGAGGAGTAATGATCAACACTTTACGTTCTCGTCCATCGTCTTCTGGCACGGACAAGAAACGCTTGACGATGAGCGTACCGATAATCGTCTTGCCAAGTCCCACCACATCTGCCAACATAAAGCCACCATGTTCGTGCATAATGCCGATGCACCTCTTTACAGCTTCTATTTGATATTCCAGTTTGTGAATGTTCGTTGGTAGATAAGTTTCTATCTGTTGTCCTAGTGATTTGTCTACAATGTCGCCAAACTTAATTTGTAGCAATTTGATATATAGTTCATATGGAGTAAACGGCAGTTGTTCGCTTTCACGTTCTTTTTCAACTTCTTTTGTAATGGGAGCCGTTTTTAGTATTTGCTCCAAGAATTGTTTGTTCCATGGTTCTGAGATTTCCCACTTTTCATTGAACCATAATAGATGAGACTTATTGCCTGGTATGGCATCGAGTGACAATACTTGATTAGGGGCTGTTTCGATATAGTTTAACTCTGCATTACCTTGTAAGCCCTTCTGAGTGAAATTGGTACTCCCTACGATGCCTATCCCAATACCCTTTTGTTTGCCGTCGAAGATGTAACATTTGGAATGCAGGAACTGTGTTTCGTCATTCTCATTTTTCCGATACACGCGAATCTGGATTTTCGAATTTCTATCATCTGTACAGTAATCAAGGAGCAGGCGTATCGCCGCTTTGTATTCCTCAACAACATCAAGTTCATGGATGTCTGTTCTAATAAAATCCTGAGGATAGTTTGCGTCTTTATATTTAGGCAACTTCAACTGATTAGCGTATATATAAGGGTCTTTACCTATGAGTAGGCGAAGCATTGTACCTTCTTTTTCGATGAAAGACCTCAAATCATCCTGTAGTAAAGCTAAACCGGGAATATCCCAATAACCTGTGGCAATACTGATAGTTTTGATACCATCAGTTGCTAAGCATTTTTTCAATGTTGCTGTCATTGAAAGTGCTTCTATAGAATTATCTATGAGTGTATTATGCATTTTATCTCTATTCTGTAAATTGAAAAACATCCTCTAATTACATTCTTTCTCTCTTCTTTCCTTAACCTTATCCAATCCAGGCATTTTCTTGGATACGGCACTCTCGCCAGCAGGAAAATATGCTTTGAAAACCTGACATAAGAAACTCACAATGTCGCTGCGCTTCTTACCCATATTGGAGAAAGCGGAGTAAACGTAATACATGAGTTCTTGCTGACTGCACATTTCGTTTGGCTGGACTGTGATTGAGGGTGGAAGAATCAAATTGTGTTCTGCAAATGCGTAGGCACTGGCAAGAATAGCCTTTTGTTCCTCTTCGCTGAACATCTTTATTTTCCCGGCAAACCATTCAAGTTCTCCTTTTTGGAGTGCCTGTTGCTGTTCGCTTTGGCGTTCCATCAGAATGGATACTTTCTCTTGCTCTTTCTCAGTAAGAGCATTTTCAAGTATGCGGTTTTTACGCTTTAGAACATTGTACTTTTCCATAAAGGCAATGGAAATACAGAGATAACCTACGGTTATGGTAAGCACCAATACTGCATGAAATCGGAACTTAGACGGAAAATCCGGCAAAGCGTCAATATGGTCACAGACGATAAGAGCAACTACGAGCATAAGCGCAGCTCCGACATACATTGTCCGGACTTTGACTTTTTGGCTCGCAGGAGAAACGCCCATAAGCAAGGCTATTGCCAAGGCTGCGACCAATAAGATGGAAACCAAGATAAAGATTGTCATGTGTCACGCCCTCCCTATTATGGTTTTACGATGATACGCCAATAGCCTGCCTTGTCAGAACCTTCATGAACGAGAATGCCTCTCTCACGCAACTCTTTGATGTTCTTTTCAACTGCTCGTTTGGACACGCCAATTTTTGCAGACATTGCTTCTGCTGTTATAGAAGGGTCGGAAATAACTAAGTCTATTATCTTTTGCCCTGTACGGCTAACTCTTTTGGATGCTTCTTCTACTTTTACACCGAACTTTGTCACAGAAGCATTATTGATTACACCGAACCTTTTCTCCGAACTTTTTTCGTTTACACCGAACCTTTCAGCATTTACACCGAACTTTCTCTCCGAAGCTCCTCCGTTTACAGGGTACTTTTTGAGGGTACTGTTTACCCTATCAGCCACCTCTTCTACGGAGATTCTACCATTCTCACCCCAATTCAAATTATAGAAGGTGGTGAAAAAAGAGGATGCTTCAGTTTTATAGAGAGGTTCTTTGCCGGGTAAGAAGTTGGGCAGCTTCTCGGTCAGTTCACGCATTTTGCGCAGGCCGGAGCCACGTTTCTCCATGTAGTCGAGCTGGGTAAACATATCGGCAATGACGGGGTTGCGACGTATGGACGGAACATTGTAAATATCGCGGTCTTGAATCTGTGTGCCGTCAAGCATCGCGCCGGGCGAAACTAATTCTACACGGTCATCGTAGATGTCGATATGTACCTCACCGCCCATCACCGTATAATCCCGATGGATAAGGTGATTGACCAATCCCTCAAAGATAGCCCGGTCGGAATAGTCGGGCAGATTGAGGCGGTAGTTTGGCATCTTCACCCATCCGCTCATGGTGTAGTTCTTGATGAAATCCATGCCATATTTCAGAAGCAACACAAGATTGGCACGATGCTCCACGGAGCTGATGGCATCATCTTTATAAAGTCCCGTCCAACGGGTACAGAATATGCGGGATTGAAACACGGTGCAATTATCCACAAATAACAGTCCGGCATTGGTAAGTTTTCCGTCAGAAGTCACCAGCCCGAACGATTCCAAATATTTGTCGTTCCATTCCTGATGCGTCTGTTCGCGGAACGTATTAGCAAGGATGATGAAAGAGTGCTTGCGTGCGTCCACTTGCGTGGGGAGCGAATCCCATGTCATGTGTGTACCTTTCAGTACCAACGAGAGAAGTTGTTGCGAATTGCATTCCACGCTTTCATTGCCAACTCTTACAAAAGCCGTGCGCGTTCCGTCTTGGTAATAATAATAAGGTGTCAAAACACCAGCCTTGACTTTCACTTCAAGCAGGGTGCGTCCTTCGTGCTCAATCGGTATAAGCTGCACCTCCGGTACAGGGTCAAGCCTTGCCTTTATCATTTCGCTGATAAAGTCGGCATCCGCCTGTACGTTCTTCAATCCTACAATTTCTCCTTCGTCACTTACTCCATAGAACAAGCTGCCACCATCCGTATTGGCAAAGGCCGACACGGATTTGAGCCACGACTTCACTTTCTTGCGTTCCAGCATCTCCTTGAAATCGTAAGACGTACATTCTGCTATAAGTCTGTTATCGTGTATCTGCATGATTTTCTCGTTGTTATAAGGGTGTAATACCCCAATATCGTTTACAAACATACGGAAAAAAGTCCGTTTTCCGTTCAATTAGAATGGGAAAAAACGGATTAGGGAGAAGAAATCTTCGTAAAATCCATTCCTAAATGTGATTATATGATAGATTTTCCTAAGATTTTCTATACCTTTGTATTTGTGATAATTAATAACCAAAGGAGTCGTGGCAAAGAATTTTGAAATACGGAACAGTACGGCAGAGTTTCTTACCTTTATTGCCGAGGGTAAGGAGAATGGTATTCAAGTGTTGTATAAGGATGAAACAATTTGGGCAACACAAAAAGCAATGGCGACATTATTTGATGTAGGTGTTCCGGCCATCAGCAAACATTTGAAAAATATCTTTGAGAGTGGAGAGCTTGATAAGAATACGACTATTTCCAAAATGGAAACAGTCGTGAATAGGGGCTTCCGTGGAGAATCAAAAGAAGAAGTTGAGTTCTACAATCTTGATGCCATCATATCCGTAGGCTATCGTGTCAATTCTGTTCGTGCCACGCAATTCCGCCAATGGTGTACATACGTTCTACGTCAGTTTGCCATCCGTGGATATGTCATAGATAAAAAGCGGATGGAAAACGGCTCATTTATCGGAGAGGATTATTATGAGCATCTGCTTGCCGAAATTCGTGAGATACGACTGAGTGAACGACGTTTTTACCAGAAACTTACAGATATATATGCCACGGCCATAGATTATAACAAGAGTGCGCCCACAACACGGCTGTTTTACAAAAAGGTGCAGAACAAAATGCACTATGCGGTACATGGGCATACCGCTGCAGAATTGATAGTTGACCGTGCGGATGCACAGAAAGAGCACATGGGCTTGACTACATGGGAGAAGGCTCCGGACGGTAAAATAGTAAAACCGGATGTAAGTGTTGCCAAGAATTACCTTAAAGAAAATGAGCTGGAGGCAATGGGACGCATCGTCAACAGTTTTCTTGATATAGCGGAAGACATGGCGAAACGCCATATCCCGATGACGATGGAGGATTGGGCGAAACGTATTGACAAATTTCTGGATATAACAGACAGACCTATTCTTTCCGATGCAGGAAAGGTCACGGCTGAATACGCCAAAGATTTTGCCGAAACGGAGTTTGAAAAGTATCGTGTCATTCAAGACCGCCTGTTTAAGTCCGACTTTGATAAATTGGATGACAAAGATTTGCCTTCACTTGATTTTACATCAGAAAACTCTTAATCAAAACTGCAAGATGAAACACTTAGATACATTTGTTCAATATAAACCAAGACATACCATAATTTTTATGGAAGTCCTTGAAGTGACCGACACTATCGATACCAAGGAAATTTGTAACGTGAGTTGGTATATGGTTTGCAAGGATGAGATTATCATACAGTCCGATTTTCCGATGTGTGCAACCGATGGTGAGTTTGTGAACTTCGTACCAATACCCCGACATTCATTTTTGGAAGCGATACGTCTTATTAAAAAGATAAGGAAAGAGCAAATGCTCGTTCCGAAAAATGACAAAACGGCTCCAAGTGAATTCAAACGAGCATACCGAAAAGCAAGAAGAAAAATAATTCAAATCATAAAGAAAGCGCAATAGCTTTTGAAGAGAAACCTTTAGTGATGCTGTTTTAGGTTATCTTTCAACATTGATATTTTCCTCGTTTTTCTTTCGTTATTTTCGGCGAAAAATCGTACTTTTGCGACATAGAGCTGTGGTTGCTTATGGATGCTTATTTTCGGGTTTGCATGATATTTGCAACACGTTCACGCAAGTCGCTGAGAGATATAACGTATTGATTTTGAGGAGGTCAAGTAAG
>OHAI01002406.1_pt1 | contig 13719 bp, 18 predicted proteins | sample 1577091 | NCBI WGS metagenome assembly OHAI01 (sample SAMEA3541548, study PRJEB24748) | human gut metagenome | biome: human gut; feature: human-associated habitat; material: faeces | place: China | collected 2012
CTGAAATCAATCGGTATAGTTGGTAATAATTTTTCTCCTCCCAAGTATTGCGCATAACTATAATAAAATCTTGCAAAAAAGATTGAGCAAAAGCTTCCTATTATACTTATTAAAAATGCAAAAATAGTAAGCTGTCCACTAATCAACAATGACAATTGAACTCTGCTTCCGCCATTTATTGACCATTGGCGATAGTCCTCTTTTGCTAAATTCAAAAATAGTCGAATTAAACCGGAAACTAGAAATAATAAAGTAAATCCACCAAAAAGAACTGGCCCTACAAATAATAAGGTAGGACTCCCAACATCTCGAAACACTCGCTGATACTTTATAGTACTAAAAGCAACAGAGAGACACATTCCAACCAATAAACTTGAAGCAAAAAATAGAGGAAACATTCCTAGCCACTGTTTTTTTGAATACTTAAATTGATAATAAATTAATTTAAACATCTTAAGTTAGTCCCCACTATCTTTTATTTCTAACGCCTTATAAAGAGCTTCAGCAGTGGGTGTAAACAATTCCTGATAGATTTTGCCATCTTTTAAGATTAGAGCTCTATCCGTTTGACTTGCTAATTCAATATCATGGGTTACCATAATGACACATCTTCCCTCTTGTGCTAAATCAGCTAACATTTCAAAAATAATCTTCCTTGAAGTGCTATCCAAAGCACCTGTCGGCTCATCTGCAAATATAATACGAGTATTTGAAAGAATTGCTCTTGCGATAGCTAATTTTTGTTTTTCTCCACCAGATAATGAAGAAACGGGGGACATCAATTCAGCTTTAAAGTTCATTTTATCTAACAGGGCCTGAATGTCGTTTTTACTTATTTTTTTATGGGACAACCTCAGAGGCAAAGCAACATTCTCTAAAGCTGGGAGAGCTGGAAGTAGGTTATAAGATTGAAAAATAAAACTAATATCTTCTCTTCTAAATTGTGACAATCTATTATTCTTTAATTGATATGGATTGCAACCATTAACTGTGACAACTCCCTCGGTTGGCCCTGATAAACTCGATATGCAATTTAACAAGGTTGATTTACCAGATCCACTTACTCCTAGTATAGATACAAACTCACCATAACCAGCACTGAAAGAGATATCTCTAAGTACCGTAATCTCTTTATTTTTATCAATATGAAATTTCTTTGATAAATGTTTTACTCCTACTGCAACTGTATTCATATTTTCCTTTCTGAAACACTATTGAATAATTTTTAAAATGGTAACCAGTTTTGATTAATATACTGTATATCCTATTATACATGATAATACCCATCGTTGTTTTATATCTTCATATCAAAAAAATTTACACATTATCAACTTTTTAAACTTGAAAATTAAACAAATTCTCTTTAGAATATATCGTATATATAAATATTTTGACAGTTTGTAAATTTTTTTAGGATTTAATATGGTAAAAGGAACTCAAGAAAAGATTATTAATTCGTTTTTTAAACTAGCAGAACGATATCCAGAACGCTCAAGTTTCAGTATAACTGAAATCGCTAACGAGGCAAAAATTTCGAGGCAAGCAATATACCAAAAGCATTTTAAAAGTTATGAAGAAATAGTAGATTTCATCATGGATTCTATTGATACTACTATAAATGAACAATTTTTACTATTTGAAAAACACAATCTCTCAATTGAAGTTTTTTTCTCAAAAATTATTATTCCAGAATTATATAAATATAGAGATTGGCTTCGCTGTGTCTACTCTACGTCGGCTATCCCTAATTGGCGAAATTATTTACGAGAAAAATATTCAAACTGGCTACTAAACGCACCTATTAACTTAAACCATTCGTTCCTACAAAATGATACTTTATCAAATTATATTGTAAATTGTGTATTAAGTATTATAGAAACTTGGATCACAGAACCTTTTCCCACTCCGCCAGAAGTCTTTTCAAAACAGTTTATTGAATTGATAAGTACTCCGTTAAATAATCATTTAAGTCCAATCAAACATGACGATAGTGTAAAATAAGTTGTGTAAACACAAAAAGGAATAAACACGTTATAGTAGAGCTGTGAAACATTACTTGAAAGAGATTTATTACAAGGAGCACAATGTTCTCTTTCTCATCTACGTCCTTTACAAAACATACATGTCTCGATAGATCATTTTCCTGTTGAATCTCTTTACTTTTTTGAAATACAATACTGATTCGGACAATTAAAAGCAAGAAAAGGAGCTTCATCTCATGATGAAGCTCCTTTTTATTGTATTCTCATTCCTAAAAATACTAGAAATAGCGTCGCCTTTTCTAAAACTTGTTGTATCCAAAACGCAGGCCAAATCCAGCCTGCGTTTTTATTTCTGTGGTTTCATCATCGTATTATCAATTTTATCATTTTCAAAAAAGTAAAAAATAAAAATTAGAACAACCATTAAAATACTCGAAACTAGAAAAAATAATGTCGATGACCAAAATAAAAAGCTCAAAATCTTAACATCTAGACAATTTGATAAGAACAATCTATAAAAAGCACATACAATAATATTTACCATTCCAACAGCAAATGGGACTATAATTGAAAGTATTAATTGTAGTTTTGCTCTTTTAGTCTCAAATATTGTTTTCATAATCGCTGTAGATTTTGAAATTGAAGCAAGTATACCTAACATTGCTCCCAAAAAACCTGTCATTATTGACGAAAAATTAAGTACATCTCCAACAAAATCATTTATATTCTTCAGTTTTATAAAGCGATTGGAAATCGGAATACTTACTAGAATAATTAATGCTGCACATACCCCATAGATAATCCAAAATCTATTTTGTCTTATAGCTTTCATTTATTTCTTAAAACCTTATTCTTTACTTCTGTATATCTAACTGACATTTCAGCAAATACTGAATCTGGATTTAACGTTCTATTTTCATCATACTGAAAATGAACTACTTCCATCAATTTATTTGAAATTAAATCAACTGTTTCAGTTTTATCCTCAATATTCCGGCCTTTAACATTTAATTTTTTGACTCCATCTCTATTAATAGACAGAATCTCATTAACAATACTGTCTGGTAAATACTCTCCTGTACTACCTGTATCTCTTTTGGCGGTCAATGAAATTTCAACATCAAATAAGTTTGAATCTTTACTTGAAGATATAGCATTTTTTATAATTGATATTAAATCGAAATTAGCACTAGGTACACTTTTTTCTCCCATTTTGATGGCTACATGTTTATATCCTGTGAAACTCTTTGCAATTTTTTCTGCATCTGCTTGTATAATAATCGGCAGTCTTATATCACAACCGGAGTACCCCAATTCTTCCAGTAAAGAACTCAAAAAAGTTTCAAACTTATTGGTGCTGATTGAATTTCTATTTACTTGAAGCATAAACACCGCATTTTCATAATCATATAATGCTGACATCTTTTCTCCTAGAAACTCATCATCAGCCAATCCCAATTCTTGAGATTCTCCAAATAATTTTGTTTTGCTTGGGAAATTGAAATCTCTTAGCTCTTCTATAACTAGATGATAATAAGGCTCTGAATCATTAGGCCGATTTAACCTCTCTAATTTGTACTTAACTCCAGCAATATCAAAAGTAAACCTCTCACTTAGTTTTTCTTTATAAAATCTAGAAATATCATCAAAAATTTCAGATAAATCAATTGTTTGTCCGTTATTTACAACTTGATGAAAGTAAAATCTTACTTGCTTAGATTTGACCATTTGTACCTCTTTTTATCTCACATTAACTTTATTTTGCTTTAACTTCTTTTATTGATTCTAAACGATTACCAATCCACTCGGCCACATCTTTAATGACTATTTTTTCTATTGCCCTACCAATATGATTCATAAAACCATAATCAATTTTATGTATTTAACAATTTCTTTCACTATATGATTATATCATATTTCACCTTCTTCTCTCAGTTTATTCCAAGTTTCATTTCTACTTTTATGTGTGTCATATAAGGATTTCACATAATCTTGCCCAGACTTAATAAGACCATGTTGAAATTCTAACTCTGTCTCGAGAATTTTGTCTTCTCTATAAGAAGCATAAACCGTTTCATATAGTAGTTTTTGTTCTATTATGGAATCCAGTTTAGAGACATCTTTTTTCACAATAGAATACACTCTATATCCAATTGACTCTTCAATAGGTAATTTATGTTCTTTTACAACTTTCAAAAATAGATTAACAATATCATCACACCCAAATTGATTTTTAAATGTAATTCCCTTATCTACATAATCATCTATACCATTTACTTTTGTACGGACATATTTTGACGAATCAAGAAATTCTATAAATGCTTTTTTAAAATCTTCTTCAATCGTTTCTAGTAATTCCGACTCAGCTAAATTCCGAGAAATTGGAATATCTTCTGTATATAGTTGCTCTATATCTATATCTAAAAAGTCAGCATTATGTTCATTCAGTATCTCTTTATAAGCTATCGTTTCAGCAAAATAAATATCATCCATTAGCGTTTCATCAAAAATTAATTGCTGTTCAGCTGTCAGATTCTTAACAATCAATCTCATCATTTCAGGAATGTAATTTTCCACCTCATCGTTGTCCCCCCAAGATATCACTCTACAATGGTATCTATTCTCCTTATTTGATAGTTCTTGACCATTTAGTGTCTCATTAATTCTTTGTACTGCCGTATCAGTAAGTAAATATGGGTTTCTTTTGGTTCTTCTACCTGCCACTATCCATGAAATGATATTTGAGTTTTCAGGATAAATTTCAAAAAAACTCAACTTTCTACTTGTAATCATTTTCTCTATTCTTTCTGAGGCTTTCACACAGAAAAAACTTTGTAAATCTTCATTCATTTTTTAATACCTCTATTTATGTATTTGCGTAATTAAATTATATCAAATTACACTACTTTTACACAATTGGATTGATTATACTTTAAGCATACAAGGAAACTTGTAAATAAAATTTAAAGTCCTAACCGGTGCGCACCAAATGGACGGATAGAAACAAATATGAAAACTCCGACGATGACGGTCGAGTTCTGCATATATCTGTTTATCCGTTTTTTGGTGTGCCTTTTTGCACACATCGGTATTCGGTGTAGCTCATAAAAGTTTCTTTCCGTCCTGGAAATGGGATTAGAAAGAGGCTATTATGCCAATAAGAACATTCGAAGACCGTCTTACTCCACAGGATTATACAGATATCCAAAAATGGGACAAGATACTGAAAGATGAAGATAAGTCTTTCGCAAATGCTAAACGAAGAGATAGATACCATAAACTTGGAAGTTTAGATGAAAATATCTCAAACGAAGGCCGTCAAACGGATAGATATGATTTAATCGCTAGTGATTCGTTAGATGCTGAACAAGCTTATATCTATAACGAACTATTAGGAACTGTGCATGATTACATATCTGCCCTCTCTACGAATGACCAAATTATTATGGTTGGAAAATTAAGAGATAGGCCAATCTCATCGTCTGCACTATCTAGAATTGTAGAATGTAGTGACAAAACTGTGACAAGTCGCTTCAAAAAACACCGAGAAGTGTTACAAGATATGTTAAAAGACTACAGGTAGTCTCTGAAACTGGCAATCAATCATTGCCAGTTTTTTTAAAAAAAGCTCCTTAAATTGTATGTTCTAAATTCCATTAGACATTATGTATGAGTCAAAATAATAAAAAATTCTCCGAAAATCATATCCTGAATCTCCTATAAGATAGAAAGGAAAAAATCAACAAGTCCAGCTCATGACCTCAAACCGAGCATGTCACCAATACTTTTTATCACAGAATAGAATATACGAGGTATTTAATCTATGAAAATGAAACCACAATACCGTAAAGGCGGTTATTCAAGTCAAATAGCAGAACAATACGTTAGCCTTCAGGATCCAATCTACTTGCTTTGTGATGAGCTTGAAGCACAACAAAAGTATGAAGATGGAAAACCGACAGGTGAAGTTATCGCATACAAAACTTGGTTTGGACAAAAGGGATTACCACCATTCCAAGTTAAATTCCTTGAAAAGCCTGACCTTCCTGACTATCTTTCACTTATCTCTTTTGAGAATTTACAAGCGTGTGAAGTTAACTACAATGTCTATTTCAGGGCTGATGGATTTAAAGAGGTGAAATAATGGTTCCAGCTATCACACAAAAAGAGTTGGAACAATACCTATTACAGAGTCTGAACATGGCTTTGGGCTCTGTATTACAAGGGGAAACTTCTTATACCAACTCTTTTGACATTTCTGTCAAAGAAAACGGATTTATCTTCATTCCTCGTCTTCCATCAGGATTTGTCATTGATGACGAACTGTATCGAAAGATTTTCTTAATCGCTAATGCGTCTCTCTACCCACAATACACGCTACTAAAACAAAATTCTGCCTACTTTATTGCACTGAAAACAAACGATATTCATATTCAACGTGGGCTGTTTTTTCCTTGGCAGAAAGGTATTTCTGAGCGGCTAATCATTCCAGACCTAGAAAAATTCACATTATCGCTAAAAGGTAATGATATCCCTATTATGGCAAATCTAATGATTAACTATGATAAAGTAACTTCTATGGCTATTGCTGGGAACTCAGGTAGTGGTAAAAGCTATGCATTAACTTATCTGTTAAGTATACTGAAAAACATTTCCGACCTGATTATCGTTGATCCTAAATATGATACTCCATCACGGTGGGCAAAGCAGAATCAAATTAGTGTCATTCACCCTCAAGAGAATCGTTCCAAATCCGACTTCGTATCAGAAATTAACGAAAGTTTGAGTCAGTGTTTGACAATAATTCATAAACGACAAAGGATTTTATTTGATGATCCACATCATGAATTTCAACATCTAACTATCGTTATCGATGAGGTGCTTGCTTTATCAGAAGGAATCAACAAAAATATCAAAGATTCCTTCTTTTCTCTGTTATCTCAAATTGCTTTATTAGGGCGATCAACCAAGGTTCACTTGCTTCTTGTAAGTCAGCGTTTTGATCATAGTACAATTCCTGTATCAGTCCGTGAACAATTTAATGTATTGATTCAGGTTGGTAACATCAATCAGAAAACAGTACAGTTCTTATTTCCAGACCTCGATCCAGAAGGTATTGTTATTCCGATCGGAAAAGGAACAGGGCTTATTCAAATCATTGATAACGAGCATCCTTATCAGGTCTTACCCTTGCTGTGTCCAACATACTATACCAAGAAAGGAATCTTGTAACTTATGAAAACAACATATTTCCAGAAGTTTTTCGACTTCTGCTTTTCAGTATTTCTTACAGTAATCCTCTGTACATTATGTACGGTATTCTTAGGATTTATGGTGGATTTCTTACAAAAATTTACCTATCTATCCGTGGTTACTAGCTTTATTAGCATGATTTTCTGGCTTAGCTTAACAATTTCAATTATCAGTTCAATTATTTTCATCTTGCTCGTTAGCTATGAAATTAAGAAGCGACAAAAAGAAGATAATCTATCAAATCTATGGGAATCTATCAAGCAAACTTTGGCTATCCGCATTTTTTTGCATCAAAGTGAACACTCAGAAGTCTTAGCTACAACTGAGCAAACAAAAATGAAACAATATAATCCCGTTAACAAACACTTCAATAGAGCAGTACGACAATCTATTGTAGATGTTAGAGAAGATAACGTTATTTTGATGATTAGACTCCCAAAGACACAACAAGCCAAGAAGATCCTAAATGATATGGATACGATGATTATAGAAGAAATGGCAAGATATAACCCTGACTATTTCTTTTCACCTCAGAAACCAGCAAAAAAATGGACTTATCTTATTGGTAATAATAGAGAATAGCTTAATGGCGCTGTGGCCCACGTAGTGGAAGCCAAACAGCGCCGTTTTTTAATTGCAAAGTTTAGGATTAAGTGGGGTGACTACGACCCCCACTTAATCCAATAATCAATAATCAGAAAAAAATTAAATTTTCTCAAAAACTCCGATTTATGCCCTTCCAATCTCCTAATAGATAGAAATAATAAAAAATTGAAAGCGAGGAATTTTACCTATGGCAAAAGAACAACGTTCAAATAAATGGGCTTTTCTATTCTATCAGGAAAGTGCGCCCGAAAACTATTTAGAGATTCTCGAAGAAATTCATGTTCCATTTGTTCTGTCACCGTGGCATGATAAGGACGTAAACAAAAAAACTGGAGAGTTTAAGAAAGCACATAAGCATGGAGCATTCTATTTCAGCTCTCTCAAGAGCTATTCTCAAGTTTCGGAACTTATCAAAGACAAACTAAATGGCCCTGCACATGTTGAACCTGTAATGTCCCCCAAAGGGATGTACGACTACTTTGTCCATGCAGAAAATCCTGAGAAAAGTCAGTACAATATCGAAGATATTGAAACTGGATGCGGATTTGAATTAGATAAATTCCTCATCAGCAATAATAATGATGAATTTCTATCAACCATTATTGATGTGATAGACAAGAATAATTTCACAGAATTTAATCATTTGGTTAAGTATGCGAGAGAAGAAAATCCGGCCTTATTAAGGCTTATCGTTGACAAAACATACTTTTTTGCCAAGTATTTAGATTCACGAAGGTATAGCACAGACAAAAGCAAAATCACTTCATCAGAAAATTCCTTGACGAATACTCCTAATGAAACTAGAAACATCATATCAAGCTCTACTTCAATAGAATTATAATGGAGGAAAAGCTATGCAAGTAATCTTACCAGATGAACAAATTCATCAAATTCAACTTTTACTCTCTAATCTTATAAGGAAAGAAATCAGTGAGCAATTAGACAAGAATGGTATTGAAAGCCCCTATTTGAACAAAAAACAGACTTGCGACTATTTGGGAATTTCCAACAATACTCTTGATTCATGGATTCAAAAGGGGCTTCCATCCATCAAAATCGGAAAAACCATTAGATTCCACAAGGACGCTATTGACAGCTGGCTAAACGGCAACAACTAGAAAAATCAAGATTTTTATTTTATAATGGTCATGATATTTTCTGGTTCGATACACAAGGAGAATATCATGACTATCACTAAAACCAAAAATGGTACTTATCGTTTAAAAATCTACATTCCAATAGAAGCTCGAATGCCACTTGGAATCGTCAGCAACAACTACTACGATAAACGATTCAAAACAAGAAAGGAGGCAAGACAAGCAGAGATAGACTTACTCACGAAGTTAAACCAAATTGAAGACAATGCGTTTTCGGGACTAGGCAAAGAAGATATTCTTTTCTCAGACTTCTATAATAATATTTGGTGGGAATCCTATAAAGCAGGACAAACTACATCAACTTCTAAACCACCAAGCAGGTCAACAATTGCCAATACCAAAACATGTTTTGAAAAGCATATACTACCACTTCTTGGCAACTATACGATTCAATTTTTAAACCAAAATAAACAGGTTATTCTAAATTTGATGACGTCAAAAGCTAACGAATATGCCAACTTCAAAACTTTACGAAGTTACGTTATTTCTATTTTTGATTGGGCAGAAGAACTTGAATATATTGAAGCAAATAGAGTTGCAAAAACTTTAAGACGAATTAAGGCTGTCAAAAAAATTCAACTTGCAGAATCAAAACGTGATGAAGATTTATATTTAACTCATGAGCAACTCCAAGAATGGTTCTCAGCCTTTAAAGAAGATTTAGAGAACGATAAAATATCACTCAAAGATTACGTTCTTTTTTATCTCACTTTTTTCCTTGGAGATAGAAAATCAGAAACATATGCTCTCCAGTGGAAACATATCGATTTTTCAAAATCTCAGATTCAGTTAATTCAGGCTTTAGATAGATACGGACAAGTAAAATCTACCAAAGGAAATAAAAAAACTATCTTTTCTATTTCTAGCGACTTGCTTCAACTTCTAACCTTATGGAAAAAACAACAAAAATATGAACTAGCAAGGTTTGGTATCATCACTAATCCAGAACAATTCATCTTCACTTACATTGATACCAGAGGGAATATCAACAAACCTTTACACTCTGACTATCTCAATAATAAGATGAAAACTATCAGAAAGCGACACCCAGAGCTTACACACGCTACACCACATAAACTACGTCATACGGGAGCAACGCTCGCTAAACAGGCTGGAATGAGCTTAGAAGCCATTTCCGAAGCTCTAACACATAGCGACACAGGTACAACACAGATTTATGTCAATACTTCTAATGTAGTCCCTATGGCAGTCGGTGAATTTGCCTTAAGGTCTCTAAAACAATAAGGTGAAAATAAGGTAAACTTTGAGGTGAACTTTTTCAAAAAACATAAAAAAAGCACCCATGAGGTAAACTCTTGAGTGCTTTGAAACGTTGATAGTATCGTATTGATTAACGTTTTGAGAATTGTGAAGCTTTACGAGCTTTCTTAAGACCTGGTTTCTTACGTTCAACTTTACGTGAGTCACGTGTAAGAAGTCCTGCGCGTTTCAATGAATCGCGGAAGTCTGGGTCTACTTGAAGAAGGGCACGAGCGATACCGTGACGGATAGCTCCTGCTTGACCAGCGTATCCACCACCTACAACGTTAACGAAAACGTCGTATGAACCTGCAGTTGAAGTAACTGCGAATGGTTGGTTGATTACAAGACGAAGGTCAGCGTGTGGGATGTACTCTTCAACATCTTTTTTGTTAACAGTGATTTTACCAGTTCCTGGAACAAGGCGAACGCGTGCAACAGCGTTTTTACGACGTCCAGTACCTGCATATTGTGCTTGTGACATACTTTATTGTTCCTTTCCTTAGATAAGTCCTGAAATATCAAGAACTTCTGGTTGTTGTGCAGCGTGAGTGTGCTCAGCTCCAACGAATACTTTCAATTTCATACCTTGAGCGCGGCCAAGAGTATTGTGTGGAAGCATACCTTTAACTGATTTCTCGATCAAACGTACTGCATTTTTAGAACGAAGTTCACCAGCAGAGATTGATTTCAATCCACCTGGGTGGTTTGAGTGAGTGTAGTAGATCTTATCAGTTGCTTTTTTACCAGTCAATTTAACTTTTTCAGCATTGATAACGATTACGAAGTCACCTGTATCAGTGTGAGGTGTGAATGTTGGTTTGTTTTTTCCGCGAAGCACGCTAGCAACAACTGCTGAAAGGCGTCCAAGAGGTACATCAGTTGCGTCAACAACGTACCATTTGCGTTCTACTTGGCCTGGTTTAGCCATGAATGTAGTTTTGTTCATGATTTCTCCTATATGAATGTCGTTTTTGTTTACAGGGCGGATGTTCCGGTCCGCGAGTTATTTGAAAGGTTCCGGGGCCTTACAAATGGGGTAAACAATACCGCCTACTATTGTATCAAAATTCTAAGATAAAAGTCAACCGATTTGGAAAATTATTTGCGATTTTCTTTTCCAATGACAAATCCGATCAAGGAATTCGGGCCGACGTGGGCTGAAATAACCGGTCCAAGAGGCATCACGAGAACTTCATCGATGCCTTCAAGCGCAAGCATTTCTTGCTTCAGTGCTTCGGCTCCTTCTAGATCGTTGGTATAAGATACCAAGGCTGTGCTTTCACCGATATCTGCTTTGATCAGCTCCAGTAATTCCCGGACAGCTTTTTTGCGTCCCCGAACCTTGCTAATAGGGACTAATTTCCCTTCCGCATCTATCCAGAGAATGGGTTTGATGCTGGCCAAACTTCCCATGATCGCGGCACTTTTTGAGAGACGGCCGCCACGCATGAGGTGGTAGAGGTCATCAACTAGGAAATAAGTCCGCAGTTTTGGCGCTAGGTCCATGATTTCTTCTTTGGCTTCTGCTAATGAACGACCTGCATCACGCGCAGCTACTGCTCGCATGACCAGATAACCCTCTCCAATCCCAGCAGCCTTCTGATCGACAATCTCGATCACGGCTTCCGGGTAGTCTTCTAAAACCAGGTCTCGTGCCATGACTGCACTCTGATAGGTCCCAGATAAGACTGATGAAAAGGCCACATAAAGCAGATCTTTTCCTTCTTTGGCAAATTGTTTAAAGGTTTCCTGAAATTGGCCCACATTGACCTGACTGGTTGTCGGTTTGGCCCCATTTTTCATGGCTTCTAAAAGCTCCGGGCTGGTCAATTGAGCTTGGCCTACTGTCTGGTAAACCGTCCCATCTAACTCAATGGTCAAGCCAAGAATGGTCACCTGATGTTCCTTGGCCCAGTTTTGGTCTAAATCTGCGGTCGAATCGGTTAAAATAGCAAATGTCATTACTTGTCTCCCATCATTTCTTGTAATTGTCGCAATACTTCGTGATCGAGCGGTCGCATGGGTGGTTTTTGATCGTTAACCACTCGCTGCGCTTGATTGAGGTTTCCTTTGACGACTGCGACCCGTTTTTCTAACTCTCTGGCAGATACCCGAAGAGCTCCTTGAGCAAAGACGGTCCATTGCTCATTTAAGTCACTGGTCGCTACTGATACTTGGTGGAGGGGCGTGTTAAGCTCTGCCGCCAAGCGCTCGATATAGTCATCTGCCGTCTCATCCTCACCGGTAAAGACCACCTGAACATTGAACTCCTCATAGGTCTGCCGCACTCCTGGCATATACTGGGCATCAAAGACACAGATGACTTCGATTCCTTCAAAGCTAGCATAGTGGCTCAGTTTTTGCAGGAGGATATTGCGGGCTGCATCGAGCTCACTTTTTTGAAAGAGCTGGCGGGTCTCCTGCCAGAAGGCAATCATATTGTAGCCGTCAACCAATAAGATTTTTCGTTTCATATCATTGCCTCTCTACTATTTATAGTCGGTTGCGAAAGACCTCATACATGAGGATGGCTGCTGCCACACTGGCATTGAGGCTTTGAACATGGCCATTCATAGGAATGGTGATCATCTCATCGACTTGCTTTTTGATATTGGCTGAGATCCCTTTTCCTTCATTACCAATGATCAAAGCCAACTTACCAGCCGTATTCCACTGATGAGATGGCGTGCCGTTCATGTCGGTTCCAAAGATCCAGAAGCCCTCTTCCTTTAACTTGTCTAGGGTTTGGCTGAGATTGGTCACACGGGCAATGGGAATGTGTTCCACTGCTCCGGTAGAAGTTTTCGACACCACCGGGGTTACCCCGACTGCCCGGTGCTTAGGAATGATGACCCCTGAGACATTGGTCGCATCAGCTGTCCGCAAGATGGATCCAAGATTGTGCGGATCGGTCAAGCCATCGAGAATCAACAAAAGCGGGTTCTCTTCTTGGGCTGTCTGTTTCAAAATCGCTGCCAAGTCTGTGTAAGCAAAGGCTGCCACACGAAGAACGAAGCCTTGGTGAACAGCTCCTTCTGTCATTTCCTGCAGGGTTTTCTTTGGCGTCCAAGAAATCGACACTTTTTTCTCAGTTGCTAAGGCCTTGATCTTGTCGACATTTTTTCCTCGGAGGTCTTCTTGAATATATAATTTATTTCCTGTATTGGCTTGTAAAGCCTCGGTGACTGCATGGACACCGTATACGATATCGTTATTTTCCATAGAACTAGTATACCACAAGAAAGGAGGATGAGGCCAATTCATGATATAATGAAATGAAATCTATCTCAGCGAAACCAGCAAAATAGAAAGGAAGCCATGCCTCTTTTTCAACGAACCATCAAGCTCACCTTGGCCACCTGTTTAGCAGCTGCCCTTGCTTATGCTCTGGGCTTGACCTATGCCATCTCAGCTGGCGTCATTGCCATCTTGAGTATCTCTGATACGCGTCGCAGTAC
>OHAI01002408.1_pt1 | contig 13717 bp, 13 predicted proteins | sample 1577091 | NCBI WGS metagenome assembly OHAI01 (sample SAMEA3541548, study PRJEB24748) | human gut metagenome | biome: human gut; feature: human-associated habitat; material: faeces | place: China | collected 2012
TGTGCCTGCTGCTGAGCCTGCTGGGCAGCGGCCTGTGCGGCTGCCTGAGCAGCAGCCTGCTTCTGCGCAGCGGCCTTCTGGTCAGCTGCCTTTACCGGGCAGTTGCTGCTGGTGTGACCGGTCTGGCCACAGTAGCTGCAGGTGACTGCCTTTACCGTAAGCTCGTAAGTGGAGCTTACATCCCCATCAGAATTGACTGCCATAATGGTCACATTCCCAGTGTCCTTGGCGGTCACATTGCCTTCCGCATCTACAGTAGCAATGGACTCATCGCTGCTCTTCCAAGTAACGGCCTTGTCCGTAGCATCCTCCGGGAACACGGTTGCTTTGATGGTGTGCGTGTTGCCAACGGTCAGAACGCCTTCATTGGAATCCAGCGTAATGGACTCGATTGCCTTACCGACGGTGACCTTGGTCTCGGCCTTAGCGTTTTCGGGAACGACCAGCATCTCGCTGTCCACACCGGCGTCCTCTGCCGTAGCAGTGGTGTCTGCCACGATGGTAGTGGTGATGGTGCATTCGCCAACGCCTACTGCGGTGACATTACCGGACTCATCCACGGTCGCTACCGACTCATCGCTGCTCAAGTAAGCAAGCTTGACATCGGTGGCGTCCTCGGGGGTCATCTTAGCACCCAGCGCCTTGGTAGCCTCACCGTTGAGTTCCAGACTCAGAGTTTCGGGGGCTTCTACTCCGGTAGGGGTAATCACGACCTTTACATGGGTCGTGGAAGAAATATTGGCATCTGCAACGGATACCGTGACATCAGCCTCACCGGCACCAACTGCGGTTACCAGACCGGTCTCATCGACGGTTGCAACCTCTTCGTCTGAGGAGGACCAGGTGAGATTCAGTTTGGATGCTGCCTCGGCAATCTTTTCCTGCTCGGCCTTGTCGTCGGTGCCGTACTCAATATTCAGCTGCTGGGTTTCACCCTTTTCCAGCACAATATCGGTAGGCAGACCAACTGAGGTGATATCTACGCCGCAGCCAACCAGACTGACGGCCATCGCGACTGCCATAATCAGGCACGCGATACGGGTGAATGTTCCGGGTGATTTGTGGATTTTTGAAAATTTCATAAGGTTTCTTCTCCTTTCGCCGTCGATCTATTGAGGATCGACGGCTTTTGATTTTTAGTGCTCTATGGAGTGCTCTATGGGGACAGGGGATACCGCAAGCGGCATCCCTGTCCCCGATAGCGCAAGGCTCGCGGGAGCATCCTTTATTTAAATTATATCACCCGGAACGTTGCTCTTCAATCCACGGTTTATAAATAGTCGATAATTTTCTGAAAAACCCGCTATCATTATGGTAATTATATAGGCGGGGAGTGATAGAGATGCGCATACAAGAGGCGGTACGGCTGCGCATCCTCCAACTTTGCCGCGAAAAAAACATGACGGTCAATCATCTGGCGGAGGTAAGCGGGGTATCGTCCTCCGCGCTCAAGTTAACCGTTTCTTCTTACGCTCGTGTCAAAAGTACCGGGGTTGTTACGATTAAAAAGCTGTGTCAGGGATTCGGAATTGATTTTGTTGACTTCTTTTCATCAGACCTCTTTGAAAATCTGGACGATGAAGAAGAAGCCTGACGCCTATATTTTGATGTTTACAATTCAAAACCACAACAAAAGAGAGGGTATCACACAAGGTGATGCCCCCTCTTTGCTTGCACACAGGTCGTATAATACCCGCGCGTCTCAATGCTCCACGTCTGGATACGATGTCAACCGCGCTTCAGGTATCGGCGCCAACGATCTGTACGCTATTGTGTCTACCTATATATAACCACTAATCGTATAATATGCTGATATTGTCCAAAATCTAATATTCCAATACAGTCTTTGCGGTGAGCTGTGTTTTCCTCCTTTGTCCCTCGGCCATTACGAGTGCAATGCACAATCCTGTACGGGGGCTACTTGCTGTGGATTCTCTAAGTATCCTATTAGTCGCCAATCCCATCTAAGTATCTCCTTTCGGGATGCCCGTACATCATGGGCGCTAGAACTTATTCACCTTTCAAGGAGCACACAGCATATCGGAGGCTGCTACCCTCCAACACGCCGAGGTCATTGGGAGCTTTCGTTCCCTCTGACCTTATCTATATTATACCCTAACGAGTAGGGATTAAAAATGTAAATGTTTCGATTTCGGCGTCGATTATATTTCGGGACATTCATTGTTTTGAATTGCGTCAAATTCCCGCCAAAAAGCAGGATCGTCTACATCTGCAAAGTCAAACTCGTCGCCATCTGATTCGACCTCTGTCATCTCTTGGCTGTAGGCTGCAATCCTGCGCTGTTCCGCTCTTTCTTTCTCTTCTTTCCGTTTGATTTCCGCTTTGATCTCGCCCTCAATGCATTTTCTGATCGGGTCAGGAATAGCCGAATCCTGCGCTGTAGACAATGGTTTGCCCGCAAAATTGAGGTATACCAATTGCCCGTCACTGTAATAATAGTTGAGGCGCAATGTGTCAATCCGTGCCGTTCCACACCAACCGTTAAAAAGAGGGCGCATATCCCACAGCAAGATTTTGCCGAACCAACTGGCATATCTGTGCGAGCTGTAAGGCTCAAATGCGTCCTGCATCAAGTATCGCAACTTGGCGAGCATACCCGGTTGCGTCGTTGTGCAATAGGTTTCTTTCGCTCCAATTGCAAGGGCATACAACTCGTCAATTGCCTGATCGATGTCGTTTACATAAGCACCGCCCAGCCGAGAACCGCAGATGGGATAATCCCCACTGTATGTCAGGCATGTTTCCAGCGTTTTAATATCCAGCGTATCTGACTTTTCTTTTGCCTCGATGATACCTACCCCATACTCCTTGCCGCCGTAATACAAGCGACCAATAACGCGGAGCGATTTGTCCTCATCACAGTACATTGCGTTGTCAATAATGATACTCGCACGATTGATTTTTTCGCGTGTTTCACTCGTCATAGATCATCCTCCATTTGCAGCAGTAGTCTTTTGATTTCTCCCTTGGAAATTCCTGTAAGTCGGGACAGTTGCGCAAAGCCCAGCCTTTCCTCATTCACAAGGCGACCAAATAGAACGGCCTTGTCCGCGTCCGATAAATTGCGAACTCGGATTGCTGATATGCCGCCTCTATTTTGTATCAACTGCATTGCGATATCATCGCCCACCTTAACTTTTGAGATGTTAACATCAGAAAAACTTGCAGGATTCAGCTCGCTTTTCTCGTGCCAATTTTTAAGCCATTCCAGTGGGCGGATTTGCAAAGCATATTGTGTCTGCACTTCACACAGACACGTTTGGCGTCCACCAAAATAGTCTCTATAGCTGCTCCACTCATATTGTGCTTGCGTTTTTGTGATTTTTGCAGCAACAGGGTTATTGTGGATATAACGGAGTACCCTCAAGAAGTACCCTGTTGTCACCACAGGTTGACTCGCATATCGATTTTGAAAAAGGCCGCCAACACGATCATAGTTTCGATTATAGTACGCCACATAGCGTACAAGCAGCCTTTTCATTGCCAGTTCTAACGCGTCAATGTTGGCTTTGTCTGTTTTAACGAGTAAGTGCACGTGATTGCCCATCAAGCAATAGGCTAAGACTTGAAAGCCCTCGTTTTGTACAAAATTGAGAAAACACAGGAATTGAATACAATCTGCATCATCCAGCATAACCCTTGTTTTATCGATCCCGCGCGTCATAATATGGTACACGCCAGAGGACGAAAGTTTCCGAGCTTTCCTAGGCATCCTGTTTATCCTCCGGCTTCTGCACATGCAGCAGATTTTGAATGATGGACGATGCATCGCCTCGCGTCATCTTCTTAGCATTGATTTTATAATCGGGAGCCAGCCGCTTAATCAGCGATATTTGTTCTGCCGAAACAAGCTGATTGTCCCAACGGCGACGCTCGCTCTTATTCCATAGATAGCTTACGTTTGCATGCTTTTGTTTTAGGTCTTGATATACCCAATCCAGAATAAACTGTGTGGGCATGGGCATTTTGGAGCATGTTTTGTTTTTATGAAGGTAAACATTGCCGTCAATCAGCGGTTTGCTGATACGATATGTAACACCCGGAATTTGGAGCAAATAGCCGCCATTCTCCAACTTAATCCACGCCACATCGTGCAAATCTACGCCAACGCCTTTTTCCACAATATCCACCTCCAGTTCCTTTTTAATCCATGTATCCGGGATTTCAGACCCCCGCAGCACTTCGATTTTTTCTTTCTCGTCTTCAATTTTCTCTTGCTTTGCTTTTTCTGGCTTGGGGGTAGGTACATCCTTGCCGATCAGTGATGCGGCAGTGCAAATAGGGTTATCCGATATGCCGACACAATCAATCACCATACAGGACGTTTTGCCCGGATAGAGCCGCAATCCACGCCCTACCATCTGAGCATATAGCCCAACATTAGTTGGCGCTACTGGACGAGCAATCAACACCGTCTCTATCATAGGGAGATCAGTCCCCTCGGTAAAAATACCAAAATTGACTAGTATCTTAACTATCCCAAGCCGAAAAGCCTCTAATATCTGCGCACGGTTTGGCGTGTTGGCAGTTACAGCAACAGCAACACCACGCCCATACTTTTTGTTCAGCATAGCAGTAATGTCTTTGACTTCGTCTACGCTTGAGCCAAAAATTATTGTGGGGCCACGTGCATATTTGCTGTACGCCTCCACAATGCCCGCCGCTGTCCCTGACATAACACGGGCAATGTCCGCTTGGTTATAGTCGCCGTCTTCCTCAATTTTTACACTACCCATGTCATATTTTAACGTGACTTGGCGGCACTCCATTGGCAGCAAATAGCCATTATCTATCCCCCACAGAGTATCGCGTTCCGTCAAGATGTCATCAAAAACACAACTCAATCCGACGCCATCACCTCGATGGGCCGTGCCAGTAAAACCGAAAATCTGTGCAGATGGGAAATATTCCAGCACACGGCGGTATGTTGGGGCCGCCGCATGGTGTGCCTCGTCCACAATGATTGTGTCAATCTCGTACGGATTGTATTTATCCAATCGTCCCACAAGGCTTTGCACTGATGCACTTATTACTGGTTCTCCGTGGGCATGTTTTCCTGCCAAATCGACGCCGCAGGGTAAGTCTTTTAGGTACGTTAGCGGTTGATAAACTAACTCTTCTCTGTGCGAAAGAATCAGGCAGTTGTGGTTGTTATTGAGCACATCCCAACGGATGTACTCGGTGTAGATACGTGTTTTTCCGAGCCCCGTTGCCAAGACCATCAACGCAGCTCGACCCTCGTAATTCTGCATTTTTGCAAGATCGACTTGTTGGTAGTCCCGCAGTGGAGGCGGGCTGTCTCTGATATTATTACTTTTCATTTTGCGCCCTCCTTATCAATTAAAACGGGTGACACGGCAAATTTTTGCCATCATCTTGGTCAAGCATCATTCTCGTCTCCATGTATTTTTTGCACATATCCGCTGTCATAACAACATAATGCATGCCAATAACATATTTCCCGTCTTCGCGCTCGTGCCACGCGGTGTGTGGACCACCCATACCCTCAAGCATATAATAGCCCTCATAGCGAGTATTTTTGTAAAGCGTTTCGCTTCGCCAAACTCCTGCAAAATTGACGTCCCTGCGCGTATACTTTTCGTCGCATTGCACCCATTGGTCGTCGTCGAAAGCAGATATTCCCTCTGGCGTAATCTGTCTACGACATGCCAACAAAAGCAAATCGAGTTTTGCCCAGTTAGATATTTTCATTCGGCATATCCCCCTTTCTAAAGCAGTGATATAATGATAGTTGGTACTGGTTTATGGATCGATCAACTGGCGAAATTTTGCGACTCCACGAGGATCATATTTTGCCAACTTTCCAAGGTCAAAGCGTACAATAGGACACATGTCATATCCTGCCATTACCATACTATCTGTCACTTCACCGAGACGATTTTCCGCGATAAAACAAATGCTGGCGATGCAATTTTTGCTGTTGATAGCAGCCATCGTTTTGGTTGGAAAATCGCAAGCGGGTACGTTACATGTCAGTCGGCAGAACGGTTCCCTGCTCTGCGCCACCATCAATGTGACGCAAATCCGATTGTTATTGCGGTAGGCCTCTACCCTTATAGATACCTTTTGCGTATTGCCATCGAGGTCGGTATACAGCAACGTATCATCTACACAGGGAACTTTTTCAAATGCCGCTGTGATAGCTTGACCTAATGCAGTGAGCCTTTTGTAGATTCTAATTTTTCTCATAGGTTGTCTCCTTGATGTTAACAGATCAAAATGGGGGGCCATCATCATGTTCAGGCGGGTCCCACTCTCGCCATACACGTGCTTCTTTGGCTGTCATATCGGTCCAATATGTATCGCCTCCCATCTCCAGTGCTAAATACCAATTGCCATCTGTACTGACCAATAGGTACTCGCGGATTACTTTTTCCGCTGGCATATATCCATGTGTCAAAATAAGCTGACGAGCCGAATCAAGCGCAACCTTTTCGCCAAGCAGAACAGAATATCCTTGCTCAATGTCATCCTTTAACCGATCATCGACAGCCAATAATCCTGACGTCCTTTCCAGCATATAGCGGCCTCCTTTGCGAAACCATTTCATTTTTGTTTCGTTCCATATTTATATTATACCGCGGCTATGCCTTTGAAAAAACGTTATATGTCAGGATTTAATAGTCCTTTTATTTCGTTACGGATTTTGGCTGTTGGAATTTTCCACTGTCAATCCCTCGCCTTTGCTCAAAAAGGTATGTACTGACAGCGTTAGATTAGGGGCATCTCTTAGCATGTGTTCCTCGAAATAGTAACCCTGTATTAGCTTTCCGCCATCAACGTTAACATAGAAACGACCCGGCACATTTTGTGGCACCAACTTAGCCGCATCTGCTGTATCCAGTGTCAGCATTGCAAGATTGTTATCGCATTTTCCCAATAATTTCGTAGAAATATTTGATCGAAGCTCACCCGCCAATACTTCTGCAGATGGCCGCTGCAAAGCGATTAAAAAGCAAATGCCAACAAAGCGCCCCGTGCATGCAATCTCATTCAAAATATCAACGATTCTACTACGTTTTTCTTTGGTTTCCTTGTTTGCTACGCGCGTTGTCAATGCAATTGATGCCTCATCAATGCATAGAATGATACGATGCAATTTTTTGTCAGGATGAAGTGCATTATAGTCATCGATATTGCGGCATCCCTCAGCGGCAAAACGATCTCGGCGATCATGCAACCGCTCCAGAAGATGCTCCATTGTCCACAACAGATTATCATCATCATGTACAATATGTGCGGACGCAGCCCAAACGCTGCTATATTCGACATATTTGTAGTCAGCGATAATTGCGAAGTAATCACGTAAGATTGCCTGTGCCAATATCACTTTTGTTTCAATTGATTTTCCGCTGCCTGTTGCTCCTGCAACAAGTATACCGGGGTCGTTTTGCACATCAATATATACAGGACCATCGATAGCCTCGCCAAGGACAAATTTTGTTTCTTCTGTCGGCATACGTTCTGCGGTCCACTCAATCATTGCAGGCAGAGCATTGTCTGCAACTACATCTATAATGTAGGTATGCGGTGCAGCACCGTCCTGTATATCTACCACATACATGCCAATGCATGCTGCGATAACGGAGGACATGTCTTTCATCTTTTCCAGCGGGACACCGACAAGCTGAAAAGTTAACATCAAGTGCCCGCTTTTCTTCGGGGCCTTTTCTCGTGCAACCAACAATGGGGCTTCTCCCGATGCGTTGACTACACCTCCGCGCATCAGATTTTCGTACATTTTTTTTGCTCCCGGTACACTCTGACGCGCAATTGACACCGCCAACGCAATCATCAATACCAATACAACCATTGCAACCGTATCTGCAATGGCGATCATGTGCCCAACATTGCCCATGTCAGACACATAACTCAGATCGCGGAAACGATACATATATATAATTGCAATTGTGCCGAGTACAACAACCATCGGGTGCATCCGTGCAGAATCCGCCAGTGCTTTTGCGCCGTTGCAGACCAAACGCCAATAATAACGCACAAGCGTTTCCCGCAGCAGTTCATCTCTACTAGTTTTCATTTTGTGCCCTCCTTAATATGTCTCTAAGTGTTGAACCGACCGTGTAAAGATCAAGTGTAATGCCTCGCGCTGAGAGATCGGTAAAATATATTCATCGTCTCGAACCTTAATCGCCTCAAAATAAAAGCCATTTTCTGTACGATACAAGACCTCATCGTAAGTGTCTTCTAACGCGCCGCTCTCATTCTGAGCATTGTCCTGCGCAATGACAAGAATTTTCCTTGCCGCCTCGGTATCATACATAATGCCGTTGATTTTCTGCTTCATTATAGCTCCTCTCGCCCTAAAATGGGCAATCTTTTGTTTCTCCCGGTACGGACGTGATTCTGAATGGACTAAAATATTTTTTGACCGACCACTCCACATAACTTCCGTCATTTTCAAAAATTCTAACCCTATTAATTCTGCGTAGAAACGCTTGCCATGTTTCTGGCGACTCTATCTGTGTAGTCACATACTGATTTTCCAATGGCAAGTTGGAAATTATATAAACCGTTGTATAACAAGCCTGTTTATTCGCGTATCTGGCGGGTAATTCTATGGGATAGCCGTCTAAATATTGCAGCATATCGCCAATTCTTAAATCCGACCGAAACTCGTCAAAAATCAAAACTGGTTGTTGGCGATAACCGTCAAATGGGTGCTTATAATCAGATGTGTTATAACACTGTTCGTATCCATGCTGCTCACGGACCGATCGTGATTTTCCGCAGCCCGTAGGACCATAAATATAGGTGACATCCAAGATGCGAAATTCTGAGCGATATTTCTTTTCCAAGATTGTCTGACGCACACGGTCAATCGTGGTAATATCACGTAAGTATTCCGGGTGTGAGCTCAGAATTGTTGCGTTATCTAGCCCATCCTCTATCATAGCGTACAACAGGCGCATATCATTTCTATCGCCGTGGCCTCTACCGCCACTAGACATTTCGCCGTATTCCTCAAATGTATCTGCGTAATTGACACCCTCGTGCAGTTTCCCGTTTTTGTCCACGTATGAATAGTGCCCATCCGTTTGCTTGTTGTACTGCTCGCCCTCTTTCCGCACGTACGCACGATTTTGTTCGCCTGTACCCCATGTTGCAACCTCTATATGCGCACCATAGAACCGTTTCTGAACTGTTTTAATCATCGTTGGATTCACAAACTCTACATACAGATGTGTATGGTATGTCTCTTGCGTTCCAATTTCATCACCCATGCACCAGTAACCGATTTTACCACCAGCTTCGAGTAACGACTTGATTTTCTCGTGTGAATAGTCATGTTCTTTCGGATTGTTAAACGTCAATTGAAATCTCCGCGTAGCTGTATCACGAGGCAATTTTTCCACCTCCTTTTGCTCGAAATGTACCCAATACCCAATTGTACCCAGCGCTATGGGTACGCTGGAAAACTTGTAGGTATAGGCTTTTCTCTAATCGTACACAAGGCACCTAGGTAATACTTGGCTAGGTGCCTTGTGCTCCGCTGCCACGCACAACAAAAGGGAAGCGGTAGCAATGCGCCCCGCCTTGGTGCTGATGTCTTGTTGGACCTCATCTCCACGGCGGAGTGCATTGCTACCGCCAACGCTCTTAATCCTTAATGGCTTTCAGTGCCTTAAATGCCAGTCTCGGCCAATTGCCATGTACATATACACTGGCCTGCAGCCCCTCAAAGTGCACTCGGACTGCCTTGCTCGGATTTTCCACTTGTTGTGCACCGAGAATACGGACATAAATCTTTTCGTAATTGTGATCGGTCAAAACAACGCAATACGAATAGCCCGAAATAGTATCGGTGCGCTTTTCGTCAACATATGCGTAAGTAGGGCGAACCTCGACCAGTTCCATTTTGCCGAGCTTGTTCAGATCGAGTAAATCACTAACTTTAATCATTGTTATTACTTCTCCTTAAATTGCTGTTGCCGATAATAAATACTCCTGCACTGTATCGACATTAACCAGTACACGAGTGCCGTCCATAATGTAGGGGATGGCTCCCTCCTTGACGAGCCGTCTGAGATACGACTCCGTTACGTGTGTGCCGGGGTCATCATTCTTCATTTCTTTCACAGCCCCGGCAATTGTACGGATACGGATGGGTAGTCACCTCCACACGATTACTGTACCGAATCATTTTCTTTATCTTCTCGGTACATCTATATTATACATTTATCCAGCAGGGCATAACACGTAAAATATACCGATTCTTCCTCTATTTCATTTCTTGCCAAAATAAAAGCACCCTCACAAATCCTGTGAAGGTGCTTAAATCAATCAATTGTTACTGAAGTATGAGGTCCATTGCCTCCGCTGCTTTTGCTGCATTTTGCCGCAACGCATGTGCATAGATCAATGCCGTTGTATGCGGGCTACTATGTCCCAGACTTGCCGTTATCGCGGTTAGAGGGAGACTTTGATCGATTAGCAAAGTTGCCATTGTATGACGTAGGCTGTGCAAATGTACCGGGGGTAAGTCATGTTCTTTTACGATTTTATGGAAACGATGCGTCAACGTATTAGGACGCATCAATACCCCGTCATAGTTTTCAAAGATGAAGCAATTCGGATTGAACTCCATATCGAGTTGCTTATATTGCTGCATCTGATAATCTCGATACTCGCTTAACGCTTGCATTGCTACATTAGATACCTTAATAATACGCCGGGATGACTTGGTTTTGGGTTCTCCGTAGATTAAGCCTTTATGAGGAATGTACTGGATGCTTGCATGGATATCAATGATATTATGTGCAAAATCAATGTCTTTCCATTTCAACGCCAAAATTTCTTCTCGGCGCATACCTGTATACAGCAAGACCGTTATAGCGGTTCTGTATTTAGGGGGTTCATCCTGTATTGATGTTAACAATTCAAGAGCTTTTTCTCGTGTTAGACAACAAACATCTTTTTCCTGCATCCGAGGCATTTTAACGCGCTCCATCGGATTTTCTAATATATACTGCTGTTCAACAGCGGTAGATAAAATTGTCGATGTAAGGCGCAAATAATGTTTGACAGTGTTTGCATCTAATGTGTCCGTTTCGTTCTCCAAGAAAATCATTGACACGTTAGTATTAAGGGCTTTCGCAATCTGTGTAGCGCTATGCAAGGTGATGTTCTTACCGCTGATCGCGTATTTGATTACGCCTAAATTGAGCTGTGCATCTGCGGCGAAAGCCTTGAGCGTTCTACTTTGCTGTTTGCATTTATCCCTCAGTAATCTGGGATTTCGTGCTCTATATGTAGGGACAATCCGTGTTTGCATGAGGTTGTCACGCATTTTAATCAGATGACTTGGGCGAATTTTATCGAGATACAGATGTCCGATGTTGTCATTAACTCGCGGAAGTAAATCGCGAAAATCAGATACCGTTTTAGGTTTCAAATTTACTTCTGCGTATTCTGCAAACCAGAGATCGGCATACTCAGAAAATTTCATGCGGCGAACAGAATATAAGCCATTCTTAACATTGATCTCGAAAATTTCCGCTTGTTTTTTTACCTCTTTCTTAATTTTAGCCTCGGACATTCCCGGTTCCGGGGTCCATGTCATACAGCGCTCAATTTGTTTACCATTGCTGTCGTATCCATCATAACACCGAATGCGATAGGAATTTCCTCGTTTAACTATTGTTGCCATTGTAATTGTCGTCCTTTCGCTTTACAGCGGCGGGCGAATCTGTTATACTGATGTTTGAGCCGATATCCGTACGCAGATGCCCGTCTGAGTGTGATTTCGGTTAGCGTCTTGGAGTTGCCGCTCCGGGACGCTTTTTTACTTGCTTTTGCTTGGTCGCCCACGCCTCTTTTTGGGAACGGCCCTATCAATGTTGGTTTGCCAATTCTGATATTCTTCTGGCGAAAGATCTTTCACTTTCTTTTTTCGTTCAAGCTGTAATGCGTCACGCTGATTGTTTATATCTTCTATCGCCTCCTGCAATTGCTGTAATTTTTCCAATTCTTTCGGACTTGCATTTTTCCCCTTTGCCCGTATGATTTCGGCCTTTTCTCGATACAAATCCCCTTGCGCATCCAATCGCCTCAGCACATTGCGATATTTTCCATTTTCGCCGCTTCTGTTGGCGTCCGATTCTTCTTTTGCGAGTTGCCCGCAGGTCTTGCCATTCGCATGCAGAAAATCGCAATATCTTTTCTTTTTTGTTGATGCAACAAAATATTTCCCGCACTTGGGACATTTCCGCAGAATCAAATCTTTTCGATATACCGTATAATCCAAAAATGCGAAGCACAGTTGGAAGCTATTGCGTATATCGTATGTGCTGGCAACTAGTGACCACTGTTCGAGGGCTTTTTCCTTGCTCCCTTGGCTTGATGTTTCGCGGAAAACGCTCTTAAGCCATTCAAGGCGATCAACTGTATCGGCTGTGTCTCTGCGAAATAGTGCCTCAATATACTTTTGTGGCATTATTTCCTCTGTTGAAAAGGGCAAAAAGGGGCTGTACGTCCATAATTCCAAACCCGAAAACACTCGCTTGCAGGCAGTAGATGATATCGCATCAGTTAAATACGCATGGTATACATCCCATGTCGGTTTGCTGGATTCTGTACATCCTTCATCTAATGTGATTGCATCAAGCAGCACCCCAAGTGTCTCGTATGCCGTCTCAATTTCTTGCCACGCAGGGTCTAATTTGCTGTAATCGTGCATTCCCAAAAACAATATTAGGCTTTCGAGTTGGTTGTTGCCAGCGATATCGTCTTTGATCGGCATGATTGTAGCCAGCACACTATCAATAGGGACATCGTGTGAGATGCCAAACCGTACCTGTAGCCATTCTGCACAGTATTCCAGATCGGTCGGTTCCACTCTATCCCGATAGACAGCGTACCATGATTGTTGTCCTCTATTCTCATACTCCTTTATAGTGTTGCGCCGATGTCGCATTGCCGCTTGCAGTGAGATCCACGCAGCGTTAAAAGCCGCCCCTAGTGGCAAAGGGGAAATTTGGTCGTCTCGATACAATGAGCCACGCTCTACATCTATATACTCGTCTTTGCCTGTATTTTTAGATGCCTTTGCGAGCTGGGGCATCCAAGTATCCACATCTGCAATATCTACATCAAAAAAATCATATAATGCCCCTCGTGCCGATTGCGTTACCGCAATATCGTACATATCCATAATAAACCTCCTTTCTTAATTTGAGCAGAAATAATATTATTTTGATTTCTGTCCACTTATTATACATCACACATACCGTACTGTCAATATGTTCTCTACGGCAAGCGCCTCTTTTCTGGCCGTTATCTGGCCGTGCAAGTTATTAAAAGGTTTTGCATGATATTCTTCGGGAAAGCAAAACATAGACGATTTAACGGCGAACGTTGACTCATGCGAGACAATATATCAAGATGTTTCAAAATACATGTATAACTGTTAATCAGGGTGTCGTCCGTTCAAGTCGGACTGGGGCAGCCAAATAAACTTTGAAGCTTCTGCTTCAAGGTTTTTCTTTTATGTTTTTTATGGGCGGTATCAGTATCTGCTCCATATTGCCGCTTTTCCCCTCTACCCCAAAATCTGCACTGAATTTTTTCTCTATCCGCAATCACGGGGTTTGGCATTGTTTTGTTCCGCTTCAGCCTGCTTATACATAGTCAGGCCCCCCGGCTAAGCCGGGGGGCT
>OHAI01002427.1_pt1 | contig 13644 bp, 20 predicted proteins | sample 1577091 | NCBI WGS metagenome assembly OHAI01 (sample SAMEA3541548, study PRJEB24748) | human gut metagenome | biome: human gut; feature: human-associated habitat; material: faeces | place: China | collected 2012
GTTATACCGTTGGTTCTAAGAGCAATAATAAAACACAAAAATGACCGCCCCTGTCTGATAAACTAAGCGGTCATTTTTGATCCATATATCAGGCTAACTGTCTATCAGCAGCGCCTTCTTTATTGATATGTTAACATCTAACCGCTCATATGTCAAATGTATATTCTGTTTTAATCAGTTCTGCAAATCCCAGTTTTGATTTGACTTAATTCATAACATTTATTAACTGTTATATCTTATCCTCGTGAAGTCCGCAACCCCTTGAAAATGCTAAATTTGTAGCAAGTGAGTTTGCCCTTATGCTTTCCCTTGTGTTATATCCTTTTCCCTCATGTTACGAATGCTCGCAAGGGCAAAATTAAGGGAAAGAAAATCCAGTAACAAATTATAACATGAAATGAAAATGGCAGGAAGAACGGATTGAAATGCTTTCAAAATTTTTAGGAAATCAAGGAAAGGACAGATAAGATATGAGATTGATATATGCAGATTATAACCCGTATACGAACAGCATTGATGTAAACACATTTGAGAATTACATATTGCGGATTGATTGTAATAAGGTGGAGGAAGGGTTGAGAACAACTCCTTGCTCGCAGAATTCACTTAATGCATTGGCAATGGATGAACCGCTTGAGTATTCCAGACTTGCTTTGGACGGTGAAATGCAGGCATGGGTGGATTCGATTGATAGTCTGGAAGTTTGGTAATCAAAGTAGGTGGTAAAATGCCTACTTTAATTTTGTAAATAAAACCTTGCAAAATTATTGACAAGTGTACTTGGCAATGATATATTATGCTTGCAAACAAAACTTGGCAAGGAGGCAATAATTATGGAAAGAAATGAAATATTAAAAAAAGCACAGGCAGAAAGGGTGGATGAAAGAGAACTTCAAGTAAAGGACAAATCTATGATGTGGTCATATATTACTATGGTTTTCATGGCGGCAATTTTTTCGTTTATTCGTTCGGAGCAAGGGCTTCCAATGATGGATTTATCTGCAACTGTTTCGGCATCAGTTTTTGCGGGTATGACATATCGGTTTATTAAAACAAAGAAAAAGGAGAATGCAATTATAGCATTAGTAATGCTAAGTGTAGTGGTAATAGCTACAATAAGTTTTTTTATGGGGCATTAAATATGAATGATAAACTTGAATTAAAAAATAACATAAAAGAGGTTAGAATGGGGAAACAATTATCACAATCAGCTTTAGCTGATATTGTAGGAGTTTCTCGAAACACAATTAGTTCAATCGAAACTGGACAATTTAATCCAACTGCAAAGCTAGCTTTGTTATTATGCATTGCATTGGATAAAAAATTTGAAGAACTATTTTATTTCTAGAAATGGTGACTTATTATCTGTTCGAAATATTTAAGCTTTTAGATGTTTGAATTTTATTATAATTTTTATAGAGAGGACACATTGATTTTTCAGTGTGTCCTCTCTATTTAAAAATATTTTTAAATAGTCCTTGTAAAAAGACAAAACGTATGCTAAAATCTATTTAAAGAGATTTTTAAATAGGTAAAAGATATGAGAGAAACTAACATTTTTAAAGTGTTGGCAGATAGCCAGAGAAGAGCCATTCTTATGATGTTGAGAAATGAGCGATTAAATGCCGGAGAGATTGCTGAAAAATTACAGATCACACCGGCTGCTCTTTCTTATCATTTAAAATTATTAAAAAACGCAGATTTGATATCTGAATATAAAGAGAAAAACTTTGTTTATTATGAAATCAACACTACGGTTTTCGATGAATTAATTATATGGGTTAACCAGTTTGGAGGAAAAAAAGTATGAAAAAAATAATGTGGACAGTAGCAATGATTCCAGTTGTAGTTACAAGTGTGGTACTACAGTTTATGCCTGATATTATACCTATGCATCATGACTTGGAGGGAAACACTGACAGATGGGGAAGTAAAACAGAAAGCTTTATTTTTCCGGTAATTATTTTGTTTATTACACTGTTTTGGCACTTGCTAATCTATGTGTTTGAGAAAAAATCAAAAAATGCAAATACAGAAAAGGAACAGATGGAAACAAAATCTTCTGCAAAGGTATTATGTGTTGTAGGAATTTCGCAAGCAATCATGTTCGGGATTATGCATTATTTTATTCTTTATTCTTCTTGGATACAGGCAAATGCAGGTGGTGAACATGCGGTTATTGACATTGCAAAAGTTTCATGTATTTTGTGTGGTATTGTATTTATTGTATTAGGAAATTTTATGACAAAGGCAAAACGAAATACAGTAGTTGGACTTCGAACCGTTTGGAGTATGCACAATGATAATACATGGAGAAAGAGTAACCACTTTGGTGCAATATGTATTATTATTACGGGGTTATTAACTATTATTACAACCGCATTTACAAGTGGGATGACTGGCACAATCTTTATGCTGATTTATTTGTTAGCAGCAACGCTTGTTGCTGTAGTGTACTCAAAAAAGGTATATGATAAGGAAATAGAAAAATAATTTGTGTCTTTATGCGAGAGGGTGAAATTCCAGTCTTTTACGGAGAGATAACAAACGAAGGGAGGCAATTGCCTCCTTTCGTTTGTTATCTACTCCTTCCACGATTTGGTGGAGAATATGGTCTTGTTAACTCTCGCTCCTTTATGTCCTGTTTCTTAGATTTAAGCTTATCGTGTAGTGATTGTGGCTTCTCGCCATACTGCTGTTCCCAGTTCTTAAGGCTATCCTGATAATCCCCATAAGCTGTCTCTGCCTTATGAAATGCCTTGTAGAAGGCTTCCGCATTCGGATACCCGTATTCCTTTACGATTTGGGATAAGCGAACTTTCATTCGGGAAATACGTTCCTCCAATCCGGCTATCTCCGTTGAAAGTTCGGAACGCCTTTTTGCTTTGAAGATACCTTTGCTGTCGGACAGTTCAATTTCAAGGTCACTTCGCTGTTTCTCGAGTGCAAAAATTGCTTTATTCTGTTCTTGCAGCTTTTGATAAATTTCGCATGATTCAGGTCCATATATCTCTACAACTCTTCCTTTAGGAACTCCACCGATTCCCAAAGCAATATCAAGACTTAAAGAACCTGTAGGAATACATTCAACATTAAGATTAGCTGTTGATTCCCCAAGCTTCATTACAGAGCCCTTACCAAACTGTTTCTCAATATTAGAAATCGCCGCATCAAGGGCTTTCATCTTATCTTCATTAACCATACCTTAAACTCTCCTTTTGAACATGTGTTCGTTTTCTAAATAATATCTTATTATGCCTGCATTGTCAAGAACCTTTCGAACATTTATTCGTTATGTTTGTTTGTATACTGGAATAGTAAAAATATATCATATTATATATATTTTGTAAACGCCTATTTTATATTATTGTATCTTAACATAATATTTTATACATAAATTTGGCAAAATCTTTTTTACTTGCACAACCTCTCGAATGATACCTGTATCAATTCATTGTAATATTGAATCCGATGTCGTTATAAAACCCACTAAAAGCAATATTCTCCTTGTTTTGTAGGTCTTTTTCTACATTTCTGCTTGACAAAAGATGATTCTGAAGGATAAAGACCTACTCAAGTAATACATCTTTCTCATTTAGTAGGTCTTCTCACCAACTCACACTTCCAATCCGGCTCAAAAGACCTACTCAACACTCACTTCTTTATCACTTAGTAGGTCTTCTCGCCAACTTACGCCTCCAATACGGCTCAAAGAACCTACTCAACGCTCACTTTTTTCTCTCTTAGTAGGTCTTCTCGCCCATTCACGTCTCCAATCCGGCTCTAAAGACCCACTCACCACTCACTTCTCACTCACTTAGTAGGTCTTCTCGCCCATTCACGCTTCCAATACGGCTCTAAAAACCTACTCAACACTCACATCTCACTCACTTAGTAGGTCTTCACATTCCAGCTCACTCTAATCCCAGCAAAAAAGACCTACTCAAGCCATCTTTCAAGCTTAATAGTAGGTCTTCAACGCCATAGCAAATAATATAGTAAATAATATAATAAAACTAATAATTACAATAATCTCTACCTGTTAGTCTTAATTATATCAAGAACAAACTTAAGTGCTTCCTTCGTAGACTGACACCTTATCGTGTGCCTGTCGCCTGACAAATCACATTCTTTAACATGTGTCTCACCATTATAGCAGCATCCAATATACACAAGTCCAACAGGCTTGTCATCTTCTCTTGAAGGTCCTGCAACACCTGTTACAGAAACACTGATATCTGCCTTAGATATTCTTACTGCTCCTTCTGCCATCTGGGCAGCAGTTTCAGCACTTACAGCTTTATACTTCTCAAGAGTCTCATGCTTAACTCCAAGAATACGTTCCTTCGCCTCATTACTATATGTAATATAGCCCTCTTTAAAAATGTCTGAAGCACCGCTTATATTAACTATAGACGAAGCAACCATGCCGCCTGTGCATGACTCAGCTGTAGTTATAGTCAGGGATTTGTTCTTTAATGTCTCAACAAGAGCCTTATCAAGACAGCCGAGATAATCAACCATTATTATTTACCCGAACCTTCCAGAAAAACTTTATAATTCTTTGCAATATAATCAATAAGAGAAATCACTGTCAATCCTAATGATATATATATGAGAACAGTATTAATAATATTCATAAATGGTACATTAAGATTAAGAACAAGCATGATAATTGTAATCATCTGAAATGCTGTCTTGAACTTTCCCCAATAGCTTGCAGCTATAACAACACCATTATCTGATGCAACAAGTCTGAATCCGCTAATAATAAATTCTCTTGCAATTATAATAATAACAATCCATGCTGCAATTCTTTCAAGGTCAACAAGTGCAATAAGTGCAGAGCATACTAAAAGCTTATCTGCAAGTGGATCCATAAATTTTCCGAAATTAGTAACAAGATTATACTTTCTTGCAATCTTACCATCTAAAAGGTCTGTTAAGCTTGCAAGAATAAATATTCCTACTGCAATATATTTGCCACATCCAATGTTAAGATACAGACATATCAGAAACAAAGGAATCATAATAACTCTTGCAATTGTAAGTTTGTTAGGTAAATTCATTTAAACATTTTCCTCCATTATTCCCATTAAATCATATTCAGTTGAACCGGTAATCTTTACAGATACAAAATCTCCTGACATAAGTTCCCTGCCACATTCAAAGAACACCATTCCATCAACATTAGGTGCATCCTTGTACGAACGTCCGACATAAGTATTGTCCTCTGCAATATAGCCTTCAACCATAACATCAATAGTCTTTCCAACCATTTGTGCTGACTTGTCAATAGATATTTCCTGCTGCAGAGCCATAAGCTCGTCTCTCCATGTATCCATTATATCCTGGTCAATCTGGTCCGGCATTGTTGCAGCAGGAGTATCCTCTTCTCTTGAATAAGTAAATACACCAAGTCTGTCAAACTCAACTTCATCAATAAATTCCATAACCTCTTCATGGTCAGCCTGTGTCTCTCCCGGGAAGCCGGCAATAAGAGTTGTTCTTAATGCAATATCCGGAATCTCTTTTCTCAGCTTCGCAACAATATCAAGAAGCTCCTGCTTATCTGTCTTTCTTCCCATGCGCTTTAATACATTATCACTTGCATGCTGGATTGGCATATCAAGATAATGACAGACTTTAGGCTCATTCTTAATAGCCTCGATAAGCTCATCATTAATCTCTTCCGGATAACAGTACTGAATTCTTATCCATTTGAGGTCTTCAATCTTGGCAAGCTCATGTATAAGCATTGGAAGTGATTTCTTTCCGTAAAGGTCTGTTCCATAAAGAGTTGTCTCCTGTGCTACAAGTATAAGCTCTTTTGCTCCATTGTGTACAAGGTGCTTTGCCTGCTCCACAAGATACTCAACAGGATAACTTCTGAAATTGCCACGAACCTTAGGAATTATGCAGTATGTACAATGCTTATCGCATCCTTCCGCTATCTTAAGGTACTCAAAATATCCCGGCGTAGTAATAATTCTCTTTTCTTTAACAATAGGAAGTCTGTTGGCATCATCAACGACATTAAAGCCCTTACCTTCAAGCACTGAAGTAACAACCTCCGCAATCTTGTCATAAGAAGTTGTTCCTAAAAATGCATCAACCTCCGGAATCTCTTTGATAATCTCATCCTTATATCTGTGAGCAAGGCATCCTGTAACAATAAGCGCCTTACACACAGCATCTTCCTTGTGCTGTGCCATCTCAAGTATCGTGTTGATACTCTCCTGCTTGGCATCACCAATAAAACAGCATGTATTGACAACAATAACATCTGCCTGTGTTTCATCATCTGTAAACTCAAAGCCCTTATCGTTAATGATTCCAAGCATATTCTCTGTATCTACAAGGTTTTTATCACAACCTAAAGATGCAAACATAATCTTCATATACTGCATTACCTCCTGCATAGTACTCCTCATTGTAACACATTTTTTGCAAATGTAAACATATCCCTTACATAATCTGACCGGTGGCGAATGGGGTGGTCTTGCCGGAGCAATCGGCATGACAATAAGTGATTTGTCAACAGCCTATGTAACAAGCGCTCCTAAGACATTTATTCTTAAGTTATGTATCGGTCTTATCGTTGGTTTTGTAGCACATAAGCTCTTCCACCTTTCTAAGGAACATTCTGCAAAATATGTTACTGTTGCTACTGTTGTATCAAGCATATGCGGTATGGCATTCAATATTGTTGCTGACCCTGTAGTCGGATATTTCTATAAGACATACCTTCTTGGTGTGCCTCAGGACCTTGCCAAAACACTTGCTAAAATAGGTGCGATAACCACATCTGTTAATGCAGTTATCGCTGTTATAGTTGCTTCAATCATATATCTTGCATTAAGACCAGCTATGAAAAAGCTGAATATGTTGAGAGATTTATAAAATATTTTTCGCCGCTTTGCTTTTCCTGCAAGGCGGCGGTTAAATTTCTATATTTGCGTTGCTTTTGCCAACTTATCTCTCGTAGCTTTTTATATTACTGTCCTTTATCTCTGTTCCAAATTTCATATCCCTGACGTCTTGCAGAATCATATACCGGCTGCATATTCTTTTCTAATATGTGGCAAAACTCCTGTCTGTTTTTTCCAAAAGTATACAGTTCCCTTACGGCCCATATAGAATGAAGGTTATCTCTGTAACAGGCTTCAAAAAGTTTATGTAACTCAGGCATTTCATATATCTTTTCATACAAAATAAACTGATTGCCCGCAAATATTTCAAAGAAAGGTTTCCACTTAGGAAGCCTATTATTCTTTGAGGAATTAAGAGATGAATCCATTGGCATCAGATTCCATAACTCATCATTCATTACAAATGACCATGGTATGAAATGATCTATGTCATATTGTTTTGTATTTACCGGCTTCCCTGTAAATACATCTTTTACCTCACATACATCAAATATTCCTTCCCACAGTTTCCTTACATGAGGTAACTTCCTTATCTTTTCATCCATAGGTGCCAGTTTATATACTAATCCTAGCACTTCCGGATTGTTATTTTGCAGCCATTTAACCTTTTCATACTGAATCCAGCCAAGTATATTTACTGTATTATCCTGTATCATTAAAACCCAGTCAGGATTAAAATATACTTCTTTTTTTAATTTGCTGCTGTCTCCAAGAATATAAGGTAATGACACAATCATCTGATTGACCTTCTTAATATATGCTGTCAGTCTTTTTACACTTCCCCAGTCAGCAGGCTCATCACTTTTTGAAAAGAATCCTGACAAAGCCCTGTAAGGAACCATATTGGTAAGCTGTTCCTTTACTGACTTAAGCTCATTGTTATATTCTTTGATTGCATTTTTTATTTCAACTTTTGATGCATTTGCAGGTAAACTGCTGTATTCAAATAACAAATTCACTGCCCTTTCAAGCCCGTCCCTTACCATTCCATCAGCTTGTATTCCACTAAGATGTATATGGAACTCTCTTACTGAATACCATGCATTTGATATCATTTCGTCTATTATCTCATCAAATGTTGTCTGATAAACATTTTCAGAAATCAGATGAACAATCGCCTCAAGCCAGTAGAACTTATAACAATATGACGGATCTTTCATCATCTGTGAAAATCCTTCTATATCCAGCATGTTATAATATTTTTGTTCAACTATTAAATGGTTGTCACCTTGAGAAGTATAATATTCAGCCATTGTTCCGTACCCCTGTCTTGTCTTACATCACCTGTTACCCAGATTTTTTCTTTCATAAATCCATGTATAGGCTTCATCAACATATCAAAACTTTCCTCTGTAAGATATGTGAAATACCTTCCATTTCTTACACCCTCAAAATCACCATACTTAAAAGACATATATATCACACCATTTCTTTTAAGTGCCTGATACAGCCTTTTTATCATATCAGGCAGTTCGCATTTCTTTAAGTGAAGAATTGATGCGCACGCCCATATCCCATCGTAAGCATTACATTCATTAAAATCCTCGAAAAGCATATGCCGTACCTGAATACCTGTGTACTTTGTTGCAACTTTACATAATTCTTTTGAACCATCCATTGCATCAACTTCATATCCATTATCTATAAAATACTTAGTGTCTCTTCCTGAACCACATCCAAAATCCAGTAATTTTGCTTTTGCAGGCAAAAACGATAGGAAAAGTTCCTGTATTTCATGGAAATCAACATTTTGAGTTGTATTAACAAAGTCTGCTGTATGCAGGTTGTAGTAATCTAATGTATTATTATCACTCATAAACTTCTTACTTCCTGATGTTTTGTTATCATTACTATAACACAAATACCAGTTACACTAAAGGCTGCTTTAAAAATAAGTTATTATAAAATTCACACTGCATCTTAATAATCTACGTTGATTAATTTGACTTATCAAACATGCTGCATTTTATCTACTATATATTTTCCATGCACTTCGAATTCTTTCCTGTACCTCATCCCTCAACTTCTCCGGTCCAACAACCTTATACATCCCCGCATGCTGCATAAACCATCCCACAAGTGTCACGCTGTCCATCTTCTGAAAACTGGCAACGCAGTGTCCATTCTCAAGTTTCCTTACCCTTATATTTCCACCAGCGAAATCATAAAGAATTGCATTTGCTGCCTGACCTGGTTCATACTCAACTTCTACTCTTATTAGTTCTCCCTGGAAATGATCCACGCTTTTTTCTATATAATTCTGAATTATCATCTCCGGATTAACTCCAACCTTTTCCTTTGCATCAATCGCCTTTTCATCAGACATGGTTAAATTGACAATTCTATCAAGTCTGTAATTAACCAGATTGTCATGATTATCATGTGCACCAATGAGATAATAATTATTATCAGACCAATAAATTGCATATAAATTAAGAAGGTACTTTTTGCCTTCCCGACGCAGCACCTTCTTCATCGAATCATTTATCTCTGTATACTGAAATTCAATCTTTCTGTGCTGGTATATGGCTTCAAGCATAGTTTCTATATATATGCCGATATTCTCATTTACATTTACATTGCCAGGATGCTGCTGCATCATATGTGTAAGCCTGCTTCGTCCTCTCTTACTTGTAAGATTAAGAAGGTTTTCTCTAATCTTTGTTGCCTCATTTAATGAAACACATCTCGCCTGCTGAACTGCATCCATCATTATCTTTATCTGCCAGTCTGCAAATGCATGAGTATTCATATACCACCCACTTCTTTTATCTTCTGTCTGCACAATGTCATATCCACAATCCTGAAGCAGAGCAATATCTCTGTATATGCTTCTTCTCTCTACTCCCTCAAGTTCATATTCTGTATCAAGTCTTTTTACTATCTGAGTTGCATTCAAGGGCGTTTTTTCATCTGTTGTCTGCATTATCTGCAAAACCCTTATAAGTTTTTCTTTTCTCTCCGTAGCCATATTTATCCTCTCACTTCCGAACAATTAACTATGTATTATTATACACTATTATTTTAGATAAACAAACTAATATTTAAGAGAAATTTACCATTCCAGTTCATCCATTGCATCATCTACACCATCAGCATAGTCTGAATCCCTATCATATCTGTAATCATCATAATCGCCATCATCATAGATTGAATCATAGCCATCATCATATGAATTATAATAATTCTTCTTTTTTGAACTGCTCTTTGATGAGCTTGAATAATTTGATTTCTTTGATGATGAACTTGTTGATTTGCTACCTGCAGAAGTCGATTTGGTTCCTGAATACTTAGTAGAACTTGTTGTACTTGATGATTTTCCTGATGTACTACTTCTACTTGAATAAGAACTGCTCTTTGATGTTCCATAATTTGGTGTATATGAATATCTGCTATATGGAGATGCTTTTTTATCGCTGCTGCTTTCAAGTGTGTTTTCTACCAACCCCAAACATAATAGTATTCCTAAGAATACTAAGCCCCCTATAATCCCAGCTTTAAAATCATTATTCATAATCTTCTCTCCATTCTCCCTATATTGGTGACCTTTTTATGTTACTTTGAACTGCTACATATGACAACTGTAGCCACTACTGCCCCTACAATAATCGCTAAAAGTGGATAACAAAATAGTAACCCCACACATATTAATAATGCAATTACCCCTACAAATTTACCTATTGCTGTTACTCCAGAAAAGTCTCCCTTACAGGCCGCTCCAATTGAAGCTATAACAAATATTATAATCAATGTTAATATATGCATATCTGCCACCTCCATCTGCTTAACTGTTCTGTTGCTATCTAAACAATTAAATCCTTTCTTCCTTACAAGATTGTTGTTACTTATCTTGTATCTAAATGATACATTCATATATGTACCAATAAAGTGACACTTGCAAAATATGTATCTTCGACAATAATTAATTACTTTAGACCAATTTTATGGAATTAAACCTCTTACTAAATTGAAGTTGTCAATCCACCCAAAACACTCTATTTTCTTTCCTTTTTGCAGCCTTAGGAATCTCACCGTCTACATATCCAACGGCACAATGACCTATGAAAAACGACTATTTTCATCTGCTTTCAGCCTTTTATAATCCTTGATTACTCCAGTTCTTCACGAAGTTTCTCGTTTTCACTTTCCAATTCTGCTATTCTCTTAAGCGCGGCTTCCAGTGTTTCAATCTTTTCCATTTTCATCCCCTCTGTTCCAAATTTTAATCACTCGAATTCAATAAAAATAAAATTTATTCTTCAATCTTCTTCGGAAGTACTCCAGATTCCTTCGCAATCTTTTTTTCCTGCGATTTTACTTTACGCTCCAACTTCTTTATATCTTCTGATGGTGGGAGTTCCTCCGGTTTAATTCCTCTGGTACCAAGCATTTCACGAACTGTAGTATTATTCTGCACATGTTCCGTAGTAATAGCTCCTTCTCCCTTTAAATCCTTTTCTTCCACGTTGTAATTGGTCATCTCTGTTGCAAGATTCTTGGCTGCAATCGTAAGCGTTGGCAGAAAATCTGCTAATGGTCGTTTATCGCTTACGCCGAGTTTTTCCTTCATTTCCTGCGTACTTCTTCCTCCAAATAATGCCTGGTCACCTTTTGAACGAATTCGCCCAAATCCAGCATCATCCACGCCACGTTCATAAATATTTTGCGATAACCTTTTTTCAGATTCTCGTAGTTTTCCTCTTGCTTCTGTTCTCTGAATATAAGCAATTCTTTCTTCTATCAGTTCTTGTTTTCTTGTCTGTACAGCAAAATAACTTTGTGCAAAAGCAATTTCCTCTTTTCTTGGATCTCCATTTTGCGCAATAAGATAACATGCATATCTGGTAAGCAAAATATCATCCACATCTCGCACCGCTTTACTACCAATCTCAACCATTTTGACGGCGTCGGCAAAATGGTCTGAAACCTCTATTTCAGCACTTTTACAAGATTCTATTGCTCGATTTATCGCATCTTTAAATCTTCTCCATGTTGTATACCCCAAACATCCCATAAGCTCTCTTGCATACCAAAATTCAACTGTTCCATCCTCTGTTGTATGCATAATATCATCAAACATTTTTTTCATAGTACTTATTGTTTTCTTATCCATTATTTCTTATCCTCCGTCTTCTCTTGATTCTTTTTATCAGCCAACTGCTCTATCCGAATCTTATACTCCATCAAACGCAAAAGATATGTTGGAACTCTCCGGTTGCCTAATTCCCAATCTGTTTCCGTCATATAAGGAATTTCAAAGTATTCGCAAAATTCTTTTCGATTCATACCGGTACTTTCTCTTAATTTTTTCAATTCTTCTCTTGCTTCCATAGTCCACCTCTTTATGCATTGCATAAACAAATTATATGTCTATAAGTTCAAATGGTCAACAACCTATTTCATAAAGACCATTTCATAAAAAATGAACCTCGGTAAAAATTTTCTTCTTACCGAGGTAAACTCAAATTTTATTATTATATTCCATCTACACTATTTTTGAACGCTCTAACGTATGTATACATTCCACTCTCTTCTTCTGACAGATAGGATAATTCCACACCAATCGTAAACGCTATCTTTCCCTCATCCACCATAGCAAGTATCTTAGGAATGAGATTCGTCAGCCAGATATATCTTTTTATCTGTGCTACACTTTCTCCGACCTGACTTGCAAGAAGCTCGTTGCTGTTTATCATGGAATGTTCTTCACCATCATCTACTGATGAAACCTCCGGTAACCGCTTTCCCTGGTGCTTCATGGCATCAAGCTTCATCTTATACGCAAATGCTTTCTCACTTGGCTTCAGATTCTCTCTATGCAGGTTAGAGTCAACCATTGCCACAACTGCCTGATCATCATACAGTTCTCTTATCACAATCGGAACCTTTGTCTCTCCTGCCCATACAGCAGCTTCCTTTCGCCTGTGACCGGATATCACCTCGTCCCCATCTCCATAGGGACTTGTCCTTACAAGAAGTGGCACAAGCACACCTTCTTTCTCAATACTTTTCATCAGCTCACATAATTCCGTATTTATCTCTACCTTAAACGGATGATTCTTAAAATCATGCAACTGATTTATCTCCACATTCCGTATCGTCTCCATAAAATCGCCTTTCTCGAATACATCGAATTCATCTATTCTGAAATCCATCTGATACAATGACTTTCAGATACAAAGAAAGATCGCTCACTTTCAATTTTTCTTGAAAATGAACGGTCTTTCACGCTTCTGTTATTTAGTTGAATGATAAATGTATTACTTTCTCTTTGATGTGTTTCCGAAGCCGCAGTCCAATGCCACAGACACATTTACTCCATCAGAAATTGCCTTTTTGTATGTTTTTCGGTCACTCTGGTCAAACCTGAAAAACCTCTCAAAGTGCCTGAAGTCGAGAAGTTTTACAAACTTCCCGACTCGCTGGCAGTCGTCGAATTCCGCATAAACACTGGCTTTACAATCAATTGTTTCTTCAGAACTCTCCTCGTTGCCTTCGCGCAAATCAAGGATTCTTACATATCGACCCGATGTAGTGCAACCACGCACTCCACATGGCACGTCATCGGGAATTGGTCAACCCCTCGGACTTTCTTTACTTCATACCCCAGCTCCCCAAGCACCTTCACATCTCGTGCCAGCGTTGCGGAATCGCAGGACGCAGCTCAGCTTCCCGACGCTTCTGATCTTTACGTGCCTGGGCGCTGTTCGCA
>OHAI01002430.1_pt1 | contig 13632 bp, 5 predicted proteins | sample 1577091 | NCBI WGS metagenome assembly OHAI01 (sample SAMEA3541548, study PRJEB24748) | human gut metagenome | biome: human gut; feature: human-associated habitat; material: faeces | place: China | collected 2012
GGGCCGTGTGGGTGAGCTATCTGGAATGGGCCGCCATGGACTTTTCCACGGAGGATGCCTTCCGCGCCGGAGTGGTGCAGCTGCTGGACAACTGTACCGGACTGGGGCTGAACACGGTCCTGGCCCAGGTGCGCCCCTTCGGGGATGCGCTGTACCGCAGCACCCTGTTCCCATGGAGCCATCTGTGCACTGGCGTGCAGGGGCAGGACCCGGGCTTTGACCCGCTGGACGTGCTGCTGCAGGAAGCCCACACCCGAGGCATCTCGGTGGAAGCGTGGGTCAACCCCTATCGCCTGCGCTCCTCGGCGGCCATGCCGCCGAACCTTGCGGACGGCAATCTGGCCAACACCCACCCGGAGTGGGTATGCACGGTGGACGAGGGCCTTTACCTGAACCCCGCCGTGTCCGCCGCCGCCGACTATGTGGTGCAGGGCGTGGCCGAGCTGGTGCAGAACTACGCGGTGGACGGCATCCACTTTGACGATTACTTCTACCCTACCACCGATGAGAGCATCGACGCGGCGCAGTTTGCGGCGTCCGGGGCGGGAAATCTTGCCGCGTGGCGGCGGGAGAACGTGACCGCGCTGGTGCGGGCCGTGCACGACACGGTGAAAGCGGCGGACCCCACCCTGCGGTTCGGCATCAGCCCCCAGGGCAACCCGGACAACGACGAAAACCAGCAGTACAGCGATGTGACCGGCTGGCTGGCGTCCGGCGGCGGGGATGCGGTGGTCGATTATCTGTGCCCGCAGGTGTACTGGGGGCAGGGCTTTGCCCTGCACAACGGCAGCACCCGCTTTGCCTTTGAGAACATCGTGCCCGCATGGCTCGCCTATCCCCGCGCGGCGGACGTGGCCCTGTATTTCGGGCTGGGAGCCTACCGTGTGGGAGTGGGCGACGGCGGCAGCAACGAAAACAGCCTGTCGGGCTGGAGCACCGGCCGTGCGCTGGCCGACCAGGTGGCCTTTCTGCGGGAGCAGGGAGCCGGGGGCTGGGCCCTGTACCGGTACGGTTCGCTGTTCGGGCCGGAGCAGACTTCCCTCGCCGCTGCCGAGTGTGGGGCACTGGCGGCTGCCGACGGCAAAGAATCTGCATGAAATCGGGCGGCAGCGCGCGCAAAAGCCGGGCGGCTCTCTTGTGCGGTGCTGCAAAATGCGGTATACTATACAGATGGACCCGGCCCTGCCGGAACCCGAAAAAACAGGAACATCAAACCCTTTGACAGGTTGAGGAAACGTTTATGAAAACGAAAAAACGCTTTTTGGCCGTTGTGCTGGCCGCCGCTCTGCTGGTGGCCGGTCTGACCGGCTGCAAGGACGCACTGCGCGGTGTGGCGCAGAAGATCACCGGCAGCTCCGGCGAGGTGCAGGAAGAGGACACCACCCGCTGGGCGGACGCTACCGCAGACCCGCTGATCATTCAGGGCATTGCGGACGCTTCGGCAAAGTTTGACACTGCCATGGTGGACGGCACCCTGTACGCCGTGTTCAACGGCATCTGGAGCCGCCAGACCAACTATTTTGCGGCACCCACCGGCACGCTGACCGTCATGGCCTGCGGCACCGCCGAGGGCACCCAGAAATTCAAGGTGGCGCTGTGGAAAAAGGTAGACGGCGGCGTGGAGTATGTGCCGGACAGCACCTACTACATCAAGACCGACGGCACCGACTACACCTGCACCATCTCCGGGCTGGACCCGGCGGCCATCTACCGCATGACCATTTCCTATGATTCCAGCCGTTACTACCTCTACGGTCTGCTCAAGGTGGAGGGCGTCGGCTGATGAATACACAACGCAAGAATTCGCTTTTGCTGCTGCTGTGCGCGTTTATCTGGGGCACGGCCTTCGTGGCCCAGAGCGCCGGTTCCGGCATGGGAGCCTGCAGCTTTCTGGCCGGACGCAGCTGGCTGGCGGTGCTGGTGCTGCTGCCCACGGTCAAGGTGTTTGACCTGGTGCGTCAGCGCAGCACCGGCACCACTGGGGCCCCGAAAACGCCGGAGGAGCGCCGCTGCCTGCGCCGGGCCAGCCTGGTGTGCGGCACGCTGCTGTTTGTGGCGTCGGCTGCCCAGCAGTTCGGCCTGACATTGAACCCCTCCACGGCCAAAGCAGGCTTCCTCACGGCGATGTATGTGGTGCTGGTGCCCATCTTCGGGCTGGCACTGGGCCGCCGCGGCAGCCCCCAGCTGTGGGGCAGCGTGGCCATTGCGGTGTGCGGACTGTATCTGCTGTGCATGCAGAACGGCTTTGGCGGCGTGGAACGCAGCGACATGGTGCTGCTGCTGTGCGCTGTGCTGTTCAGTTTCCAGATCATGGCGGTGAACCATTATGGTCCGCAGGTGGATGGCGTGCGCCTGAGCCTGCGGCAGTTCTTTGTGGTGGCGGTGGAAAGCTCGGTGGCAGCGCTGCTGCTGGAGCACCCGGCCCCGGCGGAATTTGCCGTGAACGCGGTGCCCCTGCTGTACTGCGGCGTGATGTCCAGCGGCGTGGCCTACACGCTGCAGATTCTGGGCCAGCGGGATATGAACCCTGCCGTGGGCAGCCTGATCATGTGCCTGGAAAGCGTGTTCAGCGCACTGGGCGGCTGGGTGCTGCTGCATCAGAGCCTTTCCCCGCGCGAAGGCGTGGGCTGTGTGCTGATCTTTGCCGCCGTGGTGCTGGCCCAGCTGCCGGCCCCGCAGCGGGCCCCGCAGCGGGCAGAGCGTGCGTCCTGACGTGGCCGCACAAAAACCGGAAGTCCAGCTGCGCAGCGCGGGCGGCATCCAGTACGAGCTGTACCGCAAAAAGATCAAACAGCTGCATCTGCGGGTACGGGACAACGGCACCGTGATGGTCAGCATCCCGCTGCGCACCAGCCTGGAACAGGCGGACGCCTTTGTGTGCAAGAACGCACAGTGGATCCACGACACCCGGCAGAAAGTGATGGCAAAAGCGGCCCGCGACAATGCCGACCTGCCGGACAAGGAGACCGCACTGGCCTGTTTTACCGCCATGAGCGATCAGGTCTACCCGGCCTTTGCCGGGGTGCTGGGCGGCCAGAAACCCACCCTCAAGGTGCGCAGCATGACCACCCGCTGGGGCGTGTGCTGCCCCGGCAAAAAGCAGATCACCTTTGCGCTGCAGCTGTACAACATGCCGCCTGCGGCGCAGATCTATGTGGTGGTGCACGAGTACTGCCACTTTTTGCAGGCCAACCACAGCCCGGCGTTCTGGGCCGAGGTGGCAAAGCTGCTGCCGGACTGGAAAGCCCGGCGGGAGCTATTGAAGAAGTAGAAACAGGAGGCAGACTTCCCTTGGAAAACGAAAAAAAGTCCGGCGGCGATAAATACTCCAAACTGGCCGGCAACACCCTCATCTTTGCCATTTCCAGCTTTTCGTCCAAACTGCTCACGCTGATCGTGCAGCCGTTCCTGACCTACGCCATGGCCGAGATCTCGGATCTGGGCCTGTCCAAGATCCTGAGCCAGTACGCGAACCTGCTCATCCCCTTTGTGTCCATGGGCATGTCCAATGCGATCATCCGCTTTGGTCTGGACAAGGGCAACAGCGAAAAGCAGGTGTTCACCAACGGCCTGCTCACCATTCTGGGCGGCTTTGGCATCCTGGTCCTGTGCTGGCCCATTGCACGGTTCCTGCCCGATATGGCCCAGTACGGCCTGCTCATTTACCTCTATGTGCTCATGAGCTGCCTGCGCACCCTGTGCACCCAGTTCGTGCGCAGCCGCCAGAGGAACAAGCTGGTGGCCGTGGACGGCGTGCTGTGCACCGTGGCCACCATGGCGTTCTATGTGCTGTATCTGGTGGGCTTCAAGTGGGGTGCCAACGGCTACCTGCTGGCCATCATCAGCGGTGATCTGGTCAGCGTGCTGTTCCTTATGGTCACCGGCAAGCTGTGGAACTATGTGGAGCTCAAGGGCATCAACAAGGACCTGTGGAAGCAGATGCTCCACTTCTCGCTGCCCATGATCCCCGCACAGATCAGCTTCTGGATCATCAACGCCTCCGACCTGTTCTTTGTGCGTGAGATGTGCAACGGTCTGGACGGCCGGGACGGCAACGCCTGGAGCGGCCTGCTCTCCACGGGCTACTTCCTGCCCACCATCCTCACCACGCTGGGCCTGATCTTCTACGACGCCTGGCAGCTCTCGGCTGTCACCGAAGAGGAGGGCCGGGCGCGGTTCTTCACCAAGATCTTCCGCACCTATTCCAGTGTGCTGTTCTGCTGTGCGGCGGGCATCATCTGGCTGTGCCGCCCAGTGATGCACATCATGAAGTCCAACTACTACTACGCCTGGCACTTCGTGCCTTTCCTGGTGCTGGCCTCCACCTGCAGCTGCTTCAACCAGTTCATGAACAGTGTGTATGTGGTGACCAAAAAGTCCAGCCGCAGCATGGTCACCATGATGGCCGGTGCCATCGGCAACTGCATCATGAACTACTTCTTCATCAAGTGGTGGGGCCCCATCGGTGCCACATACGCTTCCTTCCTGGGGCTGGGGCTGGTGTTCACCCTGCGCTCCATCGACGCAAACCGCATGATCCATATGCATGTGCATCCGGGCCGGGTGCTGCTGAACGTGGGTCTGCTGGTGTTCGAGGCCTTTGTGCTGCTGGCCGAGACCCCGCTGTACGGCCTGTGGACCGGCCTGATCACCGCAGTGGTCATCCTGATCAACTTTGCAGGCGTGTGGGCTATGGTCCGCGTGCTGCTGCCCCGCCTGCTGGGCCGCCGCGGCAAGGCGCTGGTGGCCGCTGTGGACGGCTGGCTGAGAAAATAAAAACCGATAGAAACAACAATGCCCCCGGAGAACTCTCCGGGGGCATTGTTGTTGTGTGCGAGGAACAGCGAGCTTTTTACGGCTCACTGGGGGTTGGTTTTGTCAGCGCATCAGTGCTTGCTCTTGGCGAACAGGCTGGTGAACGCACCGGCCACGGTGAGGGCCATGCCGCTCAGGGCCATGGCCAGAGCCGCCGTCCAGTTCACGCCGGTCTTGGGCAGGGCAGCCACGGCATCGGGGGTGGCATCCTGCACAGAAGGATTGGCGGGGTTCCCCGGGGTCACAGGCGTCTCGGCATCATCCGGAGTGGCGTCCTGCACGGGAGGCGTGGTGGGGCCTTCCGGGCTGACGGGGGTATCCGGAGTTTCAGGCGTTTCGGGTGTAGTGGTTTCGGTGCGGCTGTCGGTGGTGATCTCTACTTCGTCCTTGCTGGCGGTGTAGGTGTATTCGTAGTCTGCAGTGCCGTGACGGACGACAGTTTCTTCTTTGTGGGCGCTTTCGGCATCTACACTGGCATCCTGCGTGGAACGGTAGGTATAAGACAACGTTCCATCGCCCTGTTCGCCGGTGCGCTCGGTGGTCTGCTGCGCAGCTTCCTTCCAGGTCTCGTGGGTCGCAGTACCCAGGGCGGAGTAATTCACTCGCGAGCCGGAGACGGTGGTGGTATAGTTGTAGCGGCCGCTGACTCCGCTGCCGGTATCGGCTTTCTGTGCGGAATCGGTGATGGTCAGGTGGTTGTTGGTCAGCGTGGTGGCAGGCAGAATGCGGGACACGGTGATGGTCTTTTTGCCCTGTGCCACAAAGGTTCCGTCCTCCACCTGACGGAAACCGGTCAGGCCAAGGTCGTAGCCGCCGCAGTAGGCATCAGAGTTGAAATACTTGTTCTTCGATAAGCCGTACATCGCCTGATTCCAATTGTGGGCATTGGTGCAGGTGTTGCTGTCGTAGGACAGGTAACCGTAGGAAATCAGCTCGCTCTTGTTCAGATAGATGCGGTAAGAAGCGTTTCTTTCCGTCTGCTGATGCTCATGTTCGGTCGTGTAGAAGGTCACGATGGAAGCATCGGCATAACCCTCCGCCTGAAGCTGCTTCAGAAGGGCTTCGGCCTGCTCCTTAGTAAGCTCAGAAGTGCCGTCCTCCAGCTTGTACTGGTTGTAGGCCACCGTACCGGACACCTTGTAATAGGTGCTGGCAGTGGGGTGGTTGTTGCGGACATTCCAGTTCAGCTTGTCGCCGTCACTGAAGCTGGTGCGGGCATATTCATAGCGATCCATGGGGATGTCGTAACCGATCTTATCCTGCAGGTTGACCACGCTGGTGCCCTGGCTGTCAATGAGCTTATCCAGATCGTCGCTGTATTCCAGTTTCTTGTCCACCAGAACACAGTCGGTCTGGCTGACGTTGCCGTCAGCGTCCTTCAGCAGGTCGGCCTTGGTCGTTGCGTTCAGCTCCAGATGCTGGATGTAGTTGCCATCATAGGACAGATACTCTTTCTTTTTGGTGGCGAAGATACCCGTGTCAGGCCTGCCGTACAGGTTTTTGTTGCTGTACTCCGGGTGCGAAACATCCATGTCGCCCGTATAGCTCTTGCCGGCGGCATCGGCCTCTGCCTTTTCCTTTTCCAGCAGAGCCTTCAGCTCCTCGCGGGTCAAGCGGGTGAAGTCGGTGGTCTCGCCGACCTTATGGAGGATCTCAATGATCTCATCCTTCGAGGTCGAGATCGTTACCTGGTAGCCGCCCACATCCAGAATTTCGCCATCCTGCAGATCCTTTTGCATCTGCTGGATCTTTTCCAGCAGCTCTGCCTGATCGGCGTCGGTGGTGACCGTGCCTTCGGTGGTGAGAACGGTCTCGATCTTCAGCTGGCTGCCATAGCCCACCTGGTACTGCTTGCCGTCCTTGGTAAAGGAGGCAACGCCGTCTTTCACGGTGATGGCAGTGCCATCCACGCCATAGCGCTCGGCCAGCTTGGCCAGGGTCATGTCTTCATCCAGGTTGCCGGGCTCAACGGTGATGGTGTAGGTGGTCTTGACACCGTTTTCATCGGTCACGGTTTTGGTGTAGCTGTTGCTGCCGACCCGGATCAGATCGTCATAGGTGACATTGTTCTTCTTGTCCACGATGGTATAGGTCAGGCCGCCGCTCTCATCCTTGCCGGAAGAGATCGTCCACTGGTCATCCGCCTGCTCTTCGTTGCGGATCTCGCCCAGATCCCAGGCCTCCCAGGTCACTCTGGTGAAGGACTTGCTGTTGATATTGGTCTTTCCGTCAACAGGCGCATAAGACGGCAGATTCGAATCCGGAACCTTAACGCTTTCGTAAGACAGCTTAATGGTCTTGCCGTCGGTGGTTTGGTATTCAATGATGCGGCCGGTATCATCATACTTGATGGAACCGGCAACGGCGTTTTTCGGAGCGGTCTTGAAGTCCACGCCAAGGCCATAGAGGGGGCTGTCCTTGGTGATGGTGGTATAAGCACCGTTGGCATCTGTGGTGGCATTGCCGGAGACAAAAACACCGCTTTCGATCAGAGTGCTCTTGTGATCCGTCTTTCCGTCGGCATCCGCCACGATCTCTTCGGTTCCAACATGGATACCATCCATAAAATAGCCGGCGCCCTTATATCCTGCCCCTGAGACACTGCTCGGTTTGTCATTATAAACAAAATTGTAAGTAAAGGTATACTTCTTGCCATCCGAAGCAGTATAAACGTAGGTGCGATTCAGAACATCTTTGTTTGCACTGATGTTCTCCTTGGGGAAGGAAACATCCTCATCAGTGAGGGTCAGGGAAGCGGGATCCACCTTGGTGCCAGTGCAGGCTTCGATCGCGTCTGCCAGAGCCTTCTGCAAAGCAGCCTTCTTGGCGCGGAGCTCGGCATCCTCCAGCGTGCCGTTATCCTTGGACAGCTGATTGTCGGCATCGGTCATAGTGACAGAAATCTGGACTTTTTTCAGCAGCTGCGTGGCATCATTGTAGCTGATCTCGCAGGCTTCGCCGTTGACCACCTTGCAGACCTTGCCATCTTTGACAATGAACTCGCCGTTAGCGGAATTGCTGTTCAACAGACCGGCCAGCTCGTCGGCAGACAGATCCTTGACCTGTGCATCGGTGTACTCATTCGTCTCGTGATAAACGATCTCATAGGTCTTGCTGCCGTCCTTCACGGTGATAACCTTATCGCCAGCAGCATTGGTGCTCTCGGTCTTGTCCTGTTTCTGGAGCAGTTCGTCCAGATCCACAGAGAAGGTGTTGTTGTCCTTGTCCGTAAAGGTCAGCGTTTTGTCCGTTTTGTTGGGCAGCGTCACGTCATCTTGCTTCACGTCGGCGGTTCCAGAGTGCTCGCTCTTTTTAACGTCCACCTTCAGGGTAGTGTCCACCGTGCGGGTGGCCTTGTTGCCGGTCACGGTGATGTACACAGTTTGTTCGCCGGCAGAAGTACGGATGCTTTTGGTCAGGGTGTAGCTGCCATCGTCGTTCTCGGTTTTGGTGTAGTCAGCTTCCAGGAGCTTGGCAAGATCTTCGCCGGTCATCTCAAGGTCGGTGTCTTCCGTGTGTTTGGTCAGGGTGTAGGTCTGGCGGTCGCCGTCCTCTTTCATGCTGCCCACGGTATAGCCGTTGAGCGAGATGTCGCTGGCGGTGTCCCACTTCAGTTTTTCCTGATAATCCGCGCCCAACTCCTGCTTCAGGTCAACCTCTTTGCCATCGGTCACAAAAATCTCCTTGGTGTCTGCGGTAACTGTGCCGGTGGTTGTGTTGGTTGTAGTCTTATCAGCAGTGTGAGAAGTCTCGTAGCGGTTGGTCACAGAACCGTCCGGGTTGACAGTGCTGTCTACCAGCTTTTCAGAGTCCGGGCTGGTGGGTGTGATGGTAGTTTCCTGTTCGGTGCGCTCCTCCTTGGAGGCAGTGCCGATGATCTTGCCCTCGGCGTCCTTGACCGGTTCGGAGATGTCCGCATCGGGAGCTTTGATGCCCTTGCCTTCCTCGGTGGTCTCGCCTGCTTCAGGAGTTTCAGCAGAACCCTCGGAATCCTTGCCTTCTCCGGCAGTCTCGCCAGAAGCGGCTTCGGTGCTCTTATCCATCTCCTTCTGGACGATAGCACCGGAGGATTCCTCCGATTTGACGGTGCCGTCCTTATTATAGGTGAACTCGCGGTCGGTGTACTCGACATCGGTCGTGATTTTCTTGTCCTCAGTCTCCCGGTCCTCCAGAATGCCCTCGGCGTTTTCGTGCTCCTGGTTTTCTACGGGAGCAGTGTTTGCACTTTCAGAAGCCTGTTGTGCAGGAGTTTCTGCTTCGGAACGTTCTTTGTTCTCTACAGGGACTGCGTTTTCAGGGGTCTCAGCGTTGGCGGCCAGAGGGGTGGCTGCAACACAGGCGGTCAAGGCCAGAGCCATTGCGGCTTTTTTGAATTTCTTGTTCGTCATAAGATTCGCTCCTTTCGTTCTGCACACAAAAGATACCATAAATTGTATCTATACGTAGATAAATGTCCGCATTGATCTACAGCTATCATATAACATATAAAATGAAAAAAGTCAATAAAACTGTCGATAAAAAGCAAATTTCAGCGGGATGCTAAAAATAAAAAAGGAGAAATATGCAGTTTGTATGAGAGTGACTCCAACTGAGTTACACAACAGATACGGTTTTGAGACGCTTCTGAAACGCTATTGAAACGCTATTGAAACGCAGTGAAGATCCAGCCTGCGGGCCCGGGATAGTCACTGCCTGCCGGGCCGTTTCCGGGCAACAACAAAGCCCCCGGAAAACTCTCCGGGGGCCTTGCTGTTGTGTGCGAGGAACAACGGGTTTTCAGGCCCGTTGGGGGTTGGCTTTTAGTGCTTGCTCTTGGCAAACAGGCTGGTGAAGGCACCGGCCACGGTGAGGGCCATGCCGCTCAGAGCCATGGCCAGAGCCGCCATCCAGTTGACGCCGGTCTTGGGCAGGGCGGCCACGGTGCTGTCCGGGGTGGCATCCTGCACAGAAGGATTGGTGGGGTTCTCCGGGTTCGCGGGCGTCTCGGCTTCGTCCGGGGTGGCGTCCTGCACGGGAGTATCGGTGGAGCCTTCCGGGCTGACGGGGGTGTCCGGGCCCTCGGGATCGACCGGGGTGGGCTCCGGATCGGGGGTGGGCTCCGGATCCGGTTCCGGGGTGGGCTCCACGACTTCACGCAGGGCACCGTAGATGGTCACGGTGTAGTCGTCAGAGCTTTTGCCGGTGATGTTGTCGCCGGTCACCTTCACGTTGGAATCGGCATCGAAAGCATCCAGAATGTTCTGGTCGCGTCCGGCAGCGCCGTTGGCGTTGTTCTTGTGCTCGTAGCCCCACACGATGGTGTAGGTCTTGCCTTCGTACTCGTACTCGGTGCCGTACACCATATCGTAGGCGTTGGGGGTACCGTCGGCGCGGTTCTCGTAGTTGCCCCAGATCAGCTTGGTGTTGCCGTTTTCGTCGGTGGTCTTGGTGAAGTTCAGGCTGTGGCCGTTCACCACCATATCCCGCAGGACGAACACGCCGTCGCTGGGCTTGTACGGGGTGTTGAAGTTGTAACCGTCGGCCCGCAGGTCAGCCAGCAGCTTGCCGACGATCTCCGGGTCGTGGCTGCCATCCACATCCAGCATGTATTCCAGCGCGGCGGCGGGCACCCACACGGACAGGTACTGCTTGCCCTTTTCCTTATTCAGGTCGGAGACGTACTCGTACTTGGTGCCGTTGTAGGCAAAGGCACCAAAGTCGGCGTGGTCGGCGTCCTTGGTCAGCAGGAAGTTGGTCAGCTTGTTGCCCTGTTCGTTTTCCGGCCAGAGAGTATTGGCCTTGCTGTAATCATAGGTCAGGGTGCCGCCGGTGACGACGAGCTTCTGACCGGGGTAGTACGTGTTCCCTACAATGGTGGGAGCTTCCACATGGGCGTTATTCTTGATAAGAATCTTGGAGTAGGGGCCGTCGATGTAGATGCCGCTGTGGTTATAATCGCCCTTTACAAGGACGGTGCCGTCATCCACAGTCAGGGTGCAAAGCATGCCCAGATTGATGCCGGAATACGAATTGTGCAGGTCCATGGACAGAACGCCGCCCTTGTCCACCAGAATATCGTGGTAGGCATAATAAGCAAGAAGGTTATAGTTATCGTGAGAACCATCGGTCATGTTGTAGACGCTGCCATCCGTGATATGCAGCTTGGTTCCCTTGCTGTTGCGGAGCTGGATGGCCATATCCCGCGTGGTGGAATCGACCGTGCTGTTGCCCGAAATGAGTACATTCCGGTAGCCGGCAACGATGCCGTAGTTCGCCTGCAGGTTGAGCTTGCTGCCATTTTTGACGATCAGGCTGCCGTTTTTACCCGAATCCTCACAGTAAATGGCATATTTACCATCGTTCTCGTTGGCGTTCAGTTCTGCCGAAACGGCGGCAGTGGTATGATCAAACGTGACGGTCGTATTGCTGTTGTTGCCGGTCTCAATGCCGAGGCTCTTGCCCTCAATGGTGACGTCCGAATTCTTGAAGGTGATGTCACCGGCGGCTTCCAGCTTGGAGCCATCCTTAGCCGTACCGCTGCCTTCGTAGCGGATGCCGGCATCGCTGTTGGTGATGTTGAGGGTGCTGTTCTCGGTAGTCAGGCTGGTGCTGGCACCCTGATGGCCGTAAATGCCGGTCTGGGTGTTCTTGATGTTCAGCGTGCTCTTGGCCTTGACGATGATGTCGTTCCAGCTGGCAATGCCAATACCACCGTTCTCGTGCGTTTTACCGTCTTCCCCTACATGCGAACCGTCGATGGTCAGGGAAGAACCACCGTCCAGCGTGAGATCACCGTGCTGGGTGACGCCACGGCCGCTCTGGGTGGAGCCGGAAACATGGGTGTCCTGGATGGTGACGTCCGCGCCGTCCGTGATGGTGACGCTGGAATCCTCCTCGTCAGAGCCGCCTGCGATCACCATACCGGTGGTGGTGTCCTTGATGGTCAGGCTGCCGCCGGTGGTCTCTTCGGTGGTGTCGGAAGTCTCTTCCTTGTCGCCCTTGATGGTCAGGTGGGCGTCCTTTTCGGCGCCCGAGAAGTCGGAAGCCACTTCGCCGCCCACGCGGATGCCTTCCACGTTGATGTTGCTATCCGTGAGCTTCTTGCCTTCTTTGGTGGCACTGTCGATGGCTGCAGAGCCGTCGATGACGTTGTCGCCCTTGAGGGTCAGGTCAACGTCCGAACCCTGCCGCACGTCCAGACCGGCACTGTTCTTGTTGGTCTGGTTGATGGTGGTATCTTCCAGGGTCAGGTCCACCTTGGTGTCCTTATTTTCGTCGGTGCCGTCCAGATCCTTGCCGATGTCGATGCCGTTGCCGCCGGTGGTCAGGGTGGAATCCTTGACGGTCAGGTCAACGTTTGCGCCCTCGCCGACGGTCACGGTGGACTCGCCGGTCTTGCTGGTGTCGGCGTTCACGCCGTCGATCACGATATCCACGTCGCGACCCTCAGAGCCATCATCCTTCTTGGTCTTTTCGACGCCCTCGTTCACGGTGACGGTGTTCTCAGTGGGGGTATCCTTGTCACCCTTGATGATGATCTTGCCGTCGTCCTCTTTGTCCTCGTTGACGTAGGTGCGCTTATCCTCTTTGTCCTCGCCCTGATAGCTGAACGCGCCGCGGTCGGTGTCCTGGCCGATGGTGACATCACCGTCGGCCAGATCATAGCTCACGGCAGAAGCGCTGGCGCTGATGGTGCTCACGGCAATGGCAGTGGCCAGTGTGACAGCAACGACCTTTTTCTGTTTACGCAATCTCATGAGTAATACCTCCTCAAAAATGGGAACCTGATCTCCAGGCGGTTCCGACTCACACACAAAAAGATACCAGAAATTGGATCTATATGGGGATAAAACAGAGCAATAAACTCTGCTTATGATATACTATTTTATGGCTGCACTGTCAATAAGATTACGAAAATACGCGGATAATTGGCAAAATGCAAAAAAATGCAGCAAGATTTTACGCAGAATGCAGAGAGAGGGGTACGATATTGTTGCACTGTTGAAATGGTCTTGATACGCATTGGAATTTCTTGTTGTAGAACGCAGAAAAGCCGCCGCCCGGTGTGCCGGGCAGCGGCTTTGAAAAATGCAAAGAAGGTGCGGTGCAGTGTGGTCAGCGGAGCTGATCGTTCAGCCATGCGGCAATGTCGGCAAACACTTCCTGCCGGTTGGTCTCCACCAGCAGTTCGTGCCGGGCGCCGGGGTACAGCTTGCAGCGGATGTTCTGCACGCCTGCGGCCTTCAGGCTCTGGATGGCGCGCAGCACGCCCTTGCCCCGGTCGCCCACCGGGTCGGCGGTGCCGGCCAGGAACAGCAGGGGCAGGTCCTTGGGCATCCGGGCCAGAAAAGCCGGGTCGTGCAGGCGCAGGATGCCGCTGAACATGCTGTAGTAGGCGTTGAGCGTAAAGGTAAAGGAGCAGCGCTCGTCGGCCAGGTACTTGTCCACCTCGGCGGCGTCACGGTTGAGCCAGTCGTGGGTGGTGCGGCCCTCCAGCCCCTTATTGTAGCCCATGAAGGACAGGTTGGCCACCAGCTTGCTGCGGTACTGCCAGCCGTGCACGGCCGCCAGCGCCCGGCAGGTGCTGCGGGCAAACTGCACCAGCGCTTTGGGCTGGTGGCCGGTGCCTAGGATGATGGCACCGCTCAGTTCCTGCCCGTATTCGCACAGGTACTGCCGGGCATAGAACGAGCCCATGCTGTGCCCCAGCAGAAAGTACGGCACACCGGGGTAGCGCTCCTTGGTGCGCAGGGTCATGGCGTGCAGGTCGTCCAGCACGGCACGGTTGCCGTCCGGCTCGGCAAAGTAGCCGTAGTCGGCCTTGGTGCGGATGGACCC
>OHAI01002440.1_pt1 | contig 13593 bp, 13 predicted proteins | sample 1577091 | NCBI WGS metagenome assembly OHAI01 (sample SAMEA3541548, study PRJEB24748) | human gut metagenome | biome: human gut; feature: human-associated habitat; material: faeces | place: China | collected 2012
ATCTGCGCCAGACTAACTAATATGGGAAAGGTAGGAGTTCAAAGAGGAAGGGAAACCGCAGGTGTCCCTTCCTCTTTGTCCCCGCCGCGGATGCGACAGTCTCCCGCGCTCCGCAGAGCGCAATTCCCTGCTGAGGTTCAGCGAAAAACTCTCCGCCCGTTAGGGTGAACTGCCTGCTCGGTTCAAATACCCCGCTCATCCGGTGCAGAAAAAGGTGCCGTCCGGAAAGGGACGAACACGCTTACGTAGTTCGCGTACCCCAACCATCCGGTGCCAAGAATGCCCGACCGCTCTGCTGTTTTAGGCAAAAGTAAAAACCCCATTCCGAACGGAACAGGGTTTTGTACTTCGCTTTATATGTGTTCAGGAATTAGCCCTGAGAGATAGCGCCTACCGGGCAGGAACCTGCGCAGGTACCGCAATCTACACATGCGTCAGCGTTGATCTCGTACTTGCCGTCGCCCTCAGCGATAGCGCCAACCGGGCACTCGCCAGCGCAAGAGCCGCACATAATGCAGCCGCCACCGATAACATATGCCATTGGTATTGCACCTCCAAATGTATTTTACAATTATCATTTTACCACAAGATTTAAAAAAAGCAACAAAAATAAGTGGTTAGTCTTTGGTAACTTTTATCATAGTACACAATTTGGGTCAGTTTATGAAAAACCGAGAAAAATCGTGATTCAAAGCGATATAACGAGAAAACCAATGGTTAGCCTTATCTACCTCTCTTTAATAGTCAGAAATGGTCAAATTTTTCTCTTGATTTTGGACGCCTCCGGATATACAATATAGACAATGATCAGGGAAGGTCAGATGAGTGAGTGCCTTTCCCGGAAGGAAGTGAAACACCATGAAAATGTCCGATGTGATCGCCGACTTCATCGGTGAGATGCTGTCAGACGGCGGCGGCGTTGCTGAGCTGCAGCGCAAAAGCCTTGCTGACCGGTTTTCGTGCGTACCGAGTCAAATCAATTATGTGATAGAGACCCGCTTCACACCGGAGCATGGTTATCTGGTTGAGAGCCAGCGCGGCGGCGGCGGTTTCATCCGCATCATCCGCCTGCTGGATGACAAGCAGCGCACGCTGCTCGAAGCGGCACGCGGTATTGGCGGACGGCTAAGCCAGAACGACGCGGCGCGTCTGACACGCGCTCTCGTTTCCGCTGAGCTGCTTACCCAGCGCGAAGGTCAGCTGCTGCTGTCCGCCTGCTCGGACGGTGCGCTGGCGGAGGTTGATAAAACCGACCGCGACAGACTGCGTTCTGCGATTTTCCGATGCGCAGTCATGGGCGTTGCAACAACGTGATGCCCTTTTCTCCGTAAACACTACATTATATATAATCTCTCAGAGAGGAGTTTTGACTTATGAAATGCGAAAAATGCGGCAAGAATGAAGCTACCATGTATTATAAGGAAATCGTAAACGGTGTCACCCGTGAGATGCACCTGTGTCCGGAATGTGCACAGAAGGAAAACCTCGGCGGTGCGTTTGAAAACGCATTTCAGTCGATGAACCACTTCTGGAGCGATCCGTTCCATTCGTTCCTCGGCGGCGGCTTTGGCAGCCTGTGGAATGACATGCTGGGCGAGGCGGCTCCGACCGCTACCATGCTCGGCACCGAGCGCAAGTGCCCGACCTGCGGCATGACCGAAAGCGAACTGCGCCGCACCGGCCGCGTCGGCTGCCCGAACTGCTACGCCACGTTTGCGGACATTCTGAATCCGTATGTGCAGAAAATCCACGGTGCAACGCGTCATATCGGCACGGCTCCGGCGGCTCCCGAGCAGCCGAAGGCTGATCCGGTGGCTGACCTCAAGGCACAGCTGAAGGCGGCAGTTGAAAGCGAGGATTACGAACGCGCAGCAAGCCTGCGCGATGAGATCCGCAGAATGGAGGGTGAACAGAAATGAGTATGTTTGAGATTCACGGCGGCTTTACCGGGCTGGCAGCGTCCAGCCGCGTACGCCTTGCACGAAATATCAAAGGCTATCCGTTCCGTCTGACCGAACAGCAGCACAGCGAAATTGCTGACAAGGTATTCGCTGCACTGAAAGAAAACCCGACCGTCGGCCCGGAGTTTGACAAGAAGCAGATCATCCCCCGTTCGACCGAAGCCTCTCAACTGGTTGAGGAACACCTCATCTCCCCCGAGCTGGCGCAGAACGGCGGCTGGCTGATCGTCTCCAAGGACGGCGGCGTGTCCATCATGGTCGGCGAAGAGGATCACCTGCGTTTGCAGGTCATCGGCACCGGCCTTTGCCCGAAGGAATGTCTCGAAACCGCAAACCGTGTAGCTTCGCTCATCGAAGCGGCGCTGCCGTTCGCGTATGACGAGCGCCTCGGCTACCTGACCGCCTGCCCGACTAATATCGGCACCGGTCTCCGCGCCTCCATCATGCTGCACCTGCCGATGCTGACCGCAACCGAGCAGATGGACCGCATCATCGGCTACGCGGGCAGCCGCGGCTGTGCCGTGCGCGGCACCTACGGTGAAGGCTCGCAGGCGGTCGGCGGATTCTATCAGGTGTCCAATCAGGTTACTCTCGGTGCGTCTGCCGCAGAGCTGACCGACAAGCTGGTAGAGACTGCGACCACTATCATCGACGCCGAGAAAAAGGCGCGTGAGCAGGTACGCAGCCAGAACGAACCCGCACTGCGTGACCGTATTTACCGCGCAGCAGGCACGTTGCGGAGTGCATATCTGATTGACACGAATGAAGCCGTTCAGTGCATTTCCAATGTTCTGATTGGTCTGCAGATGGGTTTCCTGTCCGGCATGGACGCGCAGAAGCTGTACGCACTGGAGGAGCACATCCGTCCGGCAATGCTGAACGGCGCACCGCAGGACCGCGATAAGAAACGCGCGGAAATCCTGCGTGAAGCGACAAAGCCTATTCAATTCAACTAATCACCTGTCCCGTAGGGGCGCACAGTGTGCGCCCACTCCAACCATGATGCTGAAATCCGGGCGCACACTGTGCGCCCCTGCGAGGACGTTTTACCCCTAAACCAAGCTATTTTCCTACTCTGAAAGGAGTGTTATTTATGTTCTATCAAAATCGTTTTACCGAGCGTGCCCGTCAGGCACTGACGCTTGCACAGGAAGCGGCCGCTTCGTTCGGCCACAGCTACATCGGCTCAGAGCACCTGCTGCTCGGCCTGCTGCGTGAGGGCGGCGGCCCGGCCGCCAAGGCACTCGCTGCCGCCGGCGTGACCGATGAAGCACTCGTTAAGCAGATTGAAGATCTGTCCGGCCGCGGCACCCCGGATTCCACCGCGCCGCAGGGCATGACGCCGCGCACCAAGCGCATTGTAGAGCTGTCCGTACAGTCCGCGAATGAGATGGGCACCGGCTATGTCGGCACCGAACATCTGCTGCTCGGCATCCTGCGCGAAGGGCAGAATGTGGCACTGACCGCACTGGCCAACCTGCGTATCACCCCGCAGATCCTTGTCGAGAAGCTGAATGAAGCGCTCGGCGGCGTACAGGACAGCGTTTCCGGCGAGCCTGGCAGTGCTGCAAACGGCGGCGCTGACAGCAAGGACGCGCTCAGCCAGTTTGGCCGCGACCTGACCGCCGCTGCCAAGGAGGGCAAGCTGGACCCGGTTATCGGCCGCTCCAAGGAGATTCAGCGTGTCATTCAGATTCTGTCCCGCCGTACCAAGAACAACCCGGCGCTGATCGGTGATCCGGGTGTCGGCAAGACCGCCGTTGTCGAGGGTCTGGCCCAGAAGATCGTTTCCGGCGATGTGCCCGAAACCCTGAAAGGCAAGCGCCTGATCTCGCTCGACCTGACCGGCATGATCGCGGGCACCAAGTACCGCGGCGAGTTCGAGGAGCGCATCAAGAAGGTCATCGAAGAGCTGACCGCCAAGAAAGACACCATCCTGTTCATCGATGAGATGCATATGCTGATGGGCGCCGGCGCCGCTGAGGGCGCTGCCGATGCAGCGAACATCCTCAAGCCCGCGCTGAGCCGCGGCGAGGTACAGGTCATCGGCGCGACCACGCTCGACGAGTACCGCAAGAACATCGAAAAGGATGCCGCTCTGGAGCGTCGTTTCCAGCCGGTTCAGATCAACGAGCCGTCCGCCGAGGATGCCGTTGAGATTTTGAAGGGTCTGCGCGACAAGTACGAGGCGCACCACCGCATCAAGATTCCGGATGAGGCCATCGAAGCCGCTGTCAAGCTGTCTGTCCGCTATGTTACCGGCCGTTACCTGCCGGATAAGGCCATCGATGTTATCGATGAAGCCTGCTCGCGTGTCCGCCTGTCCAGCCTGACCACTCCGCCGGATTTGAAGCAGATGGAGGACGAGATTGCCGCTGTTTCCGCCAAGAAAGAGGAGGCTGTCAAGGGTCAGGACTACGAGAATGCCGCCAAGCTGCGTGACGAGGAGAAGTCCAAGCGCGAAGCGATGGAAACCCGCAAGAAGGAGTGGGCTGACCAGCAGACCAAGTCGCACGGTGCTGTCACCGAGGACGATATTGCCGCCGTTATCTCCGGCTGGACCGGTGTTCCGGTCGCCCAGCTGACTGAGGACGAGGGTCAGCGCCTGCTGCACCTCGAGGATACGCTGCATCAGCGTGTCATCGGCCAGAGCGAAGCTGTAACGGCAGTTGCCAAGGCGATCCGCCGCAGCCGTGTCGGCCTGCGCGACCCGAAGCGCCCGATCGGCTCGTTCCTGTTCCTCGGCCCTACCGGTGTCGGCAAGACCGAACTGAGCAAGGCACTGGCCGAGGCCATGTTCGGCGATGAAAATGCGCTGATCCGCATTGATATGTCCGAATATATGGAGAAACACGCCGTTTCGCGTATGATCGGTTCGCCTCCGGGATATGTCGGCTACGATGAGGGCGGCCAGCTTTCCGAAAAGGTTCGCCGTCACCCGTACTCGGTTGTTCTGTTCGATGAAATTGAAAAGGCACACCCGGATGTGTTCAACATCCTGCTGCAAATCCTTGAGGATGGTATCCTCACCGACGGTCAGGGCCGCCATGTGGACTTCAAGAACACCATCATCATCATGACGTCCAACATCGGCGCACAGAAGATCACCGGCACGGCCCGCAAGTCGCTTGGCTTTGCGGACGGCAAGCCGGAGGATGCCGCAGAGCGTACGTTCGAGCAGATCAAGAGCGATGTTATGGCAGAGCTCAAGACCGCAGTTCGTCCGGAGTTCCTCAACCGTATCGACGATATTATCGTGTTTAACCGTCTGAACGAGGACGAGATCGCACAGATTGCCGACGGTATGCTCCGCAAGGTCGCAGAACGTATGCAGGACATGGAGATTACCATGGACTGGACCGAAGCCGCCAAGAAGCACCTTGCCAAGGCTGGTTTTGACCCGGTTTACGGTGCCCGCCCGCTGCGCCGCGCCGTTACCAACGAGGTCGAGGATCTTGTTGCCGAGGAATCCCTTGAGGGTAAGATCAAGAAGGGCGACAGCGTAACGCTCGATGCCGCCGACGACAAGCTGGTACTGACGCATAAGGACGCAAAGGCTCCGGCAGAAAACGAAAATAAGGACGAATAATCCTTATCTGGATAGCGAAAGAGGTACGATTCGTGAGAATCGTACCTCTTTTTTATTTCACTTTTTCTACTGCTCCAGTTTCTTTATCCACCAGATATTCTTTGAGCAACTGACCGCTGAACAGCAGGTTGGCATCATGCTCTTCTTTTTTCACATACTCAAAGACCGAAACGTCCAATTTATTTCCAACAACCGATATTTTAGTCGTTGTATTGTAATTGAAGTTCACAATAGCGTGAATTTCCTTGTCATCTTTGAAATAATGCTTATAGTAATCCAATGCACAGTTCTGCATTTCAATATTTTCTGCAATAAGCGAAATACGCCAATTCCCTGTTTTATCATTTCGCACATCCGATACCGTAAATTTAATGCCATCAATCGCGCTCGTTTGGTCTTCTGCATCTGCAGCGGCATCTTCTTTCTGTTCCGAAGTATCTTCCGATACAGCAGCTTGTGCTGTATCCTCATCCTTTGTAGTATCTGCGGATTCGGTATTCGGCTGTTGCTGTGTATCTGCAGCGGCAGTATTCTGCTTTGCATTTTCTGTGCTTGTCGATTCACCGTTAGACCCAATCGCCATAATGAACACAATAATGATAATTGCCCATATCAATTTGCGCTTGTACCACGGCTTCTTTATCTTCTCTTTTTCTTTTTTCACGTTAATTCTCCTATCTTAATCTGGTTATTTATTTCAATATTATAACATTTCGTTTTATATGTCAAGATAACAATTCGTTTTGTATACACTAAACATAGCTACTTCTCCTGAAAGAGGATGGACTATGTACGCACGAATCCGAAATCTGCGCGAGGATGCCGACCTGCTGCAGAAAGACCTTGCACAGCTGCTCAACTGCACACAGGTTTGCTACTCTAATTATGAAATGGGAAAACGCGATATTCCGACCGATGTACTCATCAAACTGGCAAATTTCTATCACACCAGCATAGATTATCTGCTCGGCGAGACCGATGTGCGTGTTCCCTACCCGAAAAATCACAAATAAGTATGCAAAAAGCCTCTGTCCATCGGACAGAGGCTTTTCTATCAAATCTGAACGATATTCAGTTGATTATTTGGACTCCTTAGCAGCCTTGATTGCGTCGATCATCATCGGAACAACCTTGAACAGGTCGCCGCAGATGCCGTAGTCAGCTACGTCGAAGATCGGAGCGGAATCAGACTTGTTAACTGCTACGATGCACTCGGAATCCTGCATACCAGCCTTATGCTGGATAGCACCGGAAATGCCCAGAGCAACGTACAGCTTCGGATGTACGGTCTTGCCGGTCTGACCAACCTGGTGGTCAGCAGACAGCCAGCCGGAGTCGATAGCAGCACGGGAACCGCCAACAACGCCGCCGAACAGGCCAGCCAGCTCTTCAGCCAGCTTGATGCCGGTCTCAACGTCCTTGGAGATACCACGGCCTACAGATACAACTACCTCAGCGCCGGTCAGGTCAACCAGCTCCTTAGCTTCCTTAACGACCTCGAGAACCTTGGTCTTGATGTCAGCCTCGGACAGCTCGAAAGCTACCGGCTCAACAACTACTGCGTTAGCCTTAGCCTCGTTGTACTCGCCCTTCTTCAGTACGCCCGGACGAACGGTAGCCATCTGCGGACGGAAGCGCGGGCAGATAATGGTAGCCATCAGGTGACCGCCGAATGCCGGACGGGTCATCTTCAGGTTGCGGTCCTCGCGGTTCAGAGCATCGATCTGAGCCTGCGGCAGAGTGGAAGCATCCTGCAGGAATGCAGCGTACTTCTCTACGTCTACGTCGAGGTGGGTGCAGTCTGCGGTCAGACCGGTGTGCAGACGAGCTGCGCAGCGCGGGCCGAGGTCACGGCCAATGTTGGTAGCGGCGATCAGCAGGATCTCCGGCTTCTTAGCCATAACGGTGTCGCACAGAACCTTTGCGTATGCATCGGTGGTGTAGGTCTCGAGCAGGTCGCTCTCGCAAACCAGAACCTTGTCAGCGCCGTAAGCGCCCAGTTCCTTTGCCATCTTCTCGCCTACGCCCTTGCCGCCAAGCAGCAGGCCGCAAACTTCAGTGCCCATGTCGTCTGCCAGCTTGCGTGCCTCAGAAATCAGCTCGAGCACGGTCGGCTGCAGCTCGCCCTGGCGCTGCTCACAGAATACCCATACGCCGGAGAAATCGGCGAGGTTCGTATTATTGAAATCAGCCATTGTTCAGTATTCTCCTTCCGATTAAATGATGTGCTTCTTCTGAAGCTCAGCAACCAGCTCGTCGCAGGTAGCCTTGTCAGCGCCCTCAAGCATCTTGCCCTGACCCTTCTGGGGAGGAGTGAAGGACTTGAAGATGTTGGTGGGAGAACCCTTCAGACCAATGGTGGTGGGATCGATCAGCGGATCGTCCTTCAGGGTGTTGTAGTCATAAACTGCGATCGGCTTATCGTAGCAGCCCATGATGCCCTTGATGGACATGTAGCGGGGCTCGTTCAGCTCCTTGATGCAGGTCAGCAGGCACGGGGTCTGGGTCTCGATGGTCATGTAGCCATCCTCCAGAGCGCGCTTAACGGTAACGGTGGTGCCCTCGATCTTTACGTCAGCAGCGTAGGAGATCTGCGGGATGTCCAGCTTCTCAGCGATCTGAGAGCCAACCTGAGCGGTATCACCGTCGATAGCCTGACGGCCGCAGAATACGATGTCGTCCTTCTCCAAGCCAACCTTCTTAACAGCAGCAGCCAGGATCTGGGAAGTAGCAAAGGTATCGGAACCGCCGAACTCACGAGCGGAAACCAGAACGCCTTCATCAGCGCCACGAGCGATCAGCTCACGCAGCATGCCCTCTGCCGGGGGAGGACCCATGGTGATAACAACGACCTTGCAGCCGGTAGCGTCCTTCAGCTTCAGAGCAGCCTCAACCGCGTTCTTGTCGTCCGGGTTGATGATGGTAGCCATGGATGCGCGGTTCAGAGTGCCATCGGGATTAACAGCAACCTTACCGGAGGTATCCGGAACCTGCTTTACACAAACAATTGCCTTCATAGTTCAGTTTTCCTCCTTTTCTTAGCGCAGAACCTGACCAGCGATGACCATTCTCTGAACCTGAGAAGTGCCCTCGTAGATCTCGGTGATCTTAGCGTCACGCATCATGCGCTCCATCGGGTACTCACGGATGTAACCGTAGCCGCCGTAGATCTGTACGCACTTGGTGGTAACGTCCATTGCAACCTCAGAAGCGTACAGCTTAGCCATAGCAGCTTCCTTGGTGAACGGCAGGCCAACATCGTGGTTGAATGCAGCACGGCGAACCAGCAGACGAGCAGCGTCGATCTGGGTTGCCATGTCAGCTACCATCCACTGCAGGCCCTGGAACTTATCAAGGGTCTTGCCGAACTGTACGCGCTCCTTCATGTACTGGATAGCCTTATCCAGAGCGCCCTGCGCGATACCCAGTGCCTGAGAAGCGATACCGATACGGCCGCCGTCCAGGGTCATCATAGCGATCTTGAAGCCGCCGTTCTCCTTGCCCAGCAGACGGTCTGCCGGCAGATGAACGTCCTCAAAAATCAGCTCAGCGGTCTGAGAACCACGGATGCCCATCTTGTGCTCGATCTTGCCGATAGAGAAGCCCGGGTCGTCCTTGTCAACGATGAACGCAGAAATGCCCTTGTTGCCCTTAGACTTGTCGGTCATAGCAAATACAACGTAGGTATCTGCACGGCCGCCGCCGGTGATGAACACCTTGGAGCCGTTCATGATGTAGGAGCCGTCCTCCTGCTTAACAGCCATGGTCTGCTGTGCAGCGGAGTCAGTACCTGCGTTCGGCTCGGTCAGGCCGAATGCACCGATCTTGGCGCCTTCCTTCGGCTCGATCAGCGGGCGCAGCCACTTTTCCTTCTGCTCCGGGGTGCCGAAAGCGTAAATCGGCCAAGCACCCAGGGTGCCGTGAGCGGACATAATGCCGCCGGTGGTACCGCATACGCGGCTCATCTCTTCGATAGCGATAGAATAGCAGATATAGTTACCGCCGGAGCCGCCGACTTCCTTCGGGAACTGAATGCCCATCAGGCCGTACTTCATCAGCTTCTGAACGGTTTCCTCCGGATAGCGCTCTTCCGCATCGATCTCAGCTGCGATCGGCTCTACTTCGTTCAGAGCGAACTCGCGGCACATCTTCTGGAACAGTGCTTCTTCTTTTGTAAGCCTAAAATCCATGCCATAAACCTCCCAAAAATAAATAATAGCGGACACGCACAAAAACACAGCGCACACGGTCATTGGCCGCAGCGCCGCGCCCAGCGAGGTCCTTGTTTGGAGCATGTCTATCTCTATTATATCGTTCGGAAACCATTTGTCAAGGATTTAACATTCTTTTTACTGATAAAATCCGCACTCCATTTTTTGTGCGTTTCTGCCAAATGTCGGCAGGAACGAACGCACATTGCACGCAACCCTCATCCTGTTCTGTCGCCGCTTATATTTTTTAGAAGAATTACTATTTTACTTCATATTTTTCACATTTAATACATATAACAGAAGGAAACCATCAATCAGAGGAGGAATCGCCTATGTGTGGTATCGGCGGTTTTGTCGATTATGAACGCGACGCACGCCGCGGCGGACCGATCCTTCACGGAATGAAGCGAACGCTTACGCCGCGCGGGCCGGATGCCGAAGGCACCTATTTTGACGAGGACACAGCGCTTATCCATCGGCGGCTGATCGTCATTGATCCGGAGGGCGGCAAGCAGCCAATGTGCTCTCCCGACAGGAATACTATCCTTATATATAACGGAGAGTTATATAACACACCGGAATTGCGTAGAGAACTTATGTCACGCGGGCACGAGTTTGTCGGACATTCGGACACCGAAGTGCTGCTGCACGCCTATCTCGAGTGGAAAACCGACGCATTTGCGCGGCTGAACGGCATTTTCGCCTTTGCCATCTGGGAGAAACGCGAACGCCGACTGACGCTCTGCCGCGACCGGCTAGGCGTGAAACCGCTGTTTTTCGCTCCCATTCGCAACGGTCTGACCTTTGGTTCGACCATTGACACCGTGCTGTGCCATCCGGAGATCGAGCCTGCGCTCGACGAGGATGGTCTGCGCACGCTGCTGCTGCTCGGGCCTGCGCGCCCGCCGGAATCCGGTGTTTTTCGGCAGATTTCCTCACTTGTGCCCGGGCATTTTGCGGTTCTTACGCCGGAGGCCTTCACCGATCACACCTACTGGAAGCTCGAGGCGCACGAGCATGAGGACGACCTGCCGACTACCGTCGTGCGCACGCACACGCTCATCTGCGATGCCGCCCGCCGTCAGCTGGTCAGCGATGTGCCGCTGGCGTGTTTCCTGTCCGGCGGACTGGATTCGTCCATCCTGTCCATGCTGGCGGCGAAAGATTACGCGGCCCGCGGCGAAACGCTGCATACCTGGTCGGTGGATTATCGGGACAACGATAAATATTTTACAAAGAGTATATTTCAGCCTAATAGTGACGATTCGTATATTGATCAAATGGTGGATTTTCTCGGTACGCACCATCATCGCGTTGTGCTCGAACCGGAGGCACTGTGCGCGGCCCTGCTCCCCGCGACGGATGCGCGTGCGCTGCCCGGCATGGCCGATGTGGACTCCTCCCTGCTGCTGTTCTGTGCTGCCGTCAAGCGCGGTGGAACCACCGTTTGCCTGTCCGGCGAGTGCGCCGACGAGTTATTCGGCGGCTATCCGTGGTACCACCGTGAGGAAATTCTGTTTGAAGATACGTTTCCGTGGTCACGGTCGGTCGGTCTGCGGCTGGGTCTGCTCACACCGGATGCCGTTAGAAACGGCGAGGAATTTGTGCGCCAGCACTACCGCGACACCTGCGCCCGCGCACCCAGACTGCCGTCCGATGACAAAAAAGCAGTCCGGATGCGTGAAATGTTCGTGCTCAATCTTGACTGGTTCATGGCGACCCTGCTCGACCGCAAGGACCGCATGAGCATGTACTCCGGTCTTGAGGTTCGCGTGCCCTTCTGCGACCACCGCATTGTCGAATATGCCTATAATATGCCGTGGGGCTTCAAATCGCTCGAGGGACGTGAGAAGGGCATCGTGCGCCGCGCATTCGCCGATGAACTGCCCAAAGAGATCGTTTACCGCAAGAAAAGTCCGTATCCGAAAACCTTTCATCCGGTTTATACCCGCTTGTGCGCGGACTATGTCCGCCGTATTTTCGAGGATAACACCTCGGTCACCGCTTCCCTGTTCGACCGGAATGCCGTACAAAAACTCATGCAGCGGCCGGAAAGCCTCACCGAACCGTGGTTCGGACAGCTGATGCGCACCCCGCAGATTTTCGCGTATATCATCCAGCTTGACCGGTGGTTTCGGCATTATCATGTCAAAATAGTATAAAAATAATGGAGAATGAAAAACGATACGTTCATCTTCCATTCTCCATTTAAAATGCTCAATTATGCGAAATACTCCGCCAGTGTGTTAATGATAAGCTGATGATCATCCACATGATCCGGATAACCGGAAACGCAGATGGAACCGATCACGCCGGTGCCGCGCAGCCGGATCGGGAAACCGCCGCCTGCGGCGTACTCGTTCGGGTCGAGCTTGCGGTCCGCGAAGGTCTCACCCGCGTCCTCCAGCTCTGCGAAAAACCGCAGCGAGGACGTTTCCATCAGGTCAACCGCGTTGCGCTTGCGCGCGAGCCACAGCTCGCTGTCCGGCTTTGCGCCTTCTGCGAAGTAACGGAACACGACCAGACCGTTCACCGTAATCTCAACCGCAACCGGCTGCTCCTTTGCGTTTTCATGCAGCTTGAGGCCGATTTTCAGCGCATCCTCGCGCGAAAAATGCTCAAACTGAAACTTCTCCTCCTGCTCTGCACACATGGAGATCATTGTTTTGTAATCCTGCATACTGTCCCCGCCTTTCGAGATTTTGCCGCCTTTGCGGCTGTTACCTTTAGTATATCTGTTTTTTCACCTGCTGACAAGGAGGTTTTTTCATGGCTGAACTGACCGACGGCACCGCCGAACTGCGTGTACTCGTCACGACCGCGTTAGGCGCACTGCCGCTTGAAAACGCCATCGTTTCCGTCTCCACCGCGCCGGATGATACCGGCATGCGCACGCTGCTTTACTCGGTCACGACCGACTCCGGCGGCATGACGCCGTCCATGATACTGACAACGCCGCCGCGTAGCAACTCGCTGAGTCCGGGCAGCGGTCCGCCGTTTGCGGTCTACACGGTCGAAATCTCCGCCGAGGGCTACACACCGCTGACCGCGCTGCACATCGCCATGTTCTCCGGCGTGCCGACCATGCTGCCCGTGGCACTTACACCGCTCAAGGAAAACCAGAGCTTCGCGCAGACCGACCTGACTGCCACCGATGCGCCGCAGGCCCTCGATCCGGCTCTGCCGGAGAATCCGTAAAAGGAGGGATTGCTTTGCCCGAACCCTATGTTTCCATACCGGAAACCATCACGGTGCACCTCGGTGCGCCGTCCTCGAATGCGCAGAATGTCACCGTGCCGTTTGCGGACTACATCAAGAATGTGGCCTCGTCCGAGATTTATCCGACCTGGCCCGAGCAGGCCATCCGCGCCAACGTGTACGCACAAATGTCCTATGTGCTCAACCGTGTATTCACCGAATGGTACCGCGCGCAAGGCTACGATTTTGACATCACCAATTCCACGCGGTATGACCAGTCCTTTGTGCCCGGACGGGATATTTTCGAGAATATTTCCACCATTGTAGATGATATGATCGGCACTTACCTCACCCGCGGCGACTCGGTCGAGCCGCTGTTCGCGCAGTACTGCAACGGCACAACCGTCACCTGTCCGGGCGGCCTGAGCCAGTGGGGCACCGTGCCGCTTGCCGAACAGGGACTTTCCGCCGAGCAGATCTTGCAGTCGTTTTACGGCAGCGACATCAATTTCGTCACCGGTGCACCGCTCTCGCCCAATCTCGGCGGGTCATTTCCCGGTGTAACGCTGCGGCTTGGCGATGTTTCCGGTGTGGTAAGCGGCATTGTCCCAAAACGAACGGACTTCGGGCTTGT
>OHAI01002449.1_pt1 | contig 13554 bp, 10 predicted proteins | sample 1577091 | NCBI WGS metagenome assembly OHAI01 (sample SAMEA3541548, study PRJEB24748) | human gut metagenome | biome: human gut; feature: human-associated habitat; material: faeces | place: China | collected 2012
CAGAAATACCATTCTTTTTGTTGGATACCAGGCTATCGGAACTCCGGGACGGGCACCTCCCCTCGTCTATTTATTTCCTTATGTAGTGCGGCATTTCGTCCGGCAGCTCCATCGAGATTTCCACCAGCCCGCGGATTTCGCCGCGCTCCCTCCACGCCGTCTGGTAGATCATCTTGCGCACGCCCTGCTTTTCGATGGTGTAGGCGTTCGTGCCTCCCGATGCGAGCATGCGGCGGATCGTTTCGCGCGACCGTTCGTTGTGGCAGTCGAACAGGTTCCGGCCGATCAGGTCGCCGTGTTGGGCGAAGGTCGCACGCGCCTTTTCGTTCATGTAGAGGATCACGCCTTCGGTGTCGCACACCGTGACGGCGCAGTCGGCCTCTTCGGCCCAGGGAAGGGCATTTTCCGTTGTCATTGCTGTATTTTTACGAGTTGTTCGCGGTATGCGTTCAGAATGCGCGACTTGGAGATGAATCCCAGGTAGCGGCCCTGCTTGTCCACGACGGGCAGCATCCAGGCGTGCTTGTCCTCGAATTTCTCCATGACGCTCAAAATCGCCTCGTGTTCGATGATCTTGTCCGGCGGCGGAATCATGTAGTCCGAGATCGGGTGCCCGTACTTCTCGTGTTTGAACATGTCCTCGCGCAGGTCGTCCAGCTGCACCACGCCGATCAGCCGGCCGAAGTTGTCGATCACGGGGAAGATGTTGCGGCGGGCCGTCGAAATGATGTGCACGATGTCGCCCAGGGTCATGTTCTCCTTGATGCGCAGGAAATCGGTCTCCATCAGCTCTTCGAGTTTCAGGAAGACGAACACCGACTGGTCCTTGTCGTGGGTCAGCAGTTCGCCCTTCTGGCGCAGCTGCTTGGTGTAGATCGAGTCGGGGTCGAGGTAGTAGTCCACGGCGAACGAGATGCAGGCGGTGATCATCAGCGGGATGAACAGTCCGTAGCCGTTCGAGAGTTCTGCGATCAGGAAGATCGAGGTCAGCGGGGCGTTCATCACCCCCGACATGACGCCCGCCATGCCGACCAGCGTAAACGAGACGATCGACACCTCCCATCCGAACAGCGTGTTGCACACCAGCGCCAACGAGGCGCCCGTGAAGGCTCCGACGAACAGCGACGGCGCGAACGTACCGCCCACGCCTCCCGCGGCGTTGGTCGTCGACATGGCGATGACCTTGAAGAACATCGTGGCGATGACGAAGAGGATGATCACCCAGTCGATGTCGCGGAAGCGGTAGAAGAGCGAGTTGTTGAACAGCTCCTGCGCGTTGCCGTGCATCAGGGAGGTGAATCCCTCGTAACCCTCGCCGTACAGCGGCGGGAAGACGAAGATCAGGATACCCAGAATCGCACCGCCCCACAGCCATTTCTTGTACTGTTTGTCGATGCTCTTGAAGAAACCTCCGACCCGCGAGTTCATCGACGTGAAATACCACGCCATCAGCCCGCACAGCACGCCGAGCAGGATGAACAGCGGTATCTGCCACAGCTCGAAGGCATCCGCGGGAGCCAGCGTCACGGCCAGAATCGGGTCGAAGCCGCGCAGCATGAAGGCCATCGTCGTCGCGGTGATCGAGGCGATCAGCAGCGGGATGACCGACCCGGCGGTGATGTCGAGCATCAGGATTTCCAGCACGAAGACCACGCCCGTGATCGGGGCTTTGAAGATCGCGGCGAGGGCGGCGCCCGCGCCGCAGCACAGCAGCAGCGTCGTGTGTTTGTAGTTGAGGCGCGCCAGCCGTCCGATGTTCGAGCCGATGGCCGCTCCCGTGAGCACGATCGGGGCCTCGGGTCCCACCGAACCGCCGAATCCGATGGTCGTCGCACCGCCCACGATCGAGGTCCAGCAGTTGTGCCGGGCGATGCGCGAATTGCGGCGCGACATGGCGTAGAGGACGCGCGTCACGCCTTCGGAGATGTTGTCGCGGACGATGTATTTGACGAACAGCGTCGCCAGGATGATGCCCACGGCGGGGTAGATCAGGAAGAGGATATGGGCGCTGTCCACCGGGAACCAGCGTATAAGCCCGCTCTTGATGCCGTGCAGCAGCATTTCGAACAGGTAGGTTCCCAGCCCTGCGAGCACACCGACCACCACGGCCAGCAGCATCATGATCTGCTGGTTGGAGAGTCTCCGGGTCAGCCGGAGAAACTCGAGGTAGATGCGGTCGGCGCGGAAGGACATAAAAAGTTAAAAGTTAAAAGTTAAAAGTGAAACATTGCGATTGACCGAGACCGGGCGGTTTGATTTCATCCTGTACGATGCCCGGTGTGCAAGTCAAATGCCTTTGATTTTCAATTTTTAATTTTCCGTTTTCAACTTGAAATGCTCGGTCTGGCCGTCGATCAGCTCGCGGTCGTCGAAATAGTTGATTTTCATGGCTGCACGGACATCCGCCAGGGTTTCGGCGGCCGCTGCGCGGGCCTTGGCCGAGCCTTCGCGGAGGATGTCGTACACCTCGCCGATGCGCGTCTCGTAGTGGCGGCGGCGTTCGCGGATCGGGTCGAGCATCTCGTTGAGAATGGCGATCAGCAGGCGTTTCACCTTCACGTCGCCCAGCCCGCCCCGGCGGTAGTGGGCCTTCAGCTCGTCGAGCGAAGCGTATTCGGGCAAATATTTCGAAAAATGCTCGGGGCGGCTGAAAGCGTCGAGGTAGGTGAACACCGTGTTGCCTTCGACCTTGCCCGGGTCCTCCACGCGCAGGTGGTCGGGGTCGGTGTACATGCCCATCACCTTCTTCTTGACCTCCTCGGCCGTGTCCGACAGGTAGATGCAGTTATTCAGCGACTTGGACATCTTGGCCTTGCCGTCGGTTCCCGGCAGGCGCATGCAGGCCGCGTTCTCGGGCAGCAGGATTTCCGGCTCGACGAGCGTTTCGCCGTACACCGCGTTGAATTTGTGGACGATTTCGCGCGTCTGCTCGATCATCGGCTCCTGGTCCTCGCCCACGGGCACGGTCGTGGCCCTGAAGGCCGTGATGTCCGACGCCTGGCTGATGGGGTAGGTGAAGAATCCGACGGGAATGCCCTGACGCTGGGTCGTGTCGCCTTCGGCGGCGCCCTCGGCGAATCCGCGCAGGGCGATCTCGGCCTTCACGGTCGGGTTGCGCTGCAAACGCTGCACGGTGACCAGGTTCATGTAGTAGAACGCCAGTTCGCACAGTTCCGCCACCTGCGACTGGATGAAGAGCGTCGATTTCGCGGGGTCGAGACCCACCGAGAGATAGTCCAGCGCCACTTCGATGATATTCTGACGCACCTTTTCCGGGTTGTCGGCATTGTCGGTGAGCGCCTGCGCATCGGCGATCATAATGAATATTTCGTCGAACTCGCCCGAGTTCTGCAGCTCGACGCGGCGGCGGAGCGAACCCACGAAGTGGCCCAGGTGGAGCCGGCCCGTGGGACGGTCGCCGGTAAGGATGATTTTTGCCATATTTTTAGAGAAAGTACATTTTGCAGGCGAAGATACGAAAAACTATGCGGCAATGCGAAAAAGTTGTCCGATATAGATTTTTTTTATATCTTCGCTTTCTCAAATAGACGCCTGTTATGACAATCATCCAACTCGAATATCTGCTGGCCGTGGCCAACTGCGGGAGTTTCTCGCTTGCGGCCGAACACTGTTTTGTGACGCAACCTTCTTTGAGCATGCAGGTTAAGGCGCTTGAAGAGGAGCTTGGCGTGGTGCTTCTGGACCGTTCGAAAAAGCCCGTCATTCCCACCGAGGCGGGCGAGGTGGTGCTGGAACAGGCGCGCGAGACGATCAAGGCGTACAATTACATCAAGGAGGCCGTTTCGGAGCTCAAGGGCGAAACCGCGGGCAAACTGCGGCTGGGCGTCATCCCGACCATCGCGCCCTACCTGCTGCACAAATTCATTCCGGCCTTCGTGCGCGACTACCCGAAGGTCGAGCTGGAAATATCCGAGATGATCACTTCGGACATCGTCGAGGCGCTCAAGCGCGACCGTATCGACGCGGCGCTGGTCGCCAGCGGCACCTGCGGCGAGGGCATCCTCGAGCAGGAGCTTTTCAACGACCGCTTCTACGCTTACGTGTCGCCCGAAAATCCGCTCTATGAGCGGCAGAATATCCGTATCGAGGAGATCGACCTCAAGGACCTGGTGATCTTGAGCCCCGGCAACTGCATGCGCGACCAGATCATCGAACTCTGCCAGGCCCGGCGTTCGATGCCGTCGCACTATTCGTTCGAATCGGGTTCGCTGGATACGCTCATGCGGATCGTCGACTGCACGTCGTGTCTGACGATCATTCCCGAAATGGCCGTCGAATACATCCCCTCGGACCGCCGCGACCGGCTGAAAACCCTTTCGAAAGGGGCTACGTCGCGCAAGATCGCCGTCGCCGTGCGCCGCACCTACGTCAAGAACTCGATCATCCGGGCCTTGACCGAGACCATTCTGGCCAATGTTCCGGGTGCGAAGGCATAGCTTCCGCTCTCTGAAAGAATGCGCCCGGCCTGCAAAACGCAGGATGATTGTGAAGAATGTTTGTGTGGTTAACTTCTTAATCTCAACCCGGCATGCCTACGCTACAGAGAATATATTAGCTGTTGTACAGGTTATATATGGTATGGCAGATGATATTTACTCTGTTCATTACCACTACTTAATTCCTAAAAAACATGAAGCTGTTTTCATTAATTTAAAATATAAAAAAACAGAAGATAAATATCTGAATTTATATATTGACAGTAATGACCCGGTGATTTCAATACTATCGGTTTCAGACATCTCATGTGTTGAGCTTTTGGATGAACCTATTTCCGAATTTCCACAGGATGCAATAGATGCCGTTGAAGTATGATTTGCTTGTTTTGGTCGGGAACTGTACTTCCCGGCCAAAAACATCTGTTTGTTCCTTTATTGGGTTTGTTAAGAAACAACCAAATCTTTTAATGCTGAAATATCGAGCGTGTCGAGTGCTATGATGTCGGTATTTTCATTTTCAAGACAACAGTGTTGCTTGAATAGTCTGTATCCGCCCATCTTTCCGCCTTCTGCTTCCACCAGATAAATGTGAATAGACTTATCCGGTTTCTGTTCCCATTTAAGTTGGAGTTTTTTAGAGAGATTCCCATACAAAGACTTGGCTATACATCGTCCTTCACTGTTCGATTCGTTTGAGCCATGAATAATTAAAACGGCATCTCCATCAGCGATTCCCGTCCCGGAAATCATTAATAAGAACATAAAAGTGTTCCAATCAGCAGGTAAAGAATGATGCAATTCTATATAGGTTTTGCTACGGATATAGAGCGTAGAAGGTGCTGTCTGTTTGCTGAGTAAACCCTTTTGGGTAGCATTCGCAATCGGTATCAGTTCTCCCACATCCGTACCCCCTTCCCGCAGGGCAAGAATATATCTTGTGACATTTGCTGTACGTAAATCCATATAACTCCTTTCTTAATTGAGAATAAAGATACAACGTTTTTGTGGAATAGCCGGTGAAAGGCTTCCGATAATAATAGTTTTTTTATATTTTTCGGTTGAGTATACTTTGGTTTCGTTACGTATTACATAAAATAACGATAAATGAATGGAACATGAAACTACTTCGATTTTTAGTATTTGGAATATTAGTGTTTATGTTATGGCCGGAATGTATAGCGGCGGAATGGCAGTGGTCTGTACAAATACCCGGCATTATTTCTAACGAAACCGATGATCATCCACAGGCATTCCTATGGATACCTTCTGATTGTGCCCAGGTAAGAGGTGTGATGATAGGTACTCACAATATGACAGAGGAAACCCTGTTTGAGAATCTTCTGTTTCGGGAGAAAATGTCCGAAATAGGTATGGGCTTGATCTGGATTACTCCGGGCTGGGACCAGAAATGGGATGTATCTGCCGGAAGTCAGAGGGCATTTGAACAGATGTTGGAGGACTTTGCCGCTATCAGCGGTTACAATGAATTAAAATACGTTCCGATTGTTCCTTTCGGACATTCGGCGATGGCAACTTATCCTTGGAATTTTGCAGCATGGAATCCCAAACGGACATTGGCTGTCATTTCCTTTCATGGAGACGCACCGCGTACTAATCTTACCGGATATGGCCGTGATAACATGGAGTGGGGGAAACGTACTATTGACGGCATTCCCGGCTTGATGATCGAAGGAGAATATGAATGGTGGGAAGATCGCGTAAATCCGGCATTGGCGTTTCGCCTGATGTATCCCCGGAGTTGCATCTCGTTTCTTTGTGATACTGGGCGCGGACATTTTGATATTGCAGACCGTACAGCAGTATACCTTGCATTGTTTCTGAAGAAAGCCATGGAGTACCGATTGCCGGAAACGTATGATGTAGATAAGCCCGTGATGCTGAAGAAATTGAATCCGGAAAACGGATGGCTTGCCGAGCGTTGGCATCCTGACCAAAAGAGACGTGCTAAAGCAGCTCCCTTCAAACAATACAAAGGCGATCCGCATGATGCCTTCTGGTATTTCGATAAAGAGATGGCTGACATGACAGAAGAACGTTATCGTCAGGAAAGAGGGAAAAAACCGCAATATCTTGGTTTTGTACAAGAGAACAGCCTTCTTGCATATCACCCGAAGTCTCATGTGAAAGTTGCCGCCCGTTTCCTGCCGGAGGAAGATGGACTTACTTTTCATCTGAAAGCTGTATTTACGGATAGTCTGCATACAACCATCTCCGACGAACATTCATCGACCTTTCCCGAAATAACCCGCATCTGCGGACCGGTACAGAAGGTGAATGATACTACTTTTACTGTTCGTTTCTACCGCATGGGAATGTATAATAAGCGTCGCACAGGAGACATCTGCCTCTTGGCGAGTCATGACGGTGATAATCAATATAAAAGTACAGTGCAGGAACTTAGTTTCCGGATTCCTTACCGTAACACGGAGGGGAAACGACAGTATATACTTTTCCCAGGCATTGGGGATGTGAAGGCAGGGACGGAGTCCGTCACTCTTCGGGCTACTTCCGATTGCGGACTGCCTGTATATTATTATGTGAAAGAAGGCCCTGCGGAAATCGACGGAAACAAACTTGTATTTACTCCGATACCTCCTCGCAGTAAATATCCGTTGAAGGTGACAGTAGTTGCCTGGCAATATGGGCTGGCGGGAAAGGTACAGACAGCAGAGCCGATAGAACGAAGTTTCTTTATTTATCAATAATATGGAATAAAACGAAAGCTTACGGAACGATCAATCAGAATTAATTTCATTGTATTGAGTGTTGAACAGCGCTTATTCGTATCTTATTGAAAAGGATATAAAGAATGATTATGAATAAGAAAAATCTAGTTGTAATAGCATGGTTGGCAGTGTCGACTATGATGTCCGCCCAGTCTGTATACCCCGGTCAGCATCAGGGAAAAATGAAAAAAGAGACAGTGGCTCCAATTCGGGTACAGAGTTTTGATTTAAAGGATGTCCGCCTCTTAGCGAGTCGTTTTCGTGATAATATGTTGCGGGATTCGGCATGGATGACTTCTCTTGATGTGAATCGTCTGTTACATAGCTTCCGGACCAATGCCGGTGTCTTTGCAGGTCGTGAAGGCGGCTATATGACTGTAAAAAAACTCGGTGGCTGGGAATCTCTGGACTGCGAACTTCGCGGACATACTACCGGACATTTGCTTTCAGCTTACGCATTGATGTACGCTGCTACCGGAAGTGAGATTTTCAAACTTAAAGGAGATAGCCTTGTAAATGGATTGACCGAAGTGCAGAATGCACTTAAAGGAGGATATTTGAGCGCATATCCCGAAGAACTGATCAACCGCAATATTCAGGGAAAGAGTGTCTGGGCACCTTGGTATACCTTGCATAAACTTTATTCCGGTCTGATAGACCAATACTTATATGCAGATAATCAGCAGGCTTTGAGTGTGGTGACCAAAATGGGCGACTGGGCTTATAACAAACTGAAACCGCTTAGTGAAGAGACACGCCGGTTAATGATACGTAATGAGTTCGGGGGAATCAACGAATCATTTTATAATTTATATGCCATCACAGGCGACGAGCGTTATCGTTGGTTGGCGGAATATTTCTATCATAATGACGTGATCGACCCACTGAAAGAACTTCGGGATGATTTGGGAACCAAACATACAAATACATTTATCCCGAAAGTAATTGCAGAAGCTCGCAACTATGAATTGACACAGAATGAGACGAGTAAAAAACTTTCAGAGTTTTTCTGGCATACCATGATTGACCATCACACCTTTGCTCCGGGATGCAGCAGTGATAAAGAGCATTTTTTCGACCCGAAGAAATGCTCTAAACACTTGACTGGTTATACCGGTGAAACATGTTGCACCTACAATATGTTGAAACTTAGTCGCCATCTTTTCTGCTGGACCGGTGATTCTTCTATTGCCGATTACTACGAGAGAGCATTATACAATCATATCCTTGGACAGCAAGACCCGGAAACAGGGATGGTAACTTATTTCCTTCCGTTACTTTCCGGCTCTCATAAACTGTATAGCACCAAAGAAAATTCTTTCTGGTGTTGTGTAGGCAGTGGATTTGAGAATCATGCCAAATATGGAGAAGCCATCTATTACCATAATGATAAAGGCATCTATGTGAATCTGTTTATTCCTTCCCAAGTGACTTGGAAAGAAAAAGGACTGACGCTTCTTCAGGAAACCGATTTTCCGAAGGAAGAGACTACTCGGCTCACTCTTCGTGCAGAAAAGCCAAGGCATACTACTATTTATTTGAGATATCCCTCATGGAGTAAAAATGTGAAGGTACTTGTGAATGGTAAAAAGGTGTCAGTGAAACAGAAACCGGGTTCTTATATTGCTATTACCCGTGAATGGAAAGATGGTGACCGTATTGCGGCCACTTATCCCATGCAGATCGAACTGGAAGCTACTCCCGATAATCCGAATAAAGTAGCTTTGCTGTATGGACCGTTAGTACTTGCCGGAGAACGGGGAACGGAAGGAATGCAGGCACCTGCTCCCTTCTCTGATCCTGCTCTTTACAACGATTATTATAATTTTCATGTTCCTGCCGATCTGCGTACATCATTGAAAATAGACGTGAAACACCCCGAACGAACATTGCACCGTGTGGGAAAAGACTTGAAATTTACTACGGAGCAAGGAGATGTGATCCGTCCGCTTTATGATTTGCATCACCAGCGTTATGTAGTGTATTGGGATTTACAAGATTGATTTAATTTAATGAACAGGCACGAATAAATTATTCGGGTGCATTGAGTAAATACTTCCGCCTCTTCGTATTTGTCTATTAGCATCAGCAAATATGGAGAGGCGACTTTTTAGATAAGGAACCGCTCTCTTTTGGAGATTTTTGTGTATGTTTGTCACATGTTTAATATGATAAAGCCCGTTGGCAGGTGAAAAGCACGATTAAATATTTGGTTCTTATAATAATGTGTTGGGTTTGCGGGGAAAACTTGCAGGCACAACCCTATATGTTTCGTAATGTCGTTATGTCCGACGGCCTTTCCGGTTTGTTGGTGAATGCTATTTATAAAGACTCGGAAGGTTTCATTTGGTTGGGGACAGACAACGGCCTCGACCGTTTTGACGGTGTGAAGGTGAAGCATTTCGAATTCCGCGGAGTAGATTCGGGAAGAAAGAAACGGGTGAACTGTATTACAGAAACCGATAACAAGCAACTATGGATCGGAAATGGAATCGGACTCTGGCGGCTGAATCGCTCCGGTAGTGAATTGCAGAGAATCGTTCCTGAGAAGATCGACTGTGCCGTCAATGCTTTGTTGGCAGATGGAGATGTACTTTATATAGGTACGGAGAGAGGACTGTTTATTCAGAAAGACGGTCAGTTGCTTCAGGTACAGACCGATAAAAATATGCTGGCAGCCTGTAACCGGATCATGGACCTCTGCCTGAATGAAGATAAGAGTGTCCTTTGGTTGGCAACAGTGCAAGGGTTATTTTCTTATTCGCTGAAAGATGGTCAGATCAATTCCTGGCATTTCAGAGAGAATGTTCCCGAAGCCGATTATTTCCGTTGTCTGACCCGCATAGGCGAAACGCTGTATCTGGGTACAATGAGTCAGGGAGTCGTCTGTTTCGATATCCCGAAACAGACATTTGCCCATACGGTTTCTTTGGGATGTGATGTGATATCTGATATTTCCGGTGATGGAAAGGAGACGGTGTACATCGCTACAGATGGAAATGGGGTTCATTTCCTTTCTCACAAAGACCGGAAAGTGGTTCGCCGCTTTTTCCATGATGTGAATGATAAAGAAGGGATTCGCAGTAATTCTATCTACTCACTACTGGTGGATGACAGGGGTGCAGTCTGGGTAGGACATTTCCAAGCCGGATTGGATTATTCACTGTATCAAAACGGACTGTTCCGTACGTACGCTTATCCTCCTCAGTTTAACTCTGCCAATTTATCAATTCGTTCGTTCGTAAACCGGGGACCGGAGAAAGTGATTGGTTCGCGTGACGGATTGTTCTATATTAACGAAGCTACCGGCATAGTGAAAAGTTTCGTGAAACCGGTTCTTACGTCCGATCTGATCCTTACCATTTGCTTCTATGAAGGTGAATATTATATCGGTACGTATGGCGGTGGTATGATGGTATTAAATCCGCAGACGTTATCTCTCAAATACTTTACACAAGGTGATACGGAACTCTTCCAGAAAGGACATATCTTCTGTGTAAAACCGGATAACAGGGGAAATCTTTGGATTGGCACCTCGCAGGGATTATTCTGTTACAACGGGCAGACAAAGCAAATCAAAAACTTCACCAGCACCAACTCTCAGTTGCCCGAAGGAAATGTGTATGAAGTAAGTTTTGACTCTACCGGAAAAGGATGGATTGCTACAGAAACCGGTATGTGCATCTATGATCCGGCCTCACAAAGCCTTCGTTCCAATGTGTTTCCGGAAGGATTTGTACACAAAGATAAAGTACGTACTATTTATGAAGATGCAGAACATAACCTTTACTTTATCCGTGAGAAAGGCAGCCTGTTTACTTCTACCTTAACGATGGACCATTTCCGCAATCAATCAGTACTTTCTACGCTTCCCGATAACTCGCTGATGTCAATAACAGAAGATAATCAAGGCTGGCTGTGGGTAGGCTGCAACGATGGATTGTTGCGTATTAAGGAAGAAGGAGAAGAGTATGACTCCTTCACCTTCAATGACGGAGTGCCGGGACCGACTTTCACTAACGGAGCGGCTTATAAAGATGAAAGAGGACTGTTGTGGTTTGGCAATACCAAGGGGCTGATCTATGTAGATCCGAAACAGGTAGATGAGGTACGTGGAAAGGTCCGTCCGATTGTCTTTACGGATATTCTGGCTAATGGAGTTTCTATCAATAAATCGTCTTTGAAGTATAATCAGAACAATCTTACTTTCTGTTTTACCGATTTTGCATATGGATTACCTTCTGCCTTGTTATATGAGTATAAACTGGAGGGAGTGGACAGTGACTGGAAGTTGCTGACAGCACAGAGTGAAGTATCGTATTATGGGCTTTCTTCCGGGACATACACATTCTGTGTACGTATTCCGGGCAATGAACAATCAATGGCCATTTATAAGGTGACTGTGCAGCCGATGATTCCTTGGTGGGGATGGGTGATTCTCGCTATATCGATTATTCTGATCGTTGTTCTGGTGAGATATTATGTGCGGAAATCTGCTCCATTGGTCACGGAAGTACACGAGATCTCATCCGAAGAAGAAGAGGAAGAAGAAAAGACGGTGGAACCACATCCTGCAGAAGAAAAATATAAGGCCAACCGTATGAGCGAAGCCGAATGTAAAGAACTTCATGACAGGCTTGTTGCTTATGTGGAGAAAGAAAAAACTTATATTAATCCCGACTTGAAAATGGGAGAACTTGCCGCCGCATTGCATACTTCTTCCCATTCCTTGTCCTATCTGCTCAATCAATATCTTAATCAGTCATACTATGACTTTATAAATGAGTATCGGGTTGCCCAGTTCAAGAAAATGGTAGAGGATAATGATTACTCCCGTTATACATTGACTGCATTGGCCGAACTATGCGGCTTCAGTTCACGTGCTTCTTTCTTCCGTTCATTCAAGAAAAGTACCGGAGTTACTCCGAACGAGTATATTCGCAGTATCGGAGGAACAGCTAAAGATGAATAGTAAATGTGCTCCCTTCATTAAGATATTATGCAGGTAAGATTAATGTATTCGGTCAGTAACAAGAGATCGTTTCACGTATGTGATTCCATCGGTTCATGTACGTGATTCATTGGGCTTACGTACATGAGCTGAACGGTTCACGTACGTGAAATGAATACATGAAAGCACCTGAATATATTAGTCAAGCCTTGTTTGTATGTTAAGCTTCCCAGCCTTTGTCTTAATACATGCAGCTTACATAGAACAATATTGGGCGTAAACAACGTACATTCATGGCAAAAATGGTGTTTTTAACATTGGTAGACGTTACCCTTGAATAGTCTGTCTAACACCTGATAATCAATTGAATAAATAGATCGCTTATCAAAAACAGGTGATAATAGAAATCAATAACTATTCTATTATCACCTTATTATCACCATCTATTATCACCCTTACTGCTTTAATTATAAGACACTTGTCCTGCCAAGGTGATAAGTGACAATAACCAAAGGCTTTTTATTTCCCAGGTTACTTTGCTCAAATTGATGAGATGTGAACCATCGGTCTGCTTATTATGCCCAAACGGAGTCTCATTTTATAAAGTGAGACTCCGTTTAAAAAGTGTGTAAGTGATTGTAATTCATTTGCTTAAATAAAATAAAGTCTACCTAGATGCGTTGAGATTCATCTCCCTTGTTTTTTGAAATCATTCTCCGGAATTGCCTTTATATTTGCATCGTGTTCAAAACCGAAAAAGATAGTATTATGGAGACAACAGCTTACACTTCCGACAACATTATCACCCGTTCTTACGAGGAATATCATCAGGTAATCTTAAACTATATTACCTATCGGATTGCTCACCGTTATGAAGCGGAGGATTTAACTCAAGATGTATTTGTGCGTCTGATGGATTACAAACAGATGCTCCGTCCGGATACAGTAAAATACTTCCTTTTTACGATCGCACGCAATTTAGTGACCGACTATATCCGTCGTTATTATAAAAAGCAGGAGATAGATAGTTACCTCTATGATTTTACTGTCACTTCTTCCAATGATACTGAAGAGAAAATCATTGCTGATGATTTGATGGCGATGGAACGGACACGGTTGGCAGCCATGCCCGAACAGCGACGGCTGATCTATACGTTAAATCGTTTTGAGGATAAATCTTCTCCGGAGATAGCCTCCGAATTAGAATTGAGTTGCCGTACAGTGGAAAACCATCTTTTTCTCGGACGCCGTGATATGCGTGACTTCTTCCGAAACTGTATATAAAATTATTCATATAATAAACAACCTTTGGTGCTTATGGAAAAGGAATCAATACTGAGTGAGAGGTATCTTTATGCCTCAACAAATTTTAGAGAACAAGAATTTAATACTATTTTTA